>Ga0105356_10004528_pt1 | contig 13392 bp, 4 predicted proteins | sample GOMGulsemesocosm_3_FD_83502 | JGI IMG/M metagenome (GOLD analysis project Ga0105356, IMG submission 83502) | Methane-oxidizing microbial communities from mesocosms in the Gulf of Mexico - GOM9D Gulf of Mexico | ecosystem: Environmental > Aquatic > Marine > Cold seeps | place: Gulf of Mexico...
AGGCTTAGCTTGGTCAGCAACGGTCACAGTCGCTTGGGCTGTTCCTATATTGCTTGCATTATCCATCGCTGTGAACGTTATGGTTGTTATCCCTAACTCAAAGGTCTCCGGTGCATCATGAGTAACAATAAGTGGACCATCTACATCATCACTGGCAATGGCTGAGTTTAAAAATGCAGTAATTGCGCTATCTGATTGAGGTGTTCCCTGCGCATCAACTGCTGCAACAACAATTTTATTTGTCACTATTACACTTGGGGCTGTTACATCTGAGACTTCAGGATCTAATGGTGCTTGATCATTTTCATCTAACACACCATCATTATCATCGTCGGTATCGGCATTGTTACCGATACCATCGCCATCAGTATCTACTGATTCAGAATTATTTAGAGGAAAAGCATCCTCAGCATCTTCAACACCGTCATTATCATCATCTGTATCAACGGCGTCAGGCATACCATCACCGTCAGTATCTAGAGGATGTATGGTAATATTTACCGTGTCAGTGTCATAAGCGAGTGCACTATCTTTCACTTTATATGAGAATGTTAGCACTGTTGCAGTATCAACATCGGGTGCAGTAAAAGTAGCGCTTGTACTGGTAGCTGTATTGATAGTAACGGTTGGCTCCCCACCTACCTGTGTCCACCATTTATTGACAATAACACCATCAGGATCCGTTGATAATGCGCCGGATAAATAAACTGATGTCAATTCATCCACATCACGATCTTCCCCAGCGTTGGCAATGGGTTTGTGATCTTGAGGATCTGTACCTAAGTTATACTCTTCAAAATTAGTTAAACCATCTAAGTCAGCATCATCAGCACTATCATCCAAGTTTTTATTTAAGCCATTAGCATCTTCATAATCATTTGGCATGCCATCATCATCAATATCAAAGTTTTCACAAAAAAGCTGTAAGGCCCATTTATTTATCCTACCAACATTAGTAACGGTATTATCTTCGACACTGAGCAACCAATCACCCGTAATATACTCGTCATTAAATGAAGTCAAAGTACCATTCGTCGATAAATCAATCCCGTAGGTTCCTACCAGACTTTGATGCTCTCCAAATGACTTCAATATCACTGTAGTGCCAGCAGGACTGGTTAAACTGATTTCAAGATCTGGGCTATTGTCATGTTCAATATCTATATCAACAAGCATGGCTTCGATAGGTCCACATGTTTTAGCAACATGTTGTGTACTTAAAAACACCGTCTCAGGGCCACCTTCAGCTACATTGCTATATACTAATTTTTTAGCCGTCACATCAGCTTGATAAGCAATATCATAATCAAAATAATACTCCCCTGTTTGAGGAGCTCCATATCCCCTAACTATCTCAACAAAGTACTTACCTGCAGACAAATGATAATCTAACGATGGATACCACCCCTCTAATTCTGCCGATGATGAATCTAAGCTAACAAAATCTTGGTCGTAAATTGTTAATCGAGCCGATATACCATCATTACTTCTCATGGTCATCAGCACCTGTGCTTGTTGTGTGCCAAGGTCAGGGACTTCAAAAACAAAGTTATCTTGGTCATCAGTGGTTGCTAAATCACCAAAGGTAATATCACCCACTTGCAACGGGCTAGCTTTATTCGACCCAAATATATCGATATCCATAACATCATTGCTTTCAACTTCTTGTATCAAGTCCTCCTCACTTAACTGTTCAACAACCAAGCCATAGAAGTCATCATTAACCGAGCTCTCTTCGATATCATCTTCTAGTGATTCCTCTATTAATATGTGGTACTGCCCTGCTGCAAGTCCTTGTATAATGATCCTTGGACATCCATTAAGTGCACCGCGATTATCATTGGTGGCTACAAAATCACCATTCGACTTTAAAATGGTTAACACTAGATCTAAATCAAAAGCGGCGCAGCGCCCATCACCTAAATCATTAACTTCAACCTTCAGATACTTATCTGCTTGAACTTCGACAATAATCCTATCAATATCTTTCGGCCCCATATGGCCAATCCAGCCCGCTTGATATGAATCAGATTCAATCTCTTCAAATGGAATATCACCATTACCACTACTTCCCTCATTCTCCATACTTAAATAGGGGTTTAGTTGCAATACTGTCAGTTGATATTCGCCTAAGCCTGCCGGTGTCTCTTCACCATTTAGCACGCGAACAGCATATTTTCCAACGGCAAGCTCTTTGGTGATTTCGGAGCAAAATCCACCATCAAAATCATTATTTTCGGCAATTTTCACTAATGCACTATCGTAAATTTCTAATAACGTATTGGTCCCATTTACGTCACAGTTAGACGTTGTAAATGAAAAATGTGCATACTCTGCAACGTCAAGTAAGAACCAATCCTCACCCCCTAGTTCTTTAAGTTCGGCATCTACTATAGAGTAAGGCGCTAAACTTGGCTGAGCCGAAGCAATAGCATTACACACATTATTATTATCTTCGACTTCATCAAACATCAATCTCGTTTCAGGGTAGATTACTCGATCTAAATCATTACAATTGAAAGTGGTTGAGCTAAAAGTTTGCGCAACACCACCAATAGTAATAACCGTATCAACTTGTTCATTATAGCCATTGGCAGAGGTATGTCTGACTTCAATATTTTGGTCATTCTCAATAAAACCATCTTGTGTTTGAAAGCCACCAACCCCATTAATTTGATAACTACCATTAGTAATAGAAACCTTTGCAGGTATTGATATACCTGAAATTTTTATACTGTCACTGGTGATCGTTTGTGCTTGCTCTACATCTGTCTCTGCAGTAAAACTAAACGCATTCGGCGTAGCATCCCCTGTGGTAGAAGAAAAGCTGTCTGAAACATCACCAATGGTTAACGTAGTAGAAACCATGGTTAAATCTGTGGCAGCGCTGGTATGTCTTACTTCAACATCATCAAACGGATATACCATTACCGGGCCTGAAGAATATTCAGGGTCGCCATTTAACGAGTATTCACCACCAACAATGGTCATTGGTGTGGCTGCAGTAATACCAGTGATCATAAAGTTATAAGATTGCTGACTAACCGACAATTCAACATTACTGCTTGCCGGTCCTAAATCAAAGAGATCGGTTGGTGTATTGGTATTATCTAATGGATAACCATCTTCAGCATCATCGATACCATCACCATCATCATCACTATCGGCATTATTCCCTGTGCCATCACCATCGGTATCTGTTGTTTCAGTAATATCCAATGGGAAAGCATCTCGAACATCTTCAACACCATCGTTATCATCATCAGTATCGTTAATGTTAGAAACAAAATCCCCATCAGTATCAAGCGGGGTACTTGAATAATCTAATGGGTCTGATTGACCACCATTTGCTAATTCATCACTATCTAAATAACCGTCACCGTCATCGTCTGTATCGAGTAAGTCAGATAAACCATCGCCGTCTGTATCAAGTGGTAAACTTAAATGATCTAATGGGTCTGTGCCGTTATTTTCTTCATCGCTATCAGAGTAACCATCACCATCATCATCATCGTCACTATTATTACCAATATTGTCGCCATCGGTATCTATACTTTCATTGTCGTCTAATGGAAAAGCATCATTACTATCTAATACGCCGTCACCATCATCATCCGTGTCTATCGAATTTAACAGACCATCTCCGTCGGTATCTAAAGTTTTTGATGAAAATGGGCTAACATCAATGACCTTTACCCCATCATTACCATTAGCAATGTATAACGTAGTTTCGTCTTGGCTTAACACAATATCTTTTGCATCATCCGTTGTTAAATATGAGCTGGTTTCAAAAACCAAGTCAACTAACACAACCCCAGAGCTTGTGCCCACAAAAGCATAAGTTTCATCACTATTTAACGCAATAGAATAACCTAAATCAGGCATGGTTATATCAGATACGGCATTAGCATTAGCTAAATCAACTATACTTAACATGCTATTTGAACTTGCATAGAGGGTGTTTTCATCATTCGATAACGCTATGCCATACGGTGTCTTCACTTGGCTTTCACTAATTAACACCGATGAATTATCGGTGAGGTCAATAATACCAAGACTATAGCCGTCGTGATTTAACGCTAAATAAGCGGTTGATTGATCATTATTTAGTAGCACTCTACGATTTTTACCACTTAAAACATCGACTACAGATGAATCTGAGGAAATGATTTTATAGCCGTTACTGTACTGTGCGACATGTAATCGGCCATCATTATCCACAGCAATGTCTTTTACGTATTTTAATCCTAAAAGGTCATACTGTGAGGCAGTGACATTATCGGTTGCAAAATCATACTCATAAATAGTGTTAATAATGCTGTAATAAAGGCCTGTTTTATCTTTATTATAAGCCAATACATCATTAGCCCCTGAAATGGCTTTAGAGATTAGGCTGCCATCGACGCTTGAAATAACATCAATACTATTGGGCGAAACCGCATAAACAGTCTCTTCATCATCAGAGACCACAATAGCGTTAGTAGGCCCACTGGTAGTGTATTGATGTAAACCCAAGTCTGTAGCTTGATAGTTATGATCAAAAATACTGATATAACCATCATCTATTGTCGATAAGTATAGCGTGTCAGCTATTTGATAAACGACTTCTCCGAGCGCTGAAAGATCGGTATCACCTAAGTCATAATCAATCGCTTGCATTAATTGCTTAGTTGTTAATGTAATAATATTGTATGAGAAAATGTCGGCGTAATTATCTTCGTCGTCATTGTAATTCGAAATGATTAATTCAGATTGGTCAATGGTAAAGCTAATAAAAGACACATAACCTACAGCTGTATCATAAAAAAGTGTTTTTTCTGTTGCGTCATAAATAACAAGCCCCGCCTCACCTGCCGCTATAAAAACTTTTGAACCATCTTCAGATAACAACAAGTTTTTGGGCTCACCACTCAAGCTAATATTTTGATAAGCTTGAGTTGCTATATCATAAATTTCTAATAATTTATCATTATGATTAATGGAATAGATAACCGTCTCGCTATTATCTACAACAATGTCATCAGCACGGTTGATATCATCTTCCGCAATAGCAATAACTTGCTGACTCGCTATATTAAGAATTGCCAGACCATTAATTGTCGCGAAATAAATCAATGTGTCATCACTATTAACGTGCATGCTAGTGACAGCTAGTTCACCCCCATCATTATCAAGTAAATTAAAACTATCTATCACTAGGCCTGTGGCAATATCAATTCGTTTCAATTTTGCCCGAGCATCCACCGCAAACAAGCTTTGTTCATCCGCAGACAAGCTAATATATTCAAAAGCATATTTATTACCCGCCGCATAGAACATTGTTTTTTCTTGGGTTTGTGAATCAATATAACCAAGCGAGTTCTCTAGGGCAAAATACAAACGACGCCCATCTTGTGATACTTGATAATCAACAAAAGACTCACCATCTTCAGAAAATTCTTTGATTAAAGCATTGTGAGATAAAATCACTCCTACCACCGAATTTCCGGCATATAGAGTTTCGTTAAATTTCGTTAAATTATTCTGGTAGGCAGCACTTAAACTTGATTGGTCTACCGCAGGCAAAAATGCAAAAAAGTCTGTTTCACTGATTTTATTATCACTTGTTATATCAGTGACAATAATACTCGCCACTGCACTATTAATATAACTTTGTAAATTAGCAAAGTCTGTTGATAGTTCAGGGCGTATCAGTTGATAAATGACTTCATTTAATACTGACAAATTGATTTGTGTTTGAGCTTTAAGTGTTTGTCCAGACGCTATCGCGCGTAAGGTACCTTTATTTATTGTCGCTAATACATCAATTGTGCCATCGTCATCAATATCAATATCACTGCCGCCTGTTATTTCATACAGATAAAATGTTTCATCGACTAACAAACTGGTATTGGATTTAAAAAAACCACTACCATTGAGCGAGCCATCAGAAGAGGTTACTTCAGTTGCCACTAGGGTTTTACTGCCATCGGCAGCCAAACTATAAAGTTTAACCGTAGCACCAACTAAAGAGCCGGCCTTAGCAGGTGTATCCGCTGCCAAAACAGCATGTGGAAGCGACAACAAAATAAGCGTAACTAGTAGTTTTTGATACTTACTTTGCAGGCGGGATATTTGATGGAACAAAATAAGTTTACCTCAATAACAGACCTGTAATTTGACTTATGCAATAATTATTTTTTAATTGAATAAGCCCGTTATTTTAAGGATAAAAAAACATTGTGGCAGAAATGTGGATACTTCAACGCCATTTTTATATCGGTGAAAGTTCCTTGTCCCTCGTTATTTCTATAAGCCTTTATCGAAGGTACTTATTTGTTAACCCAATCCAACCATATTTAATCCACAATTACGTGATTTAATAGACTATCTACAATCAAGAATGTCCTTTTTAAAAGCAAATAGGCATGAAAATATGAATAATGGATATTTCGCCAATGTTGGCTCAAAAAAACGTAAATTAATAAAATTTATTACCCGGGCTATGCGCAAGTTTATGCCGAAAACAGCACTGAAGCTTTCACAGAAAATAGTGCTATCACCGGTCAAAAGAACAAGTCATTGGCCAGAAGCAGTAACTCAATCAATTTACAATACTAGCTTTGGTCATATTAAAACGCATCACATCGGTGAGGGACCTGTGATATTAATGGTACATGGTTGGTCTGGATGTGGCTTTCAATTCTGGCCATTAATGCAGACTATGAGTAAACGGGGCTATCGTTGCATCACGTTTGACTTTCCTGCTCACGGTATGAGTGAAGGTAAATACTCTTCACTACCTAAAATGGTGCATGCTTTTGATGAAATTATCGCTTTACTCCCACAACCAGGTTTAGTGATCACCCACTCTATGGGAGCTGCTGCAATGGCAAATAGTGATTGGTTCAAAACATTCGGTGAAGAACTCATGTTAATTTCTCCGGTACTAGAAACGTTTAATCTACTGCAATATTTTGTTGAAAAAGTTGGGTTTGATCAAAAGTTATTTGAGAATATGATAGAGGATTATTTTTATTCAGAACAAATGCGTGTAGCTGATTTAGATGTCATTTCCCCGTTAATTAATTTTGCTGGTAATTTAAAAATTGTTCATGATAAACATGATAAATTTGCCCCTATCAATGCAAGTTACCGACTTGCAGAACTCTCAGGTGCTGAACTACATATTACTAAAAATTTAGGGCACGGAAGAATACTTCAAAGTAATATAATTAGTGAATTAGTTTAAGCGTAAACAAACTACAAAATGTTAATTAAATATAAATAAAATGCTAGGGTCTGTTGATCTTTCAGGGTTAAAATTTATTCAATTTAAAACGGATTTAATCGCGGCGCGAGCTTTGAATTATAGTATTTCTATTTAAAAAGCGAGCAACAAAGAGTGAATTCGTTTTAAATGAACCTAAAGGCAGCACTTGTTTGAAATTTAAACGTCGTAATCGCAAGTTCGTGTAGCCAGCTACATGTCACATGCTCTACCCTGTCTAAATACCAAACAAGTTGCTGTAAAAGTAATCTCGAAAGATCAACAGACCCTAATAACATAACTAATGTTAACTGCATCCACATTTATTCCTTAATTCCCTGTCAATATCCAACAAAACAACCAACAAGCTAAAGAGTAAAAAATGAATAAGTACGTATTGATAATATTGGCTGCACTACTTAGTGCCAATTTTAGCAAGGCAGAAGCAGGCATTATTGACCACCAGTTTGAATTCATTCAAGATAACTATATTTACACTTCCCCAACTACACAGGGTACTGGCGCAACATTGTTGAATTATGGTTTCGACTTTGATGCAGGGATGAAAAATGATTATAGATATAAGTTAGATCAAGTAAGTTTTTATCGTGGTCACGCTGGATGGTATCAACCTAAATGGGATGATGGCGTTTTATACAAAGAAACAGGTAAGCCTTTAGACTTCTTAGGTGACAACCCTGCATTCACTTTTTGGTTTAAGTTTCAAATCAATGAGTCAACCTATACAGAAACTCTAAATACTGTTGACTTCTTCGAGCTAGACTTTGATTACCAATGGAACAAAATGAATATAAAAGTAGATTCTGCGCATGGCTATAGTGGTGACTTTATCTTAACAAATGTTAAGTACAAAGGTGATAGTGAGGTAAAACCACTTTACTCAGAACTAGAAACAGTAGCTGTACCTGAGCCTACAACATCCATGTTATTTGGTTTAAGTGTTATTGGCTTAATGATGGGTAGAAAAAAATTAACACTCAAAAAATAGACACGTGCCCATTCATCGAGAGTAAACAATTATAGATAATCAAAAAATTAATGCAAAAGATACTGTCTTGAATATAAAACTGCGGTCGAATTTTTTTGACCATATATGGACACATTTAAAAAAACATAAAGATAATAGAGTATAAATATGAAAGAAGTGATCTATGTGAATAAACATCAACTTTAGTTTTAAACTATTGTTGTCTGTATGTATTCAACTTATGCTACTAACCTTTTATTAATTAACTCCCTCCCATTTTAAGGTTGAACACCATGATATTCAGGCAATTATCAACTATAAAGTTAACAACCTTCATTTTGTTTTTAATTTGCCTTAAGTTAAATAACACCGCCTTCGCATCAACGATATACAATAAAATCACCCAACCCCTGTTTGGAGAAGTAAGCTCAAATATTGCAGAGGCAATAGGAGTGACCCGCGAGATCTATCAAGATAAAGATGGTTTGTTATGGCTGCTTGATGATAACTATTTATTCAAATATGACGGCTATAAGTACGAGCGTATTAACTTTATTCCTGATGATAAAACCTTCCAACTCTCCGACTTTGCTTTTGATAAGGACGATAATATTTGGATTACGTCATCTGATGCTGGTGTTTTTAAATACAATATTCACACTAAAGAAAAGCAGCACCTTTTTGTCAATACGGACTCAAAAAATTCATTAGTCATTCATGCTGCATTCAACTTACTTCTAGATGAGGATTCTCTATATATATCAACAGCTGATGGCATTTATAAAGTTAATGTTAATGATCACAATTATAAGCATTATACTTTTCAAGAAGAAGCTATCGCTAGTTCAGTTATCTACAAAGATAATCAAAATACCGTTTGGGTTGGCACTAACCACGGCCTTTACTTTTTAAGCAAAGGTTCACTACAGAAGTTCATAACAAAAAATGAATTATTCAATAAAGCTAAAGTAGTGGACATTCATCAAAGCAAAAACAATAAAGTATGGTTAACAACCACATTTTCAGGCGCTTGGACTTTAGATAAGACTACACACCAGTTAACAGAATTACCAAAGCAGGTAAAATCAAATACTCTACACTCCATCATTGAGTTACCTCAACAAATTTGGCTACAAACAGGGGATAATGGCATTGAGGTTAGAGATCTTGAAACTGGTCACTTTATTAGGCGTATTGAGCATGACCCTTCTGTAAACAATGGCTTAAGCACAAACAAAGTAACAGAACTATATAAAGATAATGCTGGCATTATTTGGGTAGGAATAAGTGGCCCTAAGCTTCATTATTACAACAATCACAATCAAGCTTTTAGTTATGCAAGGCCTAGCCCAAGTAAAGAAAACGCCATCAGTTACTCAAGAGTGCGAGGTATAGGACAACTGAGCGATGATACCTTGTTGTTATCAAGTCATGCTGGTGGAAAAATTGATGTTATAACACCCACAGCAGGTAAAGTTGATGAAATAGAGTTCATCGCAACACATCGTGGGGAACAAAGGCATTTGATTGCCAATCAGTTTTATCAAGACAGTCAAGAGACTATGTGGATAATTACCTTTCCTGCTTTTTTAGTGCATTATAATTTTACTACCCAAAAAACCGAATATTTCCCTGCTCCGCTATTAAAGCAACGTAACGGCGCCATATTAAATATAATTAAAGATCCAAAGGCAGCAAAGTTGTGGTTACCTATGAGTGAAGGTTTACTTAGCTTTGACCTCATCACTAAAACCTTCTCACGACCTGATTTTAACTTTAACGGCCCGCTATATACGATTGCTGCGGATAGCAAAGGTAATATTTGGACAGGTAATAAGAATGGCCTTTATTGGTTAGAGTTTTCGACAAATAAATGGCATCACTTAGATAGTGGTGAAAACACCGGCTTTACTTTAAATAATAACCAAGTTGGCGGAGTACTGGTTGATTCAAACGACCAATTGTGGGTTGGTAGCCAATTCCAATTATTTAAAAAGCAAAAGGTACTTAATCACCAAGTGATCTTTGACGAAATCCTATTACCAAACCTCACCGAGCAAATTCGAACGACAAATTTACTTGAAGATAATCAAGGAAATATTTGGATTTCTCGTCATGCCTTTTTAAATCCAAAAACCTTTAAAACATTCGAGATTTCAACTCTCTCTCCATTTGATAGGAACTCTTTTACGAGTGTATTTTTAAAAACCAAGCAAGGTGAGCTACTTTTTGGTGGTGATGAAGGTTTAAATTTTATTACGCCCAATGCAATATCAGCAATTCAAAAAAAGCCAAACTTACTTATTAATGCTATCGCTATTGACGACGAACCTATTCAATCAAGCAGAGAAGTACTTGTGATTCCTGCCAACACCAAAAATACCAGCATTCATTTCACCGGTATAGATTTAACTCATGCACAACAACTTACTTATAAGTATCGTATTATCGGTTATAACGATAATTGGCGAAATACCGAAGATAATAGTCGCTTTATTAGCTTTACCTCACTACCACCGGGCGGCTACATCATTGAAATTGAAGTAAGTAACCATTTGGGGAATTCAACTACCAAGTCACTGTCAATTCAAGTATTGCCTACTATCTATCAAACGCTGTGGTTTAAGTTACTCAGCTTATTCTTAATTACAATGACTATGTGGCTAATCATTCGCTGGCGAGTTATCAAACAAGCAAAAATAGAACGAAAACATAATGAGATGAAACTTGCTGCTGAACAAGCTGAAAACATTGCTAAACTGGCTTCTGAACGTGCAACCATGATGGATGAAGTATTGGTTAAAAAGAATCAATTATTGGCCGATGTCTCTCATGAGTTAAGGACGCCATTAACGGTTCTACAAATTGAGATAGAAACTCTGCAACATGATTTTTCTGATGATGTTCAAGCATCTTACAGCGCTCTAAGAAAAAAAGTCGCTGATATGGACAGTTTAATTGATGACATCTCACAACTTGCTAAATCAGATATTGGCGCACTACAGTTTGATTTTTCACCTGAAAAAATTAAACCATTAACATTAAAAATTGAAGCAGAGCTCAAACGTTTTGTGGTCTCGAAAGGCTTTAACTGGCATAGTGACATTGAGCTCAATGATGACTTAACGATGAATATCGATAAGGTAAAAACGAAACAATTATTAATAAACCTTATTAGTAATAGTATTAAGTATACTGATGCGGGTGGTGACATTGAATTAACGCTGACACAAAATGAAGAACACCTCATTATCAAGATTAACGATAGTGCGCCAACGGTTGCAACAAAACATTTAGAGAATATCTTTGAACGTTTATATCGCGTTGAAAGTTCGAGAAGTCGCGCAACGGGTGGCTCTGGTTTAGGTTTATCTATCTGTAAAAGCATAGTGAATGCTCATCAAGGTGATATTTTTGCCACACAAAGTCCACTAGGAGGCCTTTCAATTGTCATTAAACTGCCAATGGCTTAATACCTTTAAAATAATAATTATTATAACGCTCAGTGTGTTGCCATTTTTTGCTGGTGCTGTCGAGCTTATTAATAGCAATAAAGCACTAAATGTCAGTAAGTTTGCTAATACTTATTTCGATGAAGAAAATAAATATTCAACCGTTGAACAGCTTATCGCTGCTAACGTTAATTTTGAGAATACCGGGAAAAAGTCACTGCTTTTACCTGATACTAAAACCTGGGTAAAAATAACAATAAAGAACAACACTGAGGTAACCATAACAAACTATTTATCGTTAGGTTTTCCCAGCATGCAGTACTTAAAGGCTTGGTGGCACGACAATAAGCGAACTGAAAAAATAACTCACCTCAATGCTCGCTCACCCTTCTCCGATAGACCCTTTAATGCGTCACAACTATATCTACCACTCACATTAACGCCAAGTGAAGAAAAAGATCTTTATATTCATTATCACCATATTAGCAAGGAGCCTTTAAAACTAAATTTATACTCGCCTACGACCATCCATGAGCCTCTACAACAAGAAGCAATGTTAAATACCTTATGTTTAGGTTTATTGTTTACCATTTTATTTATGGCCTGCGTACAGGCACTTTTATCTAAGAGTTTGACCCATTTATATTACGCTGGGTTGATATTAGCGTTTATCGCCTTAATTGGAGAGGTGAGCGGCTATAACTTGAAGTTTTTGTGGCCTAATGGCGGCTGGATAGCGGAAAAAGCCATTGCCTTTATCGTGGTATTTATTCCACTATTTCATTTACTTTTTATCCGTCAGTTTCTTAAACTAAAAGATAATCATAATAAATTAAACCGTGTTTTCCTGATATTTATTAGCGCGAATGCTTTATTACTCTTGTTTACGCCATTTTTTAAGTTAATTGTTATATCACTTATATTAGGCACAATGGTTATTCCTGTTTTAGCCTACACCGTTATATGGAGCTTCTCCTTAAAAGTAACAGCGGCAAAAGCCTTTGCAATCAGTTTATTTACCCATTTATTGTTGGTCAATGTACTAACTTTAGCAGGTTCATCAATCCTGGTTATTGATTTGACAATTGACTTATCCTCCTTACTTAAAACGGCTTATACCATAGAGGCATTATTTTTTGCTGTTGCCATTGCCCTGCAGCACAAAGTATTACAAGAAGAAGCGGTTAAACGCCTAAAAGATCAAGCCATTGAAAGCCGCCATATCGCCATGCTTGAAAATGATATGAAATTAACCACTGAAAAAGCATCATTAATACAAAAACAAGCGGTTGATAAAAAACAATTACTTGGTAACTTATCTCATGAATTAAGAACGCCGTTAACGGTTATGCAAATAGAAATTGAAACGCTACAACAGGGTTTTTCTAATAATGTACAAACCTCTTATGATTCGTTAAGGAATAAAATTAAAGATATTAATCATTTAATCGATGATTTAACCCTTTTAGCTTCTTCAGAAGTTAGCACATTAGCTTTTGATATTAAGGACATTAATATCACCAAAACATTACAACCATTGGCCTGTGAATTAGGTAGTTATGTTAAGGCAAAGGGGTTTCACTGGTCAGCGAGCATAAAGCTTGAAGATGAACTGACGCTTCATGCAGATATCGCAAAAATACGGCAGCTACTACTCAATATTGTTAATAACAGCCTTACCTATACCAATGCACCAGGACAAA
>Ga0105356_10004530_pt1 | contig 13388 bp, 11 predicted proteins | sample GOMGulsemesocosm_3_FD_83502 | JGI IMG/M metagenome (GOLD analysis project Ga0105356, IMG submission 83502) | Methane-oxidizing microbial communities from mesocosms in the Gulf of Mexico - GOM9D Gulf of Mexico | ecosystem: Environmental > Aquatic > Marine > Cold seeps | place: Gulf of Mexico...
ATGAGTTTCCATAGAGGTTCAAGTTGCCATAAATATTCAAACATCTTCTAAACCTCCTGATACTAGCCTTATAGGAATAGTTTGATCGCCAATTTTTAAACGTTCTAACACTTGTTTTTTCTCTAACTCTGCTTGTTCACTACGCGCTTGTTCAGACTGTTGATGATGGGCAATCTCTTGTGTTTCAGCCTCGGTAATTTTTACTTGTCGTTGACTTAAATTGGTAAGGTGATTAGCCAACTCAAAGATATTAGCATTCACTAAGTTATCGGCTAATTGGTTGTTTATATTTAAAGTAGCCAATTGAAAAGGTAAGTTTCCATCTTTAATTTGTTCAATATTGCTATCGTCTGCACTGATGATAACTTTGACATATTGCCCCGTTTGCCAACCTTGTTGTTTAGCATAATGCGGCGAGACACTCAGGCTATTCCCTTGAAATACTTGAGTGAATTCAGGGTTAAAGCTTGCTTGCCATTCAGCTTGTGCCATCAGCACTTGTTGGACAAAAACTATCTCATTGTCATTACTTTCTCTTTTATTAAAAGGGACTTTAATATCGTTTACAGGCCAAGCTTGTAATAATTGAGTAGCATCATCAAAAGCTAAAAACTGTTGATCTAGTGCTTTTTCTAAAGCACCCGCTGCGTCTGTTTGAAAGTGACTTATTGATTGATTCGAATTCCATCCAGGTGCCCAAGTAAAAGGCATTTCAGCGGAAGTACCAGCGGTTAGGCCTTCCATTGAAAAGTTAAAAGTAGCGTCCCTGCTTTGAGTAGTCTTAGCTTCATGGACAGTAATATTTGCCATTTGTGACGTGCGTCCACTTGTGCGATGTGTTTGTCTTGCTATTCCCTCGCCTTGTGAATTTGTCTGCAATAGGTGGGCATTGTCACCAAAACCCAATATCAAAACTAATTGTTCAAGTGTTTGTATTTTATCAACTTTTGAACTGTATTGAGTTTGCTTATTTTCATCACTAGTTTGCTGCGATAACAACACCTCTTCAAATAAGTTCAACCAGCGCCAGCTGTCTTGAATCGGCAAGACAGGTGCATGAACTTGATAATACCTTTGTGCACACCCTTGATAATTAACATAATGACCATTGGCTTCACTAATCGCTGAAACGGGCATGACAACATCTGCAACTTTACTTAACCGGCTTTCACTATGATCAAGCACTATGATTGTTTTTGCATGCTCACGTAACTCTTCTATCTGCCTATCACTAAAATGCGTTAATTCTTGCTCTAAACAAATAACACTATCAGCCTCGTTATTTGCCAATTTTTCAATCACTTGCTTGGTAGACAGTGTTTTTTCGTCCGTTAATAACATTAAACCAACACTATTACACTGTGGAGGTATTACGGCTAATTGAGGTGCACTGTTATTTGTTCTAAATTGCTCACTTTGAAGAACCTTCATCAACTGCTTAATCGCGTGAAGCAAGCTTGCCGATTGTAAACTCCAACCTGTAGTTATTAGTGGCTTTCTCGCCTTCAACAGTGCCGGCATTAATGCCTTTATAAAAGCTTGATGCTGATCAGTTAGTTTTTCGGTGTTAATTTCTTCTTGTTGATTAAAACCAATACTGTCTAGGCTGAAATCGATAAGGTTAGCTAACTGCATTGTCAGAGAAGTTACGCATTTTTCAATGTTGTCAGGCGTTATTATCAATGCTATTTCAGCGACATCGTCAAGCTTTGTTGCTAAGCTATTCAACGAAAATAGCGGTGTTAATAATTCCCCGCCATAGGTACGTACGGCGCTATCTTGCCAATATTTAACCCCTATACTTGACGCTTTTTCGATACTGGCGTTTCTTAGCGCTTGACGAATTGATAAAGCAATACGAGGTGATGTTTGAGTCAGATCTTCACCAATGATCAGTACAAAATCACTTTGCTCAATCGACTTCAAACTCGGCGCTTTGATGTGCGTCTAGATGTGTTTATGTTGAGCAAGCAGTGACATTTCATTGTTGGAAAGTCCGACACTAAAGTTTTCGGCCGATATTAGCTTTTGTAAATAGCGATTTGACTCTAGTGATGCTCGCGCTGAACCTATACCAATAAAACGTTCATTTTTATGATGAACTAAAGTTTTATTGACATCTAAATTTGTCAGTTTTGTAGGACTTTGTACTTCTATACCTTTCGTCTGTCTTAATCTTTGTTCGCCATTAACAAAACCGATACCAAAACGGCCTCTATCACACAAGAAATAGCCATTTATTTCACTATTGTATCGATTCATTACACGACGTACAGAACCATAACGTTCGCCAATGCTGGTATTGCAACCAACCGAACAATGAGTACAAATAGAAGGTGCCGATTGCAAATCCCATTTTCGGGTATAATGCGCCGAAAATAACTTATTAGTAAAAACGCCAGTTGGGCAAACCTCGACTAAATTGCCACTAAACTCGCTTTCCAATTGACCATCGGTTTGGCGACCAAAATAGATACGGTTACTTGAACCAAAAACATCAAAGTCGGTACCTCCCGCATAATCTTTATAATAACGTACACAGCGATAACAGGTGATACAGCGATTCATTTCATGTCCAACAAACTCGCCCAAATTTTGATTAGTATAAGTACGTTTTAGTCCTGCATATTGCCTTGATGTATGCCCTGTCATTACTGTCATATCCTGCAAGTGACATTCGCCACCTTCCGCACATACAGGACAGTCATGAGGATGATTTGTCATCATTGCAGATATTACTTGCTCGCGAAATTTAGCCGATGCTTTGTCTTTTAATCCGATGCGCATACCATCGACTACGGGCGTCATGCAAGACATTACCATGCGACCTCTGGTATCGTTTTCATCTTGATATTGAGTCACAGCACATTGACGGCATGCGCCAACGGACCCCATTGACGGATGCCAACAAAAATAGGGTAAATCAACCTTTTTTGATAAAACGGCAGCAAGCAAATTATTATTATCTGACACTTTATAGGGCACATCATCGATATAAATCGTTAACTGTTTTTTTGAGTTGGTTTTATCCATGGGCATGACCTCCATTACCTATGTCTTCGCAACGAATGTCTTCACAGTTTTCGTCTTTGGAATCATCATCTTTACCAGTGGCGGCACCATGACCATTGCCTTTTTCTGCACTTGAATAACTACAGCAACCTTGTTCTATATGTTGTTCAAAATCTTCCTTAAAATACCTTAAAGCACTTTTAAGTGGCTCTACCGCGCCGGGCGCTAAGGCGCAATGTGTTTTACCTAACCACATAAAATCACAAAGGTCGGCTAACGAATCTAAATCTTCCATTTTCCCTTGGCCTTGTTCAATACGGCTAAGCAATTCTACCGCCCAAGGTGTGCCATCACGACATGGCGTGCACCAACCACAAGATTCTTGTGCAAAAAATTTAAGTAAGTTTAATACCATAGCCACAGGGCAATTTTTATCATCTAAAACAATTAATCCACCTGTACCTAACCGGCTTCCTGCTTTGCCTATAGAGTCATAATCCATTGGCGTATCTAAATGTTCGGGCAATAAAAAATCAGTCGATGCTCCCCCTGGTAATAAGCCTTTTAAATTCAAACCGTCTTGCATGCCGCCTGCGTGCGTATACAATAATTCTCGAATTGTCACACCCATAGGTAACTCCCATAAACCTGGGTTTTTAACTCGACCACAAGCCGCGTATATCTTCGTTCCTGCATCACTGTTTGGTGATAAATCCTTAAACCATTGCGCCCCATGTTTAATGATATGCGGGATATTTGATAAAGTTTCGACGTTATTAACTACTGTAGGTTTTCCAAACAAACCACTGACTTGAGGAAAAGGAGGTTTAGCTCTTGGGTTAGCTCGTTTACCTTCCAAAGCGTTTATTAAAGCAGTTTCCTCTCCGCAAATATAACGACCAGCGCTGGTATGAACATAAAGATCAAGCATAAAGTTTGTATCTTGAATGTTTTCGCCTAACCAATTATCGGCATAAGCTTCATCGATCGCTTTTTGTAACCGCTTGGCTGATAAGTGATACTCACCCCGTAAAAAAATATAAGCTCGATTAGCGCCGATGGTAAAGGCAGAAATAATCATCGCTTCAACCAATTGATGAGGTACCCCTTCTAATAACATCCTGTCTTTAAATGTCCCTGGTTCCATTTCATCGGCATTGCAAACTAAGTATTTATATTTAGGCGCGTTTTCATCCGCCTCCTCAAACATAGGTACACAGCTCCATTTCATTCCCGTTGGAAAACCAGCGCCACCACGTCCTTTTAAATTCGAATCACTGACTATATCCAGCACTTCTTTAGGGGAGAGTTCATGCAAAGCTTTTTTTGCGCCGACATATCCCCCCGCCGTTATATAATCTTGCAAGGATAAAGGTCGTTCTAAATTAACAAGATGCGTTAAAGGCAAGGTTAATGATTTTTCGAGCAGTTCTGCGCTATTTTCAATCATGTTCCACCTCTATATTAGCTGTAGCTTGTTCGGGGTCTTGTCTAAGCCCGTTAAGTATCGCGATGGCTTTCTCAGCGGTAAGTTGCTGATAATGGTTTTCGCCTATCATCATTACAGGCGCTTTATCACAACCTCCTAAGCAAACATTTGACAGTAAAGTAAACATGCCATCTGTGGTGGTTTGTCCATAATCTATTTTCAGGTGATTTTTTATCGCGGTGAGTACACTTTGGTAATCGTTTAAATGACAACTGATGCTGTCACAAATATGGATAACAAAACGGCCTACTGGTTGGCGGTAAATTAGATTATAAAAAGTGGCTACACCTTCAAGTTGAGCGGGAGAAATTGCTAATAATTGTGCAATGGCATTTAAACTATCGTCACTGATCCAATCACGGTAAGACTGCACCACTTTTAAGGCTTCAATACCTGCAGACTCTCGCGTTTCCATAATGCTGACTTCGTGTTCAATTTCTGCAACTTCTTCAGCGCTTAAATAGTCTCGATAATCGGGTGTGACTGTTTTTATTATTTGCATAACCCACTCTTTCTTGTTTTCTTATCTCTAGATTCCGGCTAAAAACACTACCGGAATGACGGTGTTTTTTAGCTTTAATCCCCTTAAATCCTGTAAAACTGATATCTATATGCTTTTCTTCCAGTAAAACTGATACCTGTATGCTTTTGTTCCTGTAATGTCTTCTTCGAATTTATTCCTGAAATTTCATACTCGAATGTATTTCTGTATGTCATCCTCGAAGTTTTTTAATCGAGGATCTATTAACATCCCCTCGTCACACAGTGACCTTTATAGAAATGCGCAGCAGACCTAACGGTCTACATCTGCCATCACGTAATCTACGCTACCGAGTGTCGCAATTAAGTCGGCGACCATTTGTCCCTTACTGATCAGAGGTAACATTTGTAAGTGAGGGAAACTCGGTGTGCGAATTCGGGTGCGATAACTCATGGTGCTGCCATCGCTGATCAAGTGATAACCCATAATGCCTTTGGTCGCTTCAACAAACATAGAGACTTCACCAGCAGGTATAACAGGTCCCCAAGAGACATTGACAAAATGGGGGATCAAGGTATCAATATCTTTCATAGTGCGAGCTTTATCTGGAGGTGTAGTTTGTGGGTGTTCGGCTTTATAAGGGCCTTCTGGCATATTATTTAAACACTGTTCAATGATGCGAATACTTTGTCGCATTTCTTCAACGCGCACTCGGCAACGATCGTAACAGTCGCCTTTATTGCCAAGAGGAACTTCAAAATCAAATTGGTCATAACCACCATAAGGGCGCTGCTTTCTCAAGTCCCAAGAAAAACCAGTAGCGCGTAATCCTGGACCGGTAACCCCCCAATCAATCGCTTCTTGCGTACTATAAGCCCCAACATCAACGCTACGTTTTTGGATCAAGGTGTTTTTCATCACCATTTTTTCGTACTCATCTAATCGTTTAGGCAAATAATTAACATAATCACGTACCATAACGTCCCAACCTTTGGGTAAATCATGAGCAATCCCCCCAATGCGAAACCAGCTTGGATGCATTCTAGCGCCAGTAAAAGCTTCGATAATGCCAAACAGTTTTTCACGGTCAATAAACATATAAAATATCGGCGAGAGTGCGCCAATATCTTGAGCAAATGTACCGTAGAATAATAAATGACTTAGAATACGAAACATTTCTGCGGTCATAATACGAATAACTTTTGCTCTATCTGGCACTACAATGCCAGCCAGCTTTTCTACAGCCATGACATAAGGGAAGTTATTCATCACTCCCCCTAAGTAATCGATACGATCGGTATAAGGAATGTAGCTATGCCATGACTGGCGTTCGCCCATCTTTTCAGCGCCGCGATGGTGATAACCAATATCGGGTACACAATCGACAATTTCTTCACCATCCATTTGCAGCACAATTCGAAAAGCACCATGGACGCTCGGATGATTAGGGCCAAGGTTTAAAAACATAAAGTCAGTATTCTTGTTTCTTCGTTTCATCCCCCAAGCTTCAGGGTTAAATTGCAACGCTGCTTGTTCTTTGTCTTGTTGATAAGGAGGTAAGGTAAAGGGCTCCATTTCTGTTGCCCTTGCTGGATGGGTTTTTAATAACGGATGACCTTGCCAAGTATTTGGCATTAAAATTCTGCATAAATGGGGGTGACCTTCGAAAACTATGCCAAACATGTCCCAAACTTCTCGTTCATACCAGTTAGCATTTAACCAAAACCGACAAACACTGGCTAACGTTTTATCTTCGCCAGATAGCGCGACTTTAATCCGAATGTCTTGATTTCTATTATATGAACGTAAGTGATAACTTACTGTAAAATCACTCACATGGCTGGCTTTATGTTCTCTTCGTGTTTCATCAATAGCTGTTAAATCAAAGCACATCTCAAAAGGTTGCTCTAAATCATAACGAACCACTTGCATTAGGGCGCTTAATTGACTTTTATCAACCCAAAAGGTTTGAATATCATCAACAATATTTTCGACAGCCGTTACGGGAAACAATTTTAAATCATGAGCAACTGCGACTATTTCATCGACTATGGCGATGGGTTTACCCATTTGCCAATCTTTACTTAGACTCAAATCAACCTGCGCCATTATTTATCCTTTTCAACTTTTTGGTTATTTTTTTTATTTATGTTGTTCTTTTTAGGCTTTGCTTAGCATTTATTTACATGCCATTGGTCAACATGAATCAGGAGGATCTAAGTTAGTGACTTGAATACGTGATTGATGCTTGATATCACGCAATGAAGGTTTAGCTATTTGATGATTATTTTGCTCTCCTACTACCCAACTTAAGGGTCTGGGCTGATGGGCAATGGCATTTTGTAATAATAAAAGACCTTCCAATAAAGCTTCCGGTCTTGGCGGGCATCCGGGCACATAAACATCGACAGGAATAAATTTATCAACACCTTGAACAACACTATAAATATCGTACATGCCGCCGGAATTGGCGCATGAGCCCATTGAGATAACCCAACGTGGCTCAAGTAATTGGTCATATAAATGTTGAATAACAGGAGCCATTTTTCTAAAACAGGTACCAGATATCACCATTAGGTCGGCTTGTCTGGGCGTTGCTCGGATCACTTCTGCGCCAAAACGCGCAATATCATGACGGGAAGTGAAGCTTGTAGCCATTTCAACATAACAGCAACTTAAGCCAAAATTAAAAGGCCAAACTGAGTTTTTTCGCCCCCAATTCAGCATATCGTCAAGCTTAGCCATAAAAACACTACGCTTTAACTCTTCTTCTGAAATGTCTTTTGTTAGGCTCATCGCCTCATCAAGTTTTGCTTTGGTTAGCGACCATTCCATCGTGGATCCCTATTATTATTTTATTTTGCTTACCATTTAATATGTTTTTTATTCACCGTAAGACGGTTAACCCTACAAGTTAGTAACTATTTTGATTGACGATTCATTTGTTGCTCCCGATAGGCCAAATGGCGGTGTTTTAATTCAAGTGCACCCACTCGCCATAAATAGACTAAAGCGACAAGTAAAATCACAATAAAAATACTGGCTTCAATAAAGCCCAACCAGCCGACTTCTTCGAAAGCGATCACCCAAGCGAACAAAAAAATGGTTTCAAGATCGAAAACAACAAAGAAAATGCCATATAGAAAAAAGTGATTACCAAACCGTGTTTCACCGCCAGATGATGGCGCTATTGCCGCAACAATACCCGATTCATAAGGAGTGTTTTTAGCTCTAGATTTAGTTTTAGGACCAAGAAAATGTGAAAGAACTAGCATAAATGCCAGCATAATGGCGAGAATAATAAAATAAGCGGCTATTGGCCAAATTTGAGTTAGCTGATCTGTAGAATCCACCACGCCCCCTGAATAAACCACTAACAGTTAGATATGGCATCTTTTTATCTTAATGGTTTTTATTATTTTTAAACGTCTTTTTACTAAGCATAGTAAAGAATTTGAAAAAGTAAAATTTTCTTTGTATTCAATAAGTTCAGATAAATTCAAAATCAAAGAATACTATGACGTTTAATGAGTTAAGCGACGAAAGGAGTAAAAATGCAGGTTTAAGCCCTGATAAAGATAAAGTTATATTATTTATTTTTTTTATTATTTATTGAAGGTATCGCCCTTTTATATATTTTTAACAAGAAGTTACCACCTAAATGAGCGATTTCTTTGTTAAACGAAAATAAGTCAACTTAAATATTATCTATTAAAGATAGCTCAATTCAAGGTATTTATACTAAGCTACTGAAGCAATTATAGAAAAGATTTTAAAATTTGCATAAAATTCACACTAATTATATTGATAAATTGTAAATATATACTGACAGTTCATTTATAGCCCTGATAATCGATAAACAAACTTTTGATCTAGTCTTTGCTTATTAGTCTTTAAGGCAACCAAATAGCAACTTTTAACCCACCACCTTTACGGTTAACCAAATTTATATAACCGTCGTGGGCTTCAATTATCTCACGACATAAAGGTAATCCAATACCACTTCCTGTTGTTTTAGTCGAATAAAAGGGTAAAAGAGCATTTTTTAAGACATCATCTGACATGCCACATCCTCGATCTAAAACATCAAGTTGTAAACCATTATTTAGCGTGCGTAAGCGCAAAGCGATATCACCGGTCTGTGATCCTGATTCATGGGCATTTTTTAACAAATTTAAGATCACTTGATGAAACTGTGCCACGTCTATATTAGATTGAATGCTTGGCAACTTTTCATCCCAAGAAAAAGCGACTTGTTGCTTTAAACTTTGTATAAACAATTGCCAATTAATGGCTTCTCTTCTAGGCAATGGCAACTTAGCAAAGCGCGCATAACCATCTATAAACTGGCTAAGATGTTTAACTCTTTCCTCAATAGTATTAAAAATAAGTTCTAACTTTTTATTCTCTAATGGTTTGATCAATAACTGCCCTGAATGAGTCATTGAGGAGATCGGGGCTAAAGAATTATTGAGTTCATGGCTAATTACGCGGATCACTTTTTTCCAAACCGCCACTTCTTGTCGATTTAGCTCTTTGGTTAATTGCTTAAATAAATATAAGTGGTGAAACATACCATTTAAGGCAAACTTCCCTCTAGATAATAGCCAAGTTTGCAACTCTTCTTCATCATCGGTTGTTGCCACAGACAAATTAAACAAGCCATCACGTTGTGTATCAACAACTTGTTGTAATGATTGCGGCTGTTGCTTAAGTAACTGTTCGAAATTCAAGCCATCAATGTCATTTCCTTGTGCTAATAAATGGCGAGCAGCGTAATTACTATAAATAACATGTTGATCGTCGGAGACTAATAACATTGCCAACGGAGAATTTTGGATGACTGTATCAAGTAATAATTCACGCTGATATATCGACTGCTTTTCTTGGCGTAATTTGTCACAAGCTTGGTTATAAATAGTCTCAAGACGGGTAATTTCATCACTGCCATGCACGGGAAGCACAGTGGTAAATTCATTATCTTTAATATTTAACAGACCCGTTTCTAAGGCTTGAAATCTTCTATTTAAATGGCTAAAACCTAAAGTGGCACTTGCTGCAGCAATTAATAAAGCTAAAATGAAGGTCAGATAACTAAAGTCAAAAATAAAATAAATACAGCTAATTAATATTACGTTAGCCAGGCAAATTATTAAGAGCCTAGCTCTAATACCAAAATGTAAAGTACTCAATTTCATTCGTTTCTCTTAAATTATTTATCAGGGCTAACTTATATTTACTTTGTTTTCGCTTTGCGTCTATATTTGACTTAACTGTGCTTTAATATTTGATCTCGTATTTACTCATCCGTCGATATAAAGCTTGTCGAGATAAACCCAAATGTCGAGCAACCTTGCTGATCACTCCATTAGACATTTTCAACGCGTCTTCAATTTCTTCTTTACTAAAATCTTTATTTTCAGTCACTTTAACAGTATGTGATTGCAAACCAAAATGCTGCTCAGTTAGTTCTTGCCCAGCCCCAAGTAAACTTGCTCGTTGGCAAGCATTCTCCAGTTCTCGTACATTGCCTGACCAAGGATGAGCCAATAACGCTTGCTCCAAACTTTTTGATAATTTGTATTCAGCGTTATCTAAGTTACCTTTCGATTTATCTACTTTTTCGGCATTAGTTACTCGACTTAAAAAGTGCTGTGTTAGCGGTAAGATATCATCGGTTCTCTTCGCCAATGGTGCTAAGTTTAGCTCAATAACATTTAACCGATAAAAGAGATCTTCGCGAAATTTTCCCTGCTTAATTTGTTCGGCTAAATTGGCATTGGTGGCACTGATCACCCTCACATTCACTTTTCGAGTTTGATGGCTACCCAAGGGCTCAAACTCTCCCGTTTGTAAAACACGTAAGAGTTTAACTTGTCCTGATAAGGGTAGCTCGCCAATTTCATCTAAAAATAATGTGCCACCGTCAGCCGCTTCAAATCGACCAACGCGTTTTTTAGTTAAGCCTGTATATGCACCAATTTCCGCACCAAAAAGCTCTGCTTCCATCAAATCGATGGGCATAGCGCCAATATTCGTTTTAATAAATGGTTGATTTTTTCGTGCTGAATTCGCCTGTAGTATTTGGGCAATTTTTTCTTTACCTGCACCATTAGGTCCTGTGATCAAGACGCTAATGTCACTTGTAGCAACTTGTTTGGTCATCTCCAGTAATTGTTGCATGGCGGTGCTCGCATAAATCAAACCACATAAATCCAAATGAGCCAGGTTTTCATTTCGCTCGTTTTGCTGTCTTTGTAAACGAGTGTTTTGTACTCTTAGATCACGCAACTCTAATAAATTAGTAAGGCTCACCAATAGCTTTGCATCGTCCCAAGGTTTACATAAATAGTCTGCTGCACCATCTTTAACTAAAGAAACAGCCATTTCGAGTTGTGTCCAAGCGGTGATCAAAATAATTGCCAAATCAGGCTGTAATGCGCGCAATTGATAAAAAAGTTCTTTGCCCTCTTCACCACTAGTGGTGTCTCGTTGAAAATTCATATCCTGTATCACTAAGGCAATATTTTGATATCGAACAATGGATAAGGCTTCGCTAGGTTGATGACATGCAAGTGTTTGATAACCATGCAAATCAAGCAATAACGACAAAGCATCACAAATAGCAGGGTTATCATCAACAATGAGTATTTTATCCATGTGTTCAATTTTCTCTCTTTTCTTTAACATAACTTAGTAGTTAACTTCGGAAACTAGCTCAGGAAACTAGTTCAAAAACATTAATTCAAAAAACTAAAGTACCGGAGATCTTAAAGGTGTTTTATCGAATATCTCGCTACTTCTAGTAAAGGTTCCCGCTTAAGGCATCACGGGAATGACGATACTCTGCCAGTATACTTAGTCACATTATTTAAACACTTCTAGTCGCAATAGCTGGCGAAATATGTGACGCTTTTTTCGCAGGTAAATATACCGCAAATATGCCTAAGATCCATATACCTAAAACTGTATTAATTATATAAACAAGGTCTAATTTTGGTAATGAAAATTGCTGCATTAAGAATTGATTTAATAATATGCTTAACCCAACTCCTATGGCAATACCGACCGAAGAGATTAACCAATTTTCGATAATAAAATAGCGAATAATATTGCCTTTGCTGGCACCAAGCGCCCTTCTAGTACCTATTTGTCTGGTGCGTCGGTTCACGTTAAATACCGCCATGCCAATAATACCTAATGCGGTAATAAGCAATAAAATGACAATAAGAATCGTTAATAATTGACTCATTAATCGATCATTTCGATATGAATTATCTCTAACATCGTTCAAATTGATAGGATCCATAATCACTCTATGTGGATAAAGTTTTAGCATTAACGTTTTTACTTGATCCATTACCACTTGTCGTTGACTCGCGTGTGTTCGAACTAAATATCGACCAAAATCATGGGTACTGACCTTAGGCAGTATAATTGCGCTATCTAACCAACTTACATTAACATTTGAACCTTGTAACTTTTCGATTATGCCAATTATTTTGATCGGTACACTAAAAGCATAAATATTTTTGCCTAAACCTTCTTGCATTTTCCCTTGCAATTTATCTTCTGCTGAAAGCGGAAACATAACTTCAATAAAATTCTGACTTACTAAAGCTACTGAAATAGGCTGTTTAGATCCCGCTGGAATTATCTCATCTTCAGTAAAGTTTCTTCCTGAAATAAGTTTTGCGCCTAGGGTATTTAGTGTCTGTGTATCGCCCCGATATACACCAGAAGTCATTTGCAAAGCATTTTCACTATCGGCTTTGTCGGTAAAGGTTGAGTTATCAGAATTACCTGAAATGGGAATTTGATTTAACCTAACCGCATCAATCACACCAGGAATTTCCCTCAATGATTGCTGGTCTATTTTATACTGCAAAATATTATCGTTGTCTTGACCAAAACTGAAAATATCAAACTTAAATAACTCACTTTCTACTACACCGCTGTCTCTGTTCATTAAATCTAAACGATTTTGAATAATAAACGAGGCATTGGCAACAATGGCTAAGGTCAATGCTATCTGCAGCATTAATAAAATTGCATGGCTTTTATGGCGTAGCATAGCGTTAAAAATAGGACTTAATTCAAACATAATATTTCCTTATGCTTTTTATTGATGAGGTTAATAGTGGGTAAATTAAAGGGAGATAATCCAATTGAAAAAGACTCAATAAACAGCCCATAGAAAATCAATGTTAACGGCAAAGTTAATAGCAGAATTGCCATCTGGATTATCTGTTGATGAAACTCAAACATGTTAAACACTCCCCTTATTGGCATTTAAGATAAATAGATGGTTGAGTACGGCATATCTTCCATGCGGGATATAACCCAGCTAAAACACTGGCAGTAATTGCAAGAGTCGGAGCAATTAACACCATGGTTAAATCCATG
>Ga0105356_10004531_pt1 | contig 13386 bp, 11 predicted proteins | sample GOMGulsemesocosm_3_FD_83502 | JGI IMG/M metagenome (GOLD analysis project Ga0105356, IMG submission 83502) | Methane-oxidizing microbial communities from mesocosms in the Gulf of Mexico - GOM9D Gulf of Mexico | ecosystem: Environmental > Aquatic > Marine > Cold seeps | place: Gulf of Mexico...
TGAGCCAACATAATTACACTGCTAAACATTGCAAATGCAACAAGTAATAGTTTTTTCATAATGTAAAATATTTGTTATCTATTCTGCAAAGTACAATTTTTTTTGAAAAATTTAACAATGCCAATTAGTTAAAAAATGCTATTATTAAACAAAAAACGCGAATCTGTTAACATATCGGTGACATATTTCAAAAATATCTTTGTTACAAAATGTCAAATTGTACCTTTGTAAAAACTTTTTTCATTGGAAATAATCCATTCTCTTTCTAAGTACAATCACACAGAAAAAACGGTAGTTACTATTGGTACTTTTGACGGTGTTCATATTGGACATCAAAAAATACTTGAACAGGTTGTTGCATCAGCAAAAAAGCTTGGCCAAAAATCGGTGTTGCTTACTTTTTTCCCGCACCCCAGAATGGTGTTGCAAAAAGACGCCTCGATAGCACTTATAAACACCATTGATGAGAAGGCTAAATTGCTTGCAAAAACAGGCTTAGACTGCCTTGTAATACAACCTTTTAGTTTGGAGTTCTCAAGATTGACAGCCTTAGATTTTGTTCGAAATATTTTAGTAAATCAATTAAATGTTTCAAAATTAATCATTGGCTATGACCATCATTTTGGTAAAAACAGAGAAGGAAACCTAGAGCAACTAACAGAGTACAGTCATTTATACGACTTTGAAGTAGCAGAAATTCCGGCCCAAGACATCAATGAAGTTTCTGTGAGCTCTACCAAAATTAGAAAAGCACTTTCAGAAAAGAACATTAAAACCGCAAATAAGTACTTAGGGTACAACTTTATGGTAACAGGCACCGTGGTCAATGGAAAACAGTTGGGCGGTAAAATTGGATATCCTACTGCAAACATTCACATTGAAGAAACCTATAAACTGATTCCCAAAACAGGGGTTTATGTTGTGAAATCTATCATTAATAACAGGTCCGTTTTTGGAATGATGAATATTGGATTTCGCCCAACAATTAATGGACAACACCAAACTATTGAGGTGCATTTTTTTGATTTCAATGACGACTTATACGCGCAACTATTGACGGTAGAAATTTTGTATTTCCTTAGAGATGAAGAAAAATTCACCTCTGTAGAAAAGTTAATTTTACAACTAGAAATTGACAAGTCAAACACCTTAAACTACCTGCAAAACAATCTGTAATATGGATTGGTAAATTGTTGGTGTTACTGTATCTTTGCTGTTCTTAAAAAATTAAAAAGATGTTACAAGTTCAGTTTATTAGAGAACACAAACAAACTGTTTTAGACGGTTTAGCAAAGCGTAATTTTGCGAATGCAACAGGAATTATTGAAGATGTTTTAACTTTTGATGAAAACAGAAGAGCGACACAAACTTCATTAGACAATGTATTGGCTGAATCTAATAAAATATCCAAAGAAATTGGGCAACTTTATAAATCTGGAGAAGCACAAAAAGCAAATTTACTCAAAGAAAAAACGACACAGCTAAAAGAGCAATCTAAAGAGATAACGGAGCAGTTAAATTCAGTTTCAGCACAGCTACAAGAGTTGTTATTTCAAATTCCAAATATTCCTCACAAATCTGTTAAATCAGGAAACTCTGAAGAGGACAATGAAGAAATTTTTATAGAAGGTACAATTCCTAACCTAGGAGAAAATGCACTTCCTCACTGGGAGTTAGCAAAGAAATACGACATTATTGATTTTGAACTTGGAACTAAAATTACGGGTGCTGGATTTCCTGTATACAAAGGAAAAGGGGCTAGGTTACAACGAGCACTTATCAATTATTTTTTAGACAAAAATATTGCTGCTGGTTATAAAGAATACCAGGTACCCCATTTAATTAATGAAGCATCAGGAATTGGAACTGGTCAGTTGCCAGACAAAGAAGGACAAATGTATCACGCTACTGTAGATGATTTATATTTAATTCCTACTGCAGAAGTTCCTATTACCAACATGTTTAGAGGCAATTTAGTTTCTGAAGAAGATTTCCCAATTACCTGTACCGCGTATACTCCTTGTTTTAGACGTGAAGCGGGCTCATATGGCGCACATGTAAGAGGTTTAAATAGACTGCATCAATTTGACAAAGTAGAAATTGTACGCATAGAACATCCTGATAATTCGTACAATGCTTTAAACGGAATGGTTGAGCACATCAAGGAAATATTAAGAGCGTTAAAACTACCTTATAGAATTTTACGTTTGTGTGGTGGCGATACCGGTTTTACTGCTGCTTTAACGTTTGATTTTGAAGTATTCTCTACAGCTCAAGATAGATGGTTAGAAATTAGTTCTGCTTCTAACTTTGAAACATTTCAAGCAAATAGATTAAAATTGCGTTTTAAAAACAAAGAAGGTAAAAGTCAATTGGCACATACTTTAAACGGAAGCTCTCTTGCACTGCCAAGAGTTTTAGCTGGAATTTTAGAGAATTACCAAACTAAAGATGGAATTAAAATTCCTGATGTTTTAGTGCCGTATTGTGGTTTTGACAAGATAGATTAAGGTTATTAATCTTATTATAAAGCATTTCAAAAGTAAGTTTCTAATACCTGGAAACTTACTTTTTTAGTTTGCAATTACTGCAACCATTAATCTTTTATATTTATTCATTTCTAACAAAGCATTTAAATACGCACCTATTTGTCCGTTTTTCATATATACCTTAGAATTGTTTTTTGCCTGCTCGTATTGTTTGGTTAATTTGCTCATAATAATAATTTTGTTAGTTCTTATATCTAGTAGACAAGTTTCGTGCCAAAATGTTACAAAGAACCGTCAGAAAACTTCTTATTTAATAAATAATTAACGTTCTTGTTCTTATCTTTGAAAGGAATGAAAAATATATTCTTCATATTGTTCTTGCTACTTTCTCAAGTAAACTATGGTCAAAACGACTATGTCTTGGCCGAAAGATATTATCGTGATGGCGAATATAAAAAAGCGACAGAACTCTTTAAAGTTCTTTTTGAGAAAAACCCATTTAACACCACGTATTTAAAAAGATTGACAAGTTCTTATCAAGAAACTTCTCAATTTGATGTCGCAGAGAAATTGCTTCAAAGCAGGTTATTAATCAACCCTAACCATACCTATTTATTTGTTGAGATCGGCTACAACTACGACAGGCAACATCAAAAAGAAAAGGCAACGATTTATTATGACAAAGCAATTGCATCCATTGATAAAAACACAGGAATGGGTGGATTTATTGGTCGGCTATTTAAGGAGAATGCCTTGTTACCCTATGCCATTGCAGCCTATGAAAAAACCATGTTCTACAATCCAAATGCGAATTACCAATTTCAAGTTGCACAGATTTACGGAGAACAAGGGAACTTTGAAAAAATGTTCACTTCCTATATAGACTTAGTTGACAAAAATGTCAACTACCTAAATACTGTTCAGCGCTATACAAGTAGGTACATTACAGATGATAAATTGAACAGCAATAATATTCTCTTTAAAAAAGCATTGCTTAGAAAATCTGGTAGCAATCCAAAAGATGAATGGAACACTTTATTAAGCTGGTTATTTATTCAGCAAAAAGAATACAATAAAGCTTTTATTCAAGAGAAGGCATTGTTTAAAAGAGATCCTAAAAACATTGTGAACATCCTAAACTTAGGCTTAAACTCTTTTCAAAACAAGGCCTATGCCTCTGCAACAAATTGTTTTGATTTTATCATTCAAAACAGTCCATTTATAACACAGGTATTAACCGCAAATTTATACACCATAAAAATTTCCATTGCAGAAAACCACCCAAATACAGCTCAATTATTTGATGCTGTTTATTCCACGTATGGTAAAAAATCTGCCACCTTAAACATACAATTAGAACAGGCCAATTACTTGACTTTTAAAAAGAACGAACCAGAAAAAGCACTCGTAGTTCTAGAACAGGCCTTGGAAATTGTCTCTTCAAAATTTCAAAAAGCGGCCATTAAAATTAATTTAGGCGAAGTACATGTATTTACCGGGAATTACAACAAAGCATTAATTTACTTTTCACAAGTACAAACAAGCATCAAAAACCACCCTCTAGCGCAACAGGCAAGGTTTAAGGTAGCGCAGACTTCGTTTTTTAAGAATGATTTTAAATGGGCTTTTGCACAGCTTAAAGTACTCAAAGCATCAACAACACAATTAATTGCAAACGATGCCTTAGATTTGTTTCTTATCATCTCAGACAATCAGCCCAAAGATTCTTTAGATACAGGTTTAAAACTATATGCACAAGCGGCATTGCTTGCTTTCCAGAACAAAGACAAACAAGCGATTGACACCTTGGAACAGGTAATCACAAAGTTTAAAGGTCAAAAAATTGAAGACGAGGCGCTCTACAAACAAGCAAATTTATATTCAAAAACAACCCAGTTTGAAAAAGCCATTCATACATATACACAAATTACAACGCTGGATCCAACAGGAATTTTTGTGGATGATGCCCTGTATCAAATAGCAGAAATTTACAATTATAAATTAAATAATACAGAAAAGGCATCAGAGTATTATCAAAAGATTATTTTTGACCATCCTTCTAGCATATATCTGGTTGAAGCCAGAAATAAATACAGAAAATTAAGAGGAGATACCATTAATTAACCAATTTTACATTAAACAAATGTACATTTACAATGTCACTTTAAGTATTGATAAAAGCATTCATGAAGAATGGCTAGCGTGGATACACCAACACATTCCAGAAGTATTGGCAACTGGTAAGTTTATATCGGCTAAATTAACACAAGTTTTGATTGAGGAAGAAATGGATGGAGTTACGTATTCTATCCAATACACCGCAAACTCTCGAGAAGATTTAGACAGCTACTACAAAGAAGATGCAGATAGACTGCGCACAGATGGACTTCAAAAATTTGCGGATAAAGTGCTGGCTTTTAGAACTGAATTAAAAATTGTAAATGAGTTTTTTTCTAATCAAATAAAGAACTAAGTATGAGCGTTAGAGCTAAAAAACATTTAGGACAACATTTTTTAACCGATGAAAGCATCGCAAAAAAAATAGCAGATGCACTAACCGAAAACGGATACAATCATGTATTGGAAATTGGTCCTGGAATGGGAGTTTTAACCAAATATTTATTAGCAAAAAAATCAAAAATCACTGTGATGGAACTCGATTATGATTCCGTAGCATATTTAAAAGAATCCTTTCCATTAGAACATATCAAATTAGATATGAGTAAAGAAAAATTTACTGTGCTGGAAGGTGATTTTTTAAAACAAGACATCAACAAGGTTTTCAATAACGAGCAATTTGCAATTATTGGGAATTTCCCGTATAATATTTCTTCTCAAATTCTATTTAAGGCGATTGAAAACAGAGCGCATGTTCCAGAATTTGCTGGAATGTTTCAAAAAGAGGTAGCCAAAAGAATTGCAGAAAAAAAGGGAAGTAAAGTATACGGAATCTTATCTGTACTCACACAAGCTTTTTATGATGTAGAGTACCTATTTACCGTAGCTCCAGATGTATTTAATCCGCCTCCAAAGGTCGATTCTGGTGTCATTAGATTAATTCGAAAAGAGAATTACACACTTCCTGTAGACGAAAAACTCTTTTTTAGGGTTGTAAAAACGAGCTTTAACCAGCGTAGAAAAATGTTGCGTGGAAGCTTAAAATCATTCAATCTTTCGGATTCTTTAAAAGAAGACCCTATATTTGCGATGCGCCCCGAGCAATTATCGGTGGAGCAATTCATTAATTTGACCGCAAAAATAGCAGCCAATGCCATTTAAAATCACAAAAGAAATTTTAGAAAATGTCGCATTATATATCGAAAACGGTAATAATAATGCGTTGTCATCGCTGTTTGGAGAAATGCACCATGCAGACATTGCAGAAATTTTAGACGAGATTTCTTTTGATGAAGCCGTGTACATTATCAAATTATTAGATAGTGAGACTACTGCAGAGGTGTTAATGGATGTTGATGATGATGTACGTGAAAAAATCTTAAAAAACTTATCTGCTAAAGAAATTGCTGAAGAGATTGATGAGTTGGATACGGATGATGCTGCAGATATTATTGCAGAACTACCTGAAGAAAGGCAAGAGGCGGTAATGTCTGAAATTGAAGACGAAGGACACGCCAAAGACATTGTAGACCTTTTACGTTATGACGAAGATTCTGCTGGTGGATTAATGGCAAAAGAACTGGTAAAGGTCAATGAAAACTGGACCGTTTTGAAGTGTGTTAAAGAAATGCGCGCCCAAGCAGAGGAAGTGACTAGAGTCCATTCTATATATGTTGTTGATGACAGCGGAAAATTAAAAGGAAGACTTTCTTTAAAAGATTTATTGATTGCTTCAACAAGAACATCAATTTCTGACGTTTACATTCCAAAAGTAGATTTTGTAAAAGTGAATGACGAAGCCGAAGAAGTTGCTAATATTATGCGTAAATACGATTTGGAAGCCATTCCGGTGGTAGATGAATTAGGTATATTGGTGGGAAGAATCACCATTGATGATATTGTCGATGTAATCAAAGAAGAAGCGGATAAAGATTACCAATTAGCAGCAGGATTGGTAGAAGATGTAGAAGCTGATGATAGTATTGCACAATTAACACGTGCACGATTGCCTTGGTTATTTCTTGGATTGATTGGTGGTGTGGGTGCTTTCTTAATTATGGAAGGTTTTCAAAACATCTTTCAAGAAGATGCCATACTGTTCTTTTTTACACCTTTAATTGCCGCCATGGCTGGAAATGTAGGAGTACAATCTTCTGCAATTATAGTTCAAGGATTGGCAAATGACGATATTAAAGGAAGTATCAACGATCGCCTGGTTAAAGAAATGCTGCTCGCTGCTTTAAATGGATTCATACTTGCAATTTTCTTATTTCTTTTTATCTGGCTTTACAACGGAGAAACTCAAAAAGCATTGGCTATTTCAGTTTCGCTAATTGTTGTAATTATCGTTGCTGGATTGATCGGAACTTTTATTCCATTATTTTTAGACAAACAAGGCGTTGATCCTGCCATTGCTACAGGTCCTTTTATTACGACAAGTAATGATATTTTTGGAATTTTAATTTACTTTTGGATCGCCAAATTAATTATCGGAATGTAAAAAGCTTTTGACGTGTTAAATCAAAAGCTTTTCTTTTTTCCTTTTCGAGTTGTTCCCCTAACCACAACTGCAAATCCCCACCTTTTTCATTAGGAATTCCTTTTTTTATAACAGGTCAAAGTTACATTTAACCCATTATATATACATGTGTTAAACCGCAAATAAAAATGTGATAAACCGCAAATGATCAGTCAATAATCCCTAGTTCCTTTGCCTTTAATATTAAATCTGTGTTGTTTACGGCATTTAAATCGATTCGTAAGTTGGCCAACTTCCCTTCAATAGACCTCAGCTTTAAAGCAGAGCCATCGGCCTTATGAATCACCCCTACGAGGTTACTTATTTTAGATTGCTTCGGTAATTCACTTAAAATCTGAATTGCAATTTCGTCCATTTGTATTTCTACACAGGCTCTTTTAATTAGCTTTTGATGCACCTCATGTGAATAATACACATCATTATTCATTATTTTTTTAATGGCAAAATCCAATTCTGTTGCATCACACTTGTTTTTCAGTAAATAGGCAGATGGTTTTAAATTATGGATCACATTATACAGCCTATTTGTTTCTGTATGACCCGTAATTACCGCAATCTTAATTGGACTTTTTTCTTTCTGAACTGCTTTTATCAACTGCTCACCGCTTTCAATTTTTGTAGAAAAAGAGCTGTTATCAAAACTTAAATCTGTAAATAACAGATCAAAAGAACCTTCTTTTATTTTAGCAAAAGCAGCATCGCAGTTTGTACTTGATACCACTTCATAATTTCCGTTTTCTTTGAGTGATGCCATGATACCGTCAAGGATCAATTGGTGGTCATCAACTACTACTATTTTTAATGGATTAGACATGTATAGGGATTTCTATTTGAATGGTGGTTCCTTTATTAATACGACTTACAATTTCTATGTTTCCGCCCAACTCTTGTACTCTTTCTCGTTGATTTTTGAGCCCAATTCCACTTGCCTTCTCAGACAAATTAAATCCAATTCCATTATCTTCAATACGCAAATATGCATTATTTTTATCAAGAGACAGCCAAATCTTAATCTGCGTTGCCTTTGCATATTTATGTGCGTTTTGAACACTTTCTCTACTCGCTAAATACACCGTTCTTTTGATTGAATTTTCTAGAATGGACCAATTATTTTCTTTCAATCCAGAAAGAGAAATTTTACAGCCAGAAGAATAATAATCACTCACTAAATTTATCAATTGATCTTTAAAAGAAACCTCATCAAAACTGACACTACTTAATTGATGTGATAAGTTGCGCACATTACCTTTCACAGCATTTAGACTTTCTGCAATGGTTGTTTGTTTTTCTTTTTCTAATTGTTGATGCAATAGTCTTAAATCTCCAGCCACCTCATCGTGCAATGCTTTTGCGATCTGTTGCCGTTCTTCTTCTCTTGCTTCTACCTTTTGTAATTGCGCCTCAAAAGCCATTTTTTTTCTTCTATGTTTAAACACCAATACACTAATCCCCAGAAGTAACAAACTACCTAAGGCCAATAAGAAGCTGATCGTTTTTTGCTGTTTCTCTTGCTCTAACTGAATTTGCTTCTCGTCATTTTCATTCTTTAACAGCGTGTTTTCTTTTTCTTTTTTCCCCGTTTCATATCTAATTTTAGCAAATTGATCTCTTATAGCCCGCTCTCTTTTATACAAACTATCGGTTAAAAAAATATATCTTTTTAAATAATCATTAGCCGTTTTTGGACTAACCATGTTAGACTTTGCGAGCAGTTTTAACGCTCTAGTTTCCCTTAATAAATGCTTCGATTTCTTGGCATACTTTAAGCCTTTTTTAGCGTGGCGGAATGCCTTTTCTTCATTGTGTATCGCGTAGTAATATTTTGACAATAAATTATGACTTGTACTGAGGCCTTTAATGTCTTTATTTTTAAACTTAAGCTTATTTACAGCTATCAATCCTTGATAGGCTTTTTCTGGTTTTTTCTGTAAAATATACGCATCAGATAAATTCTCTACCAATAAATAATATTTTGATCGATATTTAACTGCAATACTATCAAAATCCAATCCTTCTTTTAAAAACGTAATGGCCTTTTCGTAGTTTCCTTCATTGATGTAGGAAGTTCCCATATTATTATAATAATTTAATCTGGCCCTTATTTTCCTTTTCCTATTTGGGTTTTTCTCATTTATTTCTTGCGATTTATTTAAATAGCTTCTTGCCTCTTTATATTTACCTGCCTTAGAAGACACGAGTCCCAAGTTTGTATATAAAAAACCCGTATAGCGATAATCGTTGATAGGCTCTAAATAGCGCAACCCTTCTATTGCTGAAATTTCAGACCCCAAATAATCCTTTCCATCACGTTGGATGTTGGCCATGCTTAACAATCGCCTTCCCACCTCCAAAGAATCTTTAATACGTGCAGATATATTTTTCGATTCTACGTAATTATACAAAGCACTATCACTTCTAAAATTTAACAAATGAAATAAAGCTTTGTAATGGTATACTTTTGCCAAAGCAAGAGAATCGTGAGAACACAGGTATAGTTTGGTTAAATTTTGCTGAGCGATTTCGACGTTCTTATGCTTCTTTTTAAAATAACTTTGAAGTCCAAACTTAATATTGGTTTCTCTTATTAAAGAATCGTGTTGTATTTTTTCTGCCAAGGAAACAGCGCGTTTTAACTCTTTTAGTTTATTTTTTCCTGTGGCATTATTGAGATAATACAAGATAGAATCTTTTTCAACCATTGAATTTTGAGAGAATACAAGATTGCAAATAAGAAAAAAAGAAAAGAGAAAAATATGTTTTTTATACTGCATAATAAAAAACGCCTTGAAACTTCAAGACGTTGATTTTTTTTAAAGAGTTAACCACCTTCACCTGTTTCATTTCCATCATCTCCGTCTCCTGTATCAGCATCATCTCCACCTGGAGGTGATTTTAACACCTCAATTTTTAAATACTTTTCAAATTTCATCATATTACAGCGTATTAAATTAAACAATTCATTTACTGCCCGAGGGATAGCATTTCTCTATAAATGTATTGCATTCCACATAAAATTCAAAAATTATTTCAATTTATTAAACAAGTCCCACAACACAACACCGCAACTCACAGAGATATTTAAAGAGTGTTTGGTTCCTAATTGTGGAATCTCAATACATGTATCAGAAGCAGAAACCACTTCTTGCTGTACTCCTTTTACTTCGTTCCCCATAACAATCGCATATTTTTGATCGTTTGCAGGCATAAATTCATTCAACATCGTGCTGTTTTCTGCCTGTTCAATAGACAGTACTTTTACTTTGTCTTCTTTTAGTTTCTCAACCAACGCTAGGGTATCCTTTACATATTCCCACTCGACAGATTCTGTAGCTCCTAAAGCTGTTTTATGAATTTCTTTATTGGGAGGTGTAGCGGTGATTCCGCAGAGGTATATCTTCTCTATTAAAAAAGCATCACTGGTTCTAAAAACCGACCCTACATTGTTTAAGCTTCTAATATTATCAAGCACAACAATCAATGGCGTTTTTGCCACTTCTTTAAAGGCATCTATGGTAATTCTACCCAACTCGCTATTTTTTAGTTTTCTCATATTCTTATTAGATTCAGAATGACAAAGGGTCAAAAGTTATATCGATAAAAAAAGTTCAGAAGTTTATCGTTCGTTTCTAGCCAATCGTTTTTCAAAATACGTATTGAAAAGGAAGTGCTAAATACCAATCTACTAACTACTTTTCTTTATCTTCGCAAAACTAATTTAAAATTCCGAAAGTCTTGGCAAAAGCAACTACAAAAAAGGTGACTCCCTTAATGAAGCAATACAATGCTATCAAGGTAAAATATCCAGATGCCATGTTGTTATTTCGTGTAGGAGATTTTTATGAAACTTTTGGAGAGGATGCTAAAAAAGCAGCCCATGTCTTAGGAATTACCTTGACAAAACGTGGCGCTGGAAGTGAAACAGAAACTGCCCTGGCAGGGTTCCCACATCACTCTATAAACACCTATTTGCCTAAATTGGTAAAAGCAGGCATGCGTGTGGCGATTTGTGATCAATTGGAAGATCCAAAAATGACCAAAACCATTGTAAAAAGAGGCGTTACAGAATTGGTGACTCCTGGAGTTGCCTTGAATGATGAAGTGCTACATTCTAAAACCAATAACTTTTTAGCAGCAGTACATTTTAACAAAAAACATCTCGGAGTTTCTTTTTTAGACGTGTCTACTGGAGAGTTTTTAGTCGCACAAGGAACTGACGAATATATAGACAAGCTATTACAAAACTTTAGCCCAAGTGAAGTCTTGGTTGAGAAGAAACACAAACAGCAATTTATCGAATTGTTTGATGACCGATTCTATACTTTCTATTTAGATGATTGGGTTTTTCAATCTGAATTTGCTCAGGAATCACTTCAAAATCACTTTGATGTAAAGAGTTTAAAAGGGTTTGGAATTGACAATTTAGAGCACGGAATTACCGCCGCAGGTGCTGTATTGCACTACTTGTCAGAAACCCAACACAACCAATTATCTCACATTCAGAATATCTCTAGAATTGCAGAAGATAATTATGTGTGGATGGATCGTTTCACCGTTCGAAACCTAGAATTGTATCATGGTACTTCTGTAAATTCGGTTACCTTATTAGATATTATCGATGCTACTATTTCGCCAATGGGCGGACGTTTGTTAAAGCGTTGGTTGGCATTGCCCTTAAAAACCCGTGATGAAATAGAGAAACGTCATGAAACCGTAAAGTTTTTGATTGATTCGGATGACTTCTTTGAATTGGTCACTTACCAACTAAAACAAATAAGCGACATTGAACGCTTAATTTCAAAAGTTGCCACAGGCAAAGCATCGCCAAGAGAAGTGGTTTATTTAAGAAATTCTTTACAAGCCATTTTACCTATTAAAGAAGCGGCAGAAAAGAGCAGCAATCCATCAGTTCAGCAAATTGGAAAGCAATTAAATGCTTGTACCGACTTGATTGCTAAAATTTCAACTTCTTTATTTGATGATGCTCCAGTAAATATTAACAAAGGAAATGCCATTGCTAATGGGGTTTCTCAAGAATTAGATGATTTACGTGCCATTTCAAATTCTGGAAAAGAGTATTTGGATAACATGTTAGCCCGTGAAACGGAGCGCACCGGAATATCAAGTTTAAAAATTGCCTTTAACAATGTATTTGGCTACTATATAGAAGTTCGAAACACCCATAAAGACAAAGTTCCAGAGGAGTGGATTCGTAAGCAAACTTTGGTAAATGCAGAGCGCTATATTACTGAAGAGCTAAAAGAATACGAAACCAAAATCTTAGGAGCCGAAGAAAAAATACAAACTTTAGAGCAGGAAATCTTTGCCAAGTTGATTCAATACATCATCAACTTTGTACAACCAGTTCAGCAAAATGCGAATGGAATTGCACAGTTAGATTGTTTGTTATCGTTTGCAAAAACAGCGATTGACAATAATTATGTCCGTCCTATTTTAGATGACAGCACGGATTTAGAAATTAAAAATGGACGTCACCCAGTTATTGAAAAACAACTGCCAATTGGCGATGATTATATTGCCAATGACGTTGTGCTAAACAGAAGTCAGCAGCAAATTATTATGATTACGGGCCCTAACATGTCTGGTAAATCGGCCATTTTACGTCAAACGGCATTGATTGTATTACTAGCACAAATGGGTAGTTATGTACCTGCTCAGAATGCACGCATCGGAATTGTAGATAAGATTTTTACCCGTGTAGGTGCGAGTGATAATATTTCTATGGGCGAATCTACTTTTATGGTAGAGATGAACGAAACGGCTTCTATTTTGAACAATATTTCTGAACGTAGTTTGGTCTTATTAGACGAGATTGGACGTGGAACTTCTACTTATGATGGAATTTCGATTGCTTGGGCCATTTCTGAGTTCTTACACGAACATCCTTCGAAAGCAAAAACCTTATTTGCGACGCATTATCATGAGTTGAATGACATGACAGAAACCTTTGAACGGATTAAAAACTTCAATGTTTCTGTAAAAGAGCTCAAAGACACCATTATTTTCTTGCGTAAGCTGGTTGCTGGTGGATCTAACCATAGTTTTGGTATTCATGTAGCCAAACTAGCAGGAATGCCAAGCTTAGTGATTCATAGAGCGAATAAGATTTTAAAACAGTTAGAAAAGAACCACACCAATAAAGAGGTAAAAGATACCTTGAAGGATGTACAACACGAAGAAATGCAACTCAGCTTTTTTCAGTTGGATGACCCTTTATTAGAA
>Ga0105356_10004536_pt1 | contig 13384 bp, 13 predicted proteins | sample GOMGulsemesocosm_3_FD_83502 | JGI IMG/M metagenome (GOLD analysis project Ga0105356, IMG submission 83502) | Methane-oxidizing microbial communities from mesocosms in the Gulf of Mexico - GOM9D Gulf of Mexico | ecosystem: Environmental > Aquatic > Marine > Cold seeps | place: Gulf of Mexico...
CAAAAAACAAATAAAAAAGAGAACCCTAGGGTTAAAACGAGAAGCTAAAATTTTGGTTGGTTATTTTAGTTTTTAAACTGCTTAAGAGATATATCTTTTAAGCAGTTTCTTTTTTATTGTTACCAATCTTGTATGTTTTCTGTGGTTTAGCCTGTCAAAATAATTCAAGTTTACTTCCTGCAAGCGCACTTATGTAAAAAATAACCCAGTTATTACTTTGGTGTTGAAATATCTCATGATTTCATTGTTATTAGTATCGGTTTTATAACATTTTTGGTTATGGAGACTTAAAAGGCGTACAATAACTCTAATAAAAATAAAAGGTATGGGCTTATTTTCATTTATTAAAAATGTCGGAGCAAAGGTTCTTGGCATTGGAAAAACGGTAGTAGAAGAGTCTGCCGCAGCATTGGCGATAAAACGAAAGGCCGAGGCAGAGGCGGCCGTAAATTTGAAGGGAACAATAATTGATTTACAATTAAAAGTGACAGATTTAGATGTTTTTATCGAATATGATATGGCGACCATTAGAGGGGTGGCATATAATCAAGAGACTAAGGAGAAGGTTGTTCTGGTTGTTGGAAATTCAAAGGGCATTGCTTCAGTTGACGATCAGATGACGGTTGATTATATAGAGCCAGAAGCTTTATTCCATACTGTGGTTAATGGAGATACACTTGGTAAAATTGCAAAAACGTATTATGGTAGTGCGATGAAATATTCTGAAATTTTTGAAGCAAACAAACCCATGCTTAAAGGACCAGATTTAATTTATCCTGGCCAAGTCATTCGAGTTCCAAAATTAAAACGAAAAAAAAACCAGCTCAATTGAGCTGGTTTTTTTTATTTGTAAAAATTCATTTCATCTAAGTATTGCCATACATTTTCAGGCAGCATAGGTCTGACATTTTTTTCGTTCTTTATCGCCTTTCTAATAAATGTTGCTGATAATTCCATAATAGGTGACTCTACATGTACTATTTTAGGATGGTCTTTGAAAACGGGTTCTTTTAATCCGCTCGAGATCCTAGGATATACATATATATAAAAGCGCTTCAAGATGACCTCGAAATTTTTCCATTTATGAAAACTTTTTAAGTTGTCCTCTCCCATAATCAAAGCAAACTCGTGTTCTGGAAACTTTTCTTCTAAATACGTGAGTGTATTTATGGTGTAATTTGGTTGAGGTAGATTAAATTCAATATCCGATGGTTTTAATTTCGGATAGTCCTTAGTAGCTAAATACACCATTTCTAACCGTTGCTGATCTTCGAGTAAAGAACTTTTCTTTTTAAAAGGACTATGAGGGGTTACCACGAACCATACCTGATCCAAATCACTATGCTCTGCTAAATGATTTGCAATAGTTAAATGCCCTACATGAATAGGGTTAAATGTACCAAAGAATAGTCCAATTTTCATCTTTTTATATATCTTGGTTAGTTTCAACAAAACTATGAACCAACTGGTAAGCCTCGTTGAGAGCTTTGTCTAAGTTGTCATTTTCGATAATAACATCAAATAATGGAGCCGTAGCTAATTCGGCAGAGGCTTTTGCGACTCTCATATTTATTTTGTCTTCACTTTCGGTTTTGCGTTTTTTGAGTCTAATTTTTAACTCATCAATACTCGGTGGTTTAACAAAAATCGATAACGTGTTTTCGGGGAATTTTCGCTTAATACGTAAGCCTCCCGAAACATCTATATCAAAAACTACATGCTTACCTAAGGCCCATATACGTTCAACTTCAGTTTTTAATGTCCCATAGAAGTTATCGCGATATACTTCTTCCCACTCCAAAAAGGAATCGTTTTTAATTTTATTTTTAAAGTCCTCAAGGGATAAGAAATAGTAATCTTTAGCATGAATTTCCTCGCCTCTTTTATCTCGGGAAGTCGCCGAAATAGAAAATTCTAGATTTAATTCTTTCTGCTTTAATAAATGTCTAACAATAGTGGTTTTACCAGAACCAGATGGTGCCGAAAATACAATGAGTTTGCCCTTATTCATTCGGAAATATGTTTAAAAGTCAATGATTGACTTATTATAAAACGTTTAAAAGTTGTTCTTTGATTTTTTCGAGTTCATCCTTCATTTGAACAACCAATTTTTGCATAGGTGCATAATTTGATTTTGAACCAATGGTATTGATTTCTCTACCCATTTCCTGACCAATAAACCCTAGCTTTTTACCGTTTGAATCATCTGAATTTAAGGATTTTACAAAGTATTCCAAATGGTTTTTAAGTCTGACTTTTTCTTCGGTGATATCAAATTTCTCTATATAATATACCAGCTCTTGTTCAAACCTGTTTTCATCTACTTTTTCTTTTAATTCAGAAACGCCTTTTCGCAATCGCTCTCTTACGCTTTCAATACGTTCAGGATCAATAGCAATAACCTGATCTAATAAATCATCAATGTTTTCGACCCTGTCTCTGAAATCTTTTTCGAGTGCCTCACCTTCTTCACTTCTATAGTTGTAAATTTTAGTTAATGCAGCATCAATTTCTTTTTGAATAGATAGCCATTCATTTTCATCGATCTCTTCGCGTTCGGTATTTAAAGCATCTGGCATGCGAACCGCCATTTTTAAAAGTTCAGTTTCATCCCCGTTTACAATAGCCTTAAGCTGTTCTATGTATTTTTTAACAACAGGTTTGTTTAACTGTGTTGATGTTTCCTCACTGGTCATTTCCATATACAGGGAAAAATCTACTTTTCCTCGCACTAATTTTGAAGCGATAAGTTTTCGAACACTTAATTCTTTTTCTCTGTAAATTGAAGGCATGCGAGCATTCAAATCTAGGTTTTTGCTATTAAGGGATTTTATTTCAATAGAAATTTTTTTAGTAGGAAGCTGTAAAACAGATTTTCCATAACCTGTCATTGATTGTATCATTCTCGAAATTTAAAAGTTGCACAAAGATAACTAAATCGTCTTAAGTTTTATTATAGATATTGCGATGAAGAATAAATACTTAAAAGTTTAACAATGCAATAAAATACGCTGGAATCCCAAAGGATTTAAGCAAGTTAATTAGAGCCAAAATAAAATTCCGTAATTTAATAGCTTTAATCACTAACACTAAAACTAATAATTATGGAAAATCTAAGTCCGAACTGGATGGCTTTAGTTGCTGCGGCAATTTCAGCTTTAGTCATTGGCTTCTTATGGTATAACCCAAAAACATTTGGATCAATCTGGATGAAAGAATCTGGGATGACCGAGGAGAAAGCAAAAAGCATGAATCCTGCTAAAACCTATGGCTTGGCAGTTATATTTGCGTTTTTGGCTGCGTCATATCTTTGGATGAATGTAGTTATTGGAGGTCCAGACGAGATGAGACATGGAACAGACGCCTTTATGACTTTTAAGCATGGTGCATTACACGGCTCTATGTTCGCCTTGTGTTTTATACTGCCAGTCTTTGCGACCAACGCTTTATTTGAACAAAAATCATTTAAATATGTTGCGATTAATGTTGGATATTGGGTGGTGACCTTTGCCGTGATGGGAGGAATTGTAAATGCCTGGACCTAATCCTTAAAAGATATAAATTATGAAGAGGTCCTAATGGCCTCTTTTTTCTTTTTAAAGGCCTTATGTTGTTTAAATTCTTTGATGTTAACCCGTTGAATTAAAACGCTAATAATAGAATTTATCAGAGGTCTTTTATGTCTAATATAAACGGTTAGATCTACCGGAACCGCACCAATAGTACTTTTTATCTCTGAAGCCGTTCTTCCAAAATTTATATGAGACACCTGTTTTTTAATCCCGATCCGTACATAGTCATTTAATATCCGAGGATAGATAGCGTGCTTTTTATTTAAAGTGTAATTTAAACCAATAAAATGAGCGTCTAAATGGTTGTTGTTGGCCAAAGCTGTTAGAAAACCAATGAGCTCATCTTTTATAAAATAGGCTTTGACTATAAAATTTTCATGATAGATGGCTCTTAGTTTTATATAGGTGTTTAGGTCTAAAACTTGGGCGTTAAAATTAGCATTGGCAATGGTGTTTTCATATAGTTTTTGAAGTTCATCTTTATAGGTCGCGAAATCGGATTCAGAAAATAAGCGCGCTGTTAATGTTTCACTAGTTTTATCGGCTTTATTTACCTTAACCCTGTATTTTGATTTTAAGGCATTTTTATAGTCTTCGTAAGTTTTCCAGTTCGTATCGAGCTCCAGAATCATATTGGGTTCTACATGCATAGGACTAAATCCGAAATTCTTAAAATGATGAGTCAAACCTAAGGATTGATTAAGAAAATCCTTTACCAAAACAGCATGTAAGGGTTTTGTGCTTTTTGCTAAAGCCTTAATTTCTTTGGCTATTACCCTTAAAGCCTCTGTCTTATTAGTCTTCTCATTGATAAAAAGACCATGCTCACCACTTAAAAAGATATTCCCGCCAAACATGATTCGAATGCGATTATTGCAAAATAAAGAATGAATAAAGCGCTTTAAGCCTCGTGAGATTTTTATGTTTTTTAAAATAGCATCTACACCCAATTCTATAGTTTGGGTGAGCGCCAGTGCAACGGCATTGTTATCTTGTAAAACAAGGATGTATTGGAATTTGATTTTTGGATTTGAACTTTCAAAAGCATTTAAAAATTCAGGACTGAAATAAACATTCCTGACACAATTTAAGGCCTCCCAATGCTTCGGAGGAATATCATAAACAGAGTCATAAATAATACTGGTAAATGGCTGCATTATCGTTTAGTCGCGAATTTATTTAAAACTTAAAAGCTACGATTTTTCCAGTTCAGTCTTTGCTGCTTTGATGTTTTTCTGTGAATTCCCAATAAAAATCTTCGATTCGCAAATAATTACAGGACGTTTTAAAAAGGTGTAATGTTCCAATAAATACTGCTTGTAATCACGTTCTGTGAGCTCTTGGTTTTTTAAATCCATGGCCTTGTAGAGATTAGCTCTTTTGCTAAACAGAGATTCATAGCTCCCTGAGAGCTTATGCATTTCATCAAGTTGGGTTGTCGTTATTTCTTGCGCTTTAATATCTTGAAGTATAAATTCAGAAGAAGGCTTGAGTTCTTTTAAAATTCTAGCACAGGTATTACAAGTTTTTAAGTAGTATATTTTTTTCATGACCAACAAATATTAACTTTACAAAGAAAATAAATTAGACTAGAAAAGTCACATTTAAAATTAAAATAATATGCAATACCAATTAGATATTAATCTGAAAAACAGAACACTTTTGAATGCTATAATGGAGAAGTTTTCTTTGGAAGAATTAAACAAGGTTCCTGATGGGTTTCGTAATAATTTAATATGGAATATTGCTCATGTTATAGTTACGCAGCAACTTTTGGTGTATAATTTATCTGGTTTGCCAATGTTGACTACTAATACGATGGTTGAGGCTTATAAAAAAGGTTCGAAAGTAGAGACCAATGTTAGTCAGGAGGACGTAGATGAAATTAAGGCCTTATTGTTTAGTTCGGTTGAAAAATTGAAAGCCGATTATGAGGCTGGGATATTTAAAAACTACAAAGCTTATACAACCTCTACTAATAGTACGATGACCAATGTTGAAGAAGCAATTGCCTTTAATAATTTTCATGAAGGGATTCACTTAGGTTATATTTTGGCATTAAAAAAATCACTTTAAGCTTATGGATTACTATGAAATTGCTACTGTTTTAATCGTGCTTTCTGCACTTTTTGGATATATAAATGTGCGTTTTTTAAAGCTGCCAATTACCATTGGATTAATGGTAATCACTATTGTATTTACACTGATATTAATTATAATAGGACAGTTTGACGACACCCTATTACTACAGGAAAGAGCATTTATTGAAGGAATAGATTTTAAAACAGTGTTGTTTGATATCATGCTTTCATTTTTATTATTTGCAGGAGCAATGCATACAAACTTTGAACAATTGAAAATTCAACGTTGGCCGGTATTGGTATTTGCAACATTGGGCGTTTTAGCGTCTACGTTTTTAGTTGGAATTATCATGTATTTCATACTCCAATTAGTAGGTCTAGAAGTTGAGTTTATTTATTGTTTGCTTTTTGGAGCTTTAATTTCACCGACAGATCCCATTGCTGTTTTAGGAATTTTAAAGCAGGCAGGTGCGCCTAAAAAATTGGAAACTAAAATTGTTGGAGAATCTTTGTTTAATGATGGTGTTGGTGTGGTCGTATTTTTAACGCTTCTGAAAATCGCTGAAGGCGGATCGGGCATTACTTTTGGACATATTGCCGAAATGTTTGCCGTAGAAGTCCTTGGAGGTATAGCACTCGGACTGTTATTGGGTTGGATAACCTATAAATTGATGAAGTCAATTGATGATTATGATGTTGAGGTTATCATTACCATTGCTGTTGTTATGGGCGGAACACTTCTGGCTCAAAAATTTCACCTATCGGCACCACTAGCAATGGTGGCTTGTGGATTAATGGTTGGTAATGATACGGTTCGAAATGCCGCTATGTCTGAAACTACAGAGACCTATGTCGATAAATTTTGGGAGCTTATAGACGTACTATTGAATACCATTCTCTTTGTTTTAATAGGAATGGAAATGCTAATATTAACCTTTAAAGGGAGCTATATATTAGCGGGAATATTAGCCGTACCTATTGTGTTATTATGTAGATATTTGTCCTTGTGGTTTCCTGTTAAATTCTTTGCCAAGAAGTTGGATTTTGTGCCAAACACAAATTTAATTATGACTTGGGGAGGTCTTAGAGGAGGGATTTCAATTGCCCTAGCACTGAGTTTGTCTCAGGAAATGCACCGGGAATTATTTTTAGTAATTACATATATAATTGTTGTATTTTCAATAACAGGTCAAGGTCTAACCGTTGGGCCTTTAATAAAACGATTGGCTAAATAAATTAGATATTAGTTTCGCTTTAAATGAATGGCGACTTCCTCATAAGGAATGGTGAATTCTGTGATGCCAATGGCATAGGCTGCAATTTCATAGACATTGTAAAATAAGATAATGCCCTCGTCATTAAATCCTATATTCTCAGGTAATTGAAAGGCTTCGCCAAAAAAATAGTCTTCAAAAATAATATCAGCTGATGTTTTAATTGCGGCTTTAAAATGCTGTTGCGCTAGATCTGAAAAGGCTGATTTGTTTGCAATGAAATCGTCATGAGCTAACAGATCTCCTGTGCTTGGATTAAAATTTAAAAAACTCAGGTTCAAACTGCCATGTGCACCGCCAGTATTAAGGTAGCTCGTTATCGCAATAGTAATGATTTCTGAAGATTGATAAGTTACTTCACCATCAAAAGTGGCCTCCCAAACTAGGGCGTCTTCCTTAAAATCATTCTTAAAGGCCTTGTATTCTGTGTCGAATTTATTAAGAGCCTCTTTCAATATGATACTTTCAGAATCATCTTCACTAAAATTTAAAACATTGGCGATATGAGTTGTAATGCTTTTGTTAATCCGGGCACCTGATACTGTATTGTCCCCTGCATTTGGAATGTTAATCTCAACAATGGCATTGTCATTATATGTAGTGTTCACTTCGGAAAAAGCGATTGGGACTTCTTCTTTACATGAAAATACTATAGTTAATAGCAAGGCGGCGAGAAGGTTTTTTTTCAAGATAAAATGATATTAATGATTAAGGAGGTTTAAAGATATTGTATCCTTTTGAATACAACGAATTATAAACTAAATTTGTTGCAATCAATTTGTGATAAAGAAAAGGGCATGCTAAAAATCTTGACGTCCAACGTATTGACAAATAGCGAACGGCCTGTCACATTTAATTAAATATTATATACATGAAATTCAATACAAAGACTATACATGGAGGGCAAGAACACGATCCAGCTTATGGTGCTGTGATGCCTCCAATTTATCAAACTTCTACCTATGCCCAAAGTACTCCAGGTGGGCATAAAGGCTTTGAATATTCTAGAACCCACAACCCGACGAGAAAAGCTTTAGAAAATGCTTTTGCTAGTATAGAAAATGGAAACCATGGTCTCGCATTTGGTTCGGGTTTAGCTGCAATTGATGCTGTGATTAAATTATTGGAACCCGGAGACGAGGTTATTTCTACTAACGATTTATATGGTGGGACTTACCGTTTGTTTACAAGTATTTTTGAGAAATTTGGAATTAAGTTTCATTTCATTGGGATGGATAATGCCGCGAATATTGAATCGTATATCAATTCAAAAACGAAATTGATATGGGTGGAAACGCCGACAAATCCAATGCTGAATATTATCGATATTAAAGCGGTGTCTAGTATTGCAAAAAAACATGAGGTATTATTGGCGGTTGACAACACCTTTGCAACACCTTATTTGCAGCAACCTTTAAATCTAGGTGCGGATATAGTAATGCATTCTGCAACCAAGTATCTCGGTGGGCATAGTGATGTGGTAATGGGAGCACTTATGGTAAAAGATAAGGATTTAGCCGATAGACTCTATTTTATTCAAAATGCAAGTGGTGCAGTATGCGGACCTCAAGACAGTTTTTTGGTGCTTAGAGGTATCAAAACACTTCATATACGCATGCAAAGACATTGTGAAAACGGAAGAGCAGTTGCCGAGTTTTTAAAAGGGCATCCTAATATTGAAAATGTCTATTGGCCAGGATTCGAGTCACATCCAAATCACACTATTGCCAAAGATCAAATGAATGACTTTGGTGGCATGTTATCGTTTACAACCAAAGGGAATAATTATGCCGAATCTATTAAGATAGTAGAGAAACTTAAAATATTCACCCTTGCGGAGTCTTTGGGAGGCGTAGAGTCGCTTTCTGGGCATCCAGCAAGTATGACACATGCTAGTATCCCAAAAGAAGAACGGGAGAAAACAGGGGTTGTCGATTCTTTAATACGCCTAAGTGTAGGCATCGAAGATGAAGAAGATCTAATCAATGATCTGAAGCAAGCCTTAGAATAGAAAAATAAGTTCTTATGCAGAAGTGCCCCCAAAAAGTTTGATACGCTTTGGGGGCATTTTTATGAATCGTAAAATCAATTGAGATTTAAACTTCCAAAATACAAGGTCGAAAACTAGAAAAGATTCTTAACTGCTGCTCATTTTTGACTTGAAGTCTACAAGAATGAAGATAAGATGTATTCTAGAACTTATCTCGATGATTTTTGATATAGATTATAAGCAAATTCGAACTTTTTTAGTGTTTAAAAATAATTGCGAAATTTAAAAAAAAGAGGGGTTATTTTTATAGATACCGTATATTTGTGGTCACAAAATTCAGTAAAATATAATTACTTCAAAATTTTATAGATGAAAAATAAAATAAATGGTTTTTTAGATCTTGTAAAAGAAAGAAATGGGAACGAACCAGAATTCTTGCAAGCCGTTGAGGAAGTTGCGGAAACTGTAATTCCTTATATCGTTAAGAATGACATTTATCACGGTAAAAACATTTTATTAAGAATGGTTGAGCCAGAACGCGCATTGACTTTTAGAGTTTGTTGGGTTGACGATAAAGGTGAAGTACAGGTAAACAGAGGGTATAGAATTCAAATGAATTCGGCTATTGGTCCTTATAAAGGGGGCTTGCGTTTTCATCCGACTGTAAATATGAGTATTTTAAAGTTTTTAGCATTTGAACAAGTGTTTAAAAACAGTTTGACAACTCTTCCAATGGGAGGCGGAAAAGGAGGAAGTGACTTCGATCCTAAAGGAAAAAGCGATAATGAAATTATGCGTTTTTGTCATTCTTTTATGGGCGAATTATTCCGTCATATTGGTGCAAATACAGATGTTCCTGCTGGAGATATTGGTGTTGGTGGAAGAGAAATTGGATTCCTATTTGGGATGTACAAAAAACTGCGTAACGAATTTACAGGTGTATTAACCGGTAAAGGGATGACTTGGGGTGGCTCTTTAATTAGACCAGAAGCTACAGGTTATGGAAATGTGTATTTTGCTCAAAAAATGCTTGAAACTAAAGACGATTCCTTTAATGGGAAATTAGTCGTGATTTCGGGTTCTGGAAATGTGGCTCAATACGCTGCCGAAAAGGTAATTCAACTCGGAGGAAAAGTGCTTACATTATCTGATTCATCTGGATATATTCACGATGCGGATGGAATAGATGAAGAAAAGCTAAATTTCGTAATGGAATTGAAGAATGTAAAACGAGGTAGAATCAGTGAATATCTTGAAGTATATCCAAATGCAACTTTTGTAAAAGGGACTACACCTTGGGGTGTGAAATGTGATATCGCATTACCATGTGCAACCCAAAATGAGTTGACTGGTGAAGATGCCGAGTTATTAGTGAAAAATGGTTGTATAGCTATTAGTGAAGGAGCAAATATGCCTTCAACTAAGGAAGCTATTGAAATATTTCATAGAGCAAAAGTATTATTTGCTCCAGGAAAAGCATCGAATGCAGGAGGTGTTGCAACTTCTGGTTTGGAAATGACCCAAAACTCTTTGCGTTTCAATTGGACTAGAGAAGAAGTTGATGAAAAACTGAAAGAAATCATGTCCAATATTCATGATGCATGTATTGAATATGGTAAAGATGAAGATGGTTATATTGACTATGTTAAAGGTGCAAATATTGCAGGATTTGTTAAAGTAGCAGATGCAATGTTAGCCCAGGGCGTAGTATAAGATTAATTTATATTGACGATTAAAAGCTTCCATAATTTACTTTGGGAGCTTTTTCTATTATAATACATATGATATTTAAGCTATTCTCGTTAGTTATAAATATATTTGAATGTTGAATACTATTTGATGAAGAAGAAAATTCTATTACTATTTATTTCATTTTTATGGTCGGTAGGTATAATGGCTCAAGATTTTACGGCATTATGGGAAGGGCATTTTTCGTATTTAAATATTAAAGATGTTGTTCATGCTAATGGTAAAATTTATGCCGCTTCTGAAAATGCAGTATTTAGCTATGATTTAGAGCGCCAAGAATTAGAGAAGATCTCTACCATAAATGGACTCTCTGGTGCGTTTATTTCTTCAATATATTACAGTGAAAATTTTAACCAGCTGATTATAGGTTATGTCAATGGCTTAATCGAAATCCTGGAAGAATCTACAGGTGAGGTCATAACCGTTGTCGATATTGTAGAAAAACAAACGATTCCTCCCAATGATAAACGCATAAATCATTTTAATGAATATGATGCAAAGGTATATATAGCCACAGATTTTGGAATATCTGTATTTGATTTATCCAGATTGGAATTTGAAGACACCTATTTTATTGGTGATGGAGGGGGGCAAATTCCAGTGAAGCAAACGGCAATTTTTCAGGATGAGATCTATGCCGCATGCGATGCTAATGGTGGATTGAGAAAAGCCTTGTTGAGCAGTCCAAATTTGATTGATTTTCAAGAATGGACACTAATGACTTCTGGAAGTTATTTAGGAATTGAGTCGGTGCTTGATAAATTATACTGTACCTCTTCCAATAATCGTATCTATGAAATAGCCAATTCAAATCTCATTCAATTATTTAATTATTCCAGTGCTCCCTTGAGTTTGAAAAGTTCGGATAATCAGCTAATTGTAACCACAAAAGATGAGGTGTTTGTATATGAGAATGGTTTTAATTTACGAGCCAGATTTGGTAGTGCTTTAGAATATGAGACGACATTTACCAAAGCGATAGCGACCAGCGAAGCAGTTTTCATTGGTACTGAGGATTTTGGGCTTTTGAGCGCTGCTTTTGATGCGCCTTCAGAATTCCAAGAAATTCACCCTGACGGGCCATTGAGAAACAACAGCTTTGCTATTCAAACATGGGATGACGGTTTATGGGCTTCCTATGGAGATTATACAGATCGCTATAATCCAAGTCCTGTTCGGAATTATGGTATTAGTCATTTCAATGAAGAAGGCTGGTTAAATATCCCTTATGATAGTGTCTTTAATTTGAGAAATTTAAATGCCATTGCAATAAACCCCTTTAACCCTGAACAGGTTTTTATCAGTTCTTTTGAAGACGGGATGTTAGAGCTCAAGGATTTCCTGCCAATAAAAAGGCATGACGATACCAATAGTGGATTAGAGTCTTTAATTTTGTCTGGTGCACCAAACTTTCATAGTATTCGCCTTTCAGGCCTCTTATTTGACGACAATGGCCTGCTCTGGACGTTAACGGCCTTAATTGAAAAACCTTTAAAAACATATGATCCTAATTCACTCCAATGGAAAAGCTATGATTTTACCGATCTAATCCTAGATCCGATAAATGATAGTCAGGGATTTGAAGAATTAGTGATACATCCTTCGGGTACCAAATTTATTGCTTCATCTTCACATGGTATTATTGGATTTGATGAAAATGGAGGCAACCAATTATTAAAGAATATTAGTGTGGAAGATGGAAATCTGCCGATTAAAAGTGTTAGAGCTTTAGCGCTAGATGATAGAAATCAATTGTGGGTAGGGACAGATAAAGGATTGAGGATTTTATATAATACTTCAAATTTCTTCACAGAGGATAATGTCAGTACTTCGGCGATTATTATTTTAGAAGATGGCATTCCAAAAGAGCTTTTAGACGAGCAATTTATTTCAGACATAAAGGTGGATGGCTCTAATAATAAATGGGTAGGAACTATTGGTGCGGGCTTGTTTTACTTCTCTTCTGATGGCCAACAAACAATATTTCATTTTACAAAAGACAATTCCCCTTTGCCGTCTAATAATATTAATGATATTTCATTAGACGCAGACAAAGGGATCGTTTATATCGCTACAGATAGAGGATTGCTTTCTTTTAAGTCTGGAGGTTCGGCTCCTTTAGACGAATTGAAGGATGCTTATATTTACCCAAACCCTGTACGTCCAACCTTTAATGCTGTTAGCGATAAAATTAAAATAAAAGATATAAGCGATAATGTCAATATTAAAATAACAGATATCGCTGGTAATTTGGTGGCCGAGGCTCAATCAAGGACGAATTTAAGATATAGAGGCTTTAATCTGGAAATTGATGGAGGAACAGCCTATTGGAATGGAAAGAACTTTGCGAATAATTCGGTGGCCTCTGGGGTGTATTTAGTGATGCTTTCCGATTTGGATACCTTTGAAACCAAAGTCTTAAAATTAATGATCGTTAGATAATGCTTGTATCTACAAAAACCATAGTGTTGTCTAAGTTGAGGTATAAAGACAATGATCTTATTATAAAATGCTATACAGAAAATTTTGGACTGAGAAGTTATTTAGTGAGAAATGCATTAAAAACAAAAAAAGGAAAGTTTAAAGCTGCATATTTTCAACCATTATCGCTTTTGGAGATCGAAGCGGATCATAAGGATAATCGTTCACTACAATATTTTAAGGATATCAAACTGTATTGCCATTATAAGAGTTTACATACTAATATTATAAAAAGCG
>Ga0105356_10004537_pt1 | contig 13383 bp, 8 predicted proteins | sample GOMGulsemesocosm_3_FD_83502 | JGI IMG/M metagenome (GOLD analysis project Ga0105356, IMG submission 83502) | Methane-oxidizing microbial communities from mesocosms in the Gulf of Mexico - GOM9D Gulf of Mexico | ecosystem: Environmental > Aquatic > Marine > Cold seeps | place: Gulf of Mexico...
CTTTCTACCTGTAAATCTAAGGTCATATTATTCTTAACATCATAAAGTTGAGAAAGACGAACATGAGGCATAGCAGCATGTGAACGAGCTTTACCAAAATGCTCAAGTAGTTCGTTAGAGATAGGTAATTGTGTGACTGACCCATCAACAGCTAACAGTCTATGGCCTTGCCATTTATCAACGGTTGCAGCTTCATAGAACGCTTGAATAAGATCATCGTTTAGCTCAATAAAGGCCTGATGGGAGAGTTTCATTCTCGCTTTACAAAAAGCAGCGGTACTAACCGACTTTGTCGACAAGTAGCTATCATCGATAACATTGAAAAACCGAACGAGTTCAGACTGAATTGAACCATTGAGAGCATTCAACATAAAACTAATTAAACGAGGAAAAGTAAGGGGGCGATTTCGAGTGAAATCGGTAGACTTTTTTCGGTGATTATCTAAAAAATCAGTCGAATGAATTTCATTGGTTAACTTTTGTACTATTTGAATTAAATACTGAACAGCTCATTGATGATTTCTCTTTATTTTTAATTCATAGCTAGGTTGTCAACTAGCTAACTTATTGTAAATACGTAAGTTAACCTTAAGTTAATGACATTGTGGTGCGCATTATAGACATAAAGACTTACTCAATGTTAAGGTCAACTTTCCGTTCATATAGCGGACATAAATTTCTACTTCTATGGCGTTAAGGGGCACATTGCGCCTTAGATTTTATGACGACAAGGTGGAAGCCAATAATGCAACTACCTAATTCTGATATGGGAAATTTAATGTTAAATGGAGAAAAATAAGCTCATTATCGTTTCACCTTGAAAAATAGTGAAATGAATACCTGTGCGATAAAATTAAATATATCCTTTTTGGTTAATTCAATTGAACGACATGTTTCATATAAATAGCGATAATTTTCATAATGTAAACTGATCACAGCAACGCAGTAATTGTACGTAATCCTTTAATTTTAAGGTGTTTTTCTTGGTTGCACATTATTACAGTTGAGTTATATTAGCCCTAGTTAATTTCATTATTAAGGAAAGCTTCGATGAATTCAATTCAAGGTGTATTAGGTAATAAAGGAGTATTCTCGCAGCTTTCTTTTGCTTCAATTTTTGTTAATTTACTCTCGCTAGCATTACCCTTCACCATGCTGCAAATTTATGACCGTATTTTACCTAATCAAAGCTATGGTACTGCCAGTGTTTTAGCTGTAGGGGTAACCATCGCAATTTTCCTTGAAATGATTTTGCGCTACACCCGCAGTTGGATGTTGGCCTCAGCAGGAGCTAACTTTGAACTTAATACCACCATTGATACCGTAAAGACTTTATTTAAAGGTAACTTTAAACAGCTGGAAAAATTAGGCACAGGTAAAATATTTAATGGCTTAACCAGTATTTCCGGTATGCGTGAGTTGCGTTCTGGGCAAGCGGCGGTTGCTTTATTAGACTTTCCTTTTGTACTTATTTTTATTGGCTTAGTTGCTTATATTGGTGGTGTGTTAGTGCTTATCCCTTTGCTTGTCTGGGCAATTGTCTTGCTTTTTGTTTTTGCCATAGGTAAAAAATTATCTAAAGCGACACAAGAATTATCTGTGACTGATGGTCAGCGTTCTCGTATGTTAATTCATGTGTTGTCAGGCTTAACCAGCGCCAAAGCATTATCACTAGAAACAAAGTTAGCGGCAGATTATCGTGAATTGAACCATCGACGTTTAGCCAATCAAGAACAAGTCGATTGGTTATCAGTAAAACTTCAAGAATTGATTCAAAGTGCCTCACAAGCAACTACCTTAATATTAGTGTTGGTGGGTAGCTTATTTGTACTTGATGGTCAGCTTACTACCGGTGCATTAGCGGCTTGTTCAATCTTAGCAGGAAGAGCGGTTGCACCACTAAGCGCCATTATCAGCTTACGTTCTCGTTTAGTGGTGGCTAAAACCGCCATGGTACAAGTGGATGACTTATTAGCGGTGGAAGCCGAGCCTTTCAGCGATGCTAAAATTTACCAAAGTAAGCTACCACTCGGGCCTATTCAGTTTGATAAGGTCAGCTTAGAGCAAAACGCTATTAATATTTCAACGCTTAGTTTAACTATTGCCCCAGGTGAACTGGTTAGCGTTAAATCTGATCCTCTTTCACATGCAGGCGCAGTGACACGTTTGTTAGTCGCTTTTGAACAACCCGATTCAGGCGAAATTACCATAGCTGGTGTGCCATTAAACGACCATAGTAGCGAAGAATTTCGACAATCAGTACTGCATGTTCAAGTATGGCCAACGTTATTTACCGGTACTTTGCTCAATAACATGACCATGTTTAGACCTGAGCTGGAAAATGAAGCAATGCAATTAGCCGAGACACTTGGTTTAACACAAACCATAGCGCAATTGCCTTCAGGTTATGCCACTAAGGTCACCGAAGATAAACAGATGTTTTTAAATAAAGGCGCGATTAAGTTAATCGCCTTAGTTAGGGCGATAGTACAAGACCCGAGTATTTTATTACTTGACGAGCCTATGGTATCGCTAGACCTTGATGGTCAGAGCCGACTTACCAAACTATTAAGCTCGTTAAAAGGTCAGATGACCATAGTTGTTGCCTCACACTTTGAGGAGATTCATCAAATGAGTGACCAAGTTATTGAGCTATATGGGGCTGCTAATAATAACCCGTCAACAACTGTGGGAGGGCAACAAGATGTCTAATCAGGTAAAACAAAGCACTCCTCAAAGCGCTTATCAAAGTACTTGTCAAAATAAGGAACAAGCCAATGAACAACCACAAGGTAATGAATTAAAAGCCAGTTTAGTTAGCTTGTTTAATCAACTAGGTTTACATGCCCAAGCCAATAGCATTGAGCAAAATCAGCAATTAGACAGGTTAAGCACCGTGAGCTTTGTTGAAGTATTAAAGAAACACCAAGTTAGCTTTTCATTAGTGCCATTTTCTCAAGACAGTATTGCCAAAAGCAACTTTCCTTTCTTGATCATTCCCAATAATGCTGAGGCTGTTGTTGCCCGTAGAAAAGAGCAGCAAGTTGATATATTAGCAAGCAATAACCATTGGCTATCTCTTGATAAGTTTGATGAATACCTTGATGCTCATGTCTTGATCATAGAAAGCTTGCCAAGCACAAAGCAAACCGTTAAAGCCTTTGCTCAACAAATGAGTAAACGTACCAAGTGGTATAAACCGGTTTTTTGGTTATCACTGATATCTAGTCTTACCGGCCTAGCGGTACCATTATTTACTATGGCGGTATACGACCGCGTTATAGGCGGGCAAGCGCCTGATGTTTTACCTAAAATAGCCTTGGGTGCAGCCTTGGCCTTGGCTATTTTTGCCAGTGCCCGCTTAGTTCGCGCTAAGTTACTGGCTGGGGTAAGTAACCGTTTTGCCAGAGACTTATCTGACATGACATACCATAGATTATTAAGTCTACCGCTTATGGTACTTTCAAGAGTGGGCTTGTCTAATCATATTGCTCGCATGCGCAATGCGGAAAAAGTGAGAACTTTACTTTCTGGGCCTGCAGGTGCTGGCTTAGTGGACTTACCGTTTACTGTCATTGCCTTGTTTACCATTACCTTGCTAAGTGGTTGGTTGGTATTGGTGCCGCTCATTATGTTAGTGGTGTTTTATTTGGTGATGAAGTTACTGAATAAATACGCGCAAGCAGCGACGCCAACAGCTTCTGGCGAATATCAAAATGTCGTCAATGAGCTGTCTAAAAACCTATTGCAACTAAAGGCGAGCGGTGAAAGTGGTCAATGGGCTAATCACTTTTTCCGTCAGTGTCGTGAATCGAGTCGTCAGAACTTTATTTTTGCTAAACGCCAAGGCCTCAATGCTGCGGTATCTCATGCCTTAAGTATGTTAACGGCATTGATCACCGTATTTGCTGGTATTTTTTTAGTATTAGATCAAGCTATTTCAGCAGGGGCTTTAATTGCTAGTGTGATGTTAATTTGGCGTATTACTGGCCCGGCACAAATGGCCTTTTCGTCTGGGCAAAAAATAACCATGATGAAGGGCGCTATTGAGCAGTTCGACCGCTTTATGCAAGCGAATACTGAATATAGTGAATTACGCTTAGCGCAAGCTAATTTCACTCAGCCGCCTAGCATTAACTTTGAACATGTCACCTTAAGGTACAGTGCTGACGTTGAGCCTGCGCTTTCTGGAGTAAGTGCAGCGATTGAAAGTGGTGAAGTGGTCGCTGTTGTTGGTCCAAATGGTAGTGGTAAAAGCTCTTTATTACACACTATGGTTGGCATAATTGAGCCACAAGCTGGTTTTGTTACCGTTAATGGTAAAAACCTTAAACAGTTTGACCCACAAAGCTACCGCCAAGCCATTGCCTTTTGCCCAGCACAACCTGATATTTTGGGTGAGTCGTTAGCTGATAACTTACGCATTGTTAAAGCAGATGCCAGTGATGATGAAATTAAACAAGCCTTGGTTGATGCCGGTGGACAAGGTTTATTAGATAGCTTAAAGGGTGATATCTACCAAAAAATATTTACCAGTGGTGATGTCATTCATACAGCCGCAGAAGCAAGTTATATTAGCTTAGCGCGCGCTTTATTAAAGCAATCAAGCTTAATCGTATTAGATGAGCCTATCGCCAATAGAAATCCCAGCGCAAAAGCACAATTTATAAAAACCATCACCAAATTAAAAGGGCAAGCAACATTGATTTTCAGTAGTCATGATGCGGAACTTATTAAGCTTGCAGATAAAGTTATTGTCTTAGATAAAGGCGCAGTAGCGTTTACCGGGCCGCTCCCTAGTGAAAGTAATTCATCGGAAAATAAACCTGCTAAAAGCACTAAACCAGAAACTACTCAGCCAATAAGCTCTCAATTGGTAAATGAACAAGGACAGCCAAATGAACAATAAACCACTCGCAAGTCGTACTTGGCCAGAGCATGAATTTACCGATGCAGTTGAAGCGCCACTTGAAACAAAGTTTATTCGTAATGTTACTTACCTAATTACTATCGCTATTAGCGTAATGCTGTTATGGGCTATTTTTACTGAAGTAGAAGAAATTGCTAAAGCCAAAGGGCAAGTTGTGCCTTTAGGGCATAAACAAGTCATTCAAAGTCAATTGGGTGGCACTATTTCAGCTATTGAAGTAGAAGAAGGTGATGTCGTTAAAAAAGGTGATGTTTTAGCGCAGTTTGTTGCCATCAATAGCCAGTCGGCAAAAGAAGAGTTACTAGGTCAGCAAGCTAACTTAGTAATGACCATAGAACGCTTAGAAGCCTTTATTGAAAAACGAACCGCTGATTTTACTGCCTTCACCACAGTTTATCCTAGCCTTGTGGTACAGCAACGTCAAGCATTATTAGGCATGACCAGTGAACGGGAGGCGATAAAGGCGCTGTCTGATGCCGAGCTTAATAAAAGCAAAGCGCAATATAAGGCACTTGAGAATGAAATCCCTACCTTAGTGCATCAAATTAAGGCATCAGAAAAAACCGTTGCCATGATGACTAAGCTGGCAAAAACTGGCGGTGTTTCACAAGTGCAGTTACTGGAATCTGAGCAAAAACTTGATGCCTACCAACGTGAACTCACGGTAATGCAAGGTAAAGAAAAAGTACTGGCGAGTGACTTAATCAATCTTGAAAAGCAGTTACAGCAAAAGCAGGCAACGATTGTTAAAGAAGTGCACCAAAGTGTTGCCGACAAAGAAGCTGAGCTGCTTATTGTGCAAGCCAGACTGAAATCGTCTGACTCTGATGTTATGCAAAGCACAGTAACTTCGCCCGTTGATGGCATTATTCAGTCTTTACCGAGCAGCTCTGAAGGTAGTGTCATAGCGCCGGGTGGTACAGTTGCTGTGATAGTTCCTACTACAGAGACTGCGTTATTAGAAGCAAAACTATCTCCACGAGATATTGGCTTTGTTAATGTTGGTCAAGCGGTACGCATTAAAATTGATGCCTTTGATTACAGTCGTTATGGTGCTTTAGATGGTGTGGTAAAGAAAATATCACCCACTACTGATGCTGATGAGCGTGGTGGTGTTTTTTACAAAGTACAAGTCTCAATTGATAAGCCATATTTTGGTGACGCGCCTGGTCGATTTAACTTGATCCCTGGCATGACAGGTGAAGCAGATATAGTTACCGGTGATAAAACTGTATTCCAATATCTATGGAAACCGGTATTTACCAATATCAGTAGTGCCTTTGGCGAACGATAATTAGGACAAGTTTATGAAAAATAATGATCCAAAAGACTCACAAGAGAACCAAACTACTGAGCAAGAACAAATCGCCAAAGCCACTAAATCGGCAAAAGACAAACAAAAGCAGTTAGACAAATTAAAGGCACAAGAGCTTGAAGCGGAAAAATTAAAAGCCAAAGAGTTTCGAAGTGGTAAAACCGAACAGCAAAGTGAAAATGCAGACTTAGTTGCTGATAAAGGTGCAGCGACGGTTGCTCAGCAGCAACAAGCAGGAAGGAGTGAAGAACACCTTGCTAGCACAGTAGATAATGCTGATGAAATTATAGCTGGGCAACTTAATCCGCAACAGGTAAGTGTAGAACAAGTATCAGCAGAAAATAACTCAGTTGGCGAAGAAGTTGTTGCTTCAGTTCAAGGAGAGACTGAGGGAGAAAGCAGCGCTGCTGAAGGGAGTCAACAAGGTCATCGCATTGGTAAAGGTGGCGGTGCTAATACACCGACAGGTATTACCTTTGATATCACCAATGGTATTAAAGGTGGCATGATTACTGGCGGTTTAGTAGCTACAACACAGAGCCAGATACCCGGTATACCTGACCCACATAGCACTAACACACCTCATAGTAGTATTTCGCTAACGGGCACTGCTCAAATTACTCCGCAGGTCACCCCTCAGTTAACGCCTCAAGTCATACCGCAACAAGTGCCAGATAAAACTGTTCAGCACACTCCAGATCCGACGTTGCCACCACAAGTCACTCCTCAGGTTATACCGCCGGGACAAGTACCAGATAAAATTGTACAGCAGACTCCAGATCCGACGTTGCCACCACAACTAACACCAGGACAAGTGCCTGATAAAGTGGCTCAGAAAACACCAGATCCGACGTTGTCACCGCAACTTACGCCTGGACAAGTGCCAGATAAAATCGTCCAGCAGACGCCGAATCCAACTTTGCCACCGCAACTTACGCCGGGACAAGTACCAGATAAAATCGTGCAGCAGACACCTGATCCGATATTGCCGCCTCAGCTAACGCCGGGACAAGTGCCAGATAAAATAGTGCAGCAGACACCTGATCCGATATTGCCACCGCAATTAACACCGGGACAAGTACCAGATAAAATCGTGCAGCAGACACCTGATCCGATATTGCCACCGCAATTAACGCCGGGACAAGTACCAGATAAAATCGTTCAGTACACGCCAAACCCGACACTGCCACCGCAATTAACACCGGGACAAGTACCAGATAAAATGGTGCAGCAGACACCTGATCCAACACTGCCACCGCAGTTAATACCGGGACAAGTACCTGATAAAATCGTTCAGCAGACACCTGATCCAACACTGCCACCGCAATTAACACCGGGACAAGTGCCTAATCAAGTCCCTCACGCTATACCCAATGCTATTCCTATGGTTGTACCAGGGAAAATTCCACAGCCTATGCATCAAGCAATCCCCTTGTCTGCAGCGATTACCATTGATGCGGTGACTAAAGATAATATTGTTAACGCACTAGAAGCCAAAGGCAATGTTGCTATAACGGGCCATGTTGGCGGTGATGTAGTAGATGGAGACACTATTACACTTACGGTTAATGGCAAGACCTTTACTGGCCTAGTCAGTGGTAATACTTTTGATATTGCAGTGACGGGAAGTGATCTTGCGGTAGATAATAATGTGCAAGCACAAGTCACGGTAACTAATCCTGATGGTCGCACGTTAACGGCAACCGATGGCCAAACTTACACGGTTGATACATTGCTCAATGCCACAGATGACGTCAATACCGCAATTGAAGATCAAGGTGCAACAGCCACATCAGGTAATGTACTTAACAATGACGGTCAACATGGTTCGCAAGTGACGACAACTGATGTTACCAGCACTTATGGCACTTTTCATTTTAAAGCAGACGGTAGTTATACCTATGAGCTTGATAATGCCAAAGTTCAGTACTTAACGGTTAATGACCATGTTACCGATACAATACCCTATTCGATTACTGATGTTGCGGGAAATACTGCTACAGCAAAGCTTACTGTGACTATTGCTGGTACTGATGATAAAGCGATTATTACTGGTAATTCAACAGGAGATTTGACTGAAGATAGCGAGGTAACCAATACAGGTACTTTGCATTCATCAGGATCACTTCATAGCTCAGATGTAGACAATCAAGATAACAGTTTTGTCGAAGGCATAATTTCTGTTGACTCTGGTGGGCAGGTAACAATCGGTCAGTTGCTTGTTAATAAACACGGTCATTGGGACTACAACATTGATAATAGTAAAATACAAAACTTAGGCGATGGCGATTCCTTGGTAGAACGCTTCACGGTTAAAACAGTTGATGGAACACCTCACGAAATTATTGCTACAGTGCATGGAAAAACGGATGTACCACCGTCTATTGTAGTGAATGTGCCTAATCTTGCACCAATCGCAATTCCTCATGCCAACCCTGTTGTGGTACCGCATCAAATACCTGTCGCACAGGTAGTTCATGTACCTGCTTCAGCGAGCATTACTATTGATGATATTACTTCAGACAATATTATTAATGCTGCAGAGTCTAAGCAACAAATACAGGTCACGGGTACAGTTTTTGGTGATATCAAAGATGGTGAAATAGTTACCTTAACCGCTAATGGTCAGCAATTTACTGGTGCTGTTAAAGCCGGTGGTTACGATATTTTAGTGTCGGGTGCTGATTTAGCCGCCGAGAATAAAATTCAAGCACAAGTCACAGGTACAAGTAGTACAGGGGATAATTTTACGGCAACAGCTGAACTTGCTTATCAGGTAGACACTGCAGCTCCCTTGTTATCAATAAGACTTGATAGCATCACCAAAGATAACATTATCAATGCCAATGAATCGGGTGGCGATATTGATATTTCTGGCAATGTCGCTGGTCAGTTTCAGGCGGGTGATTTAATTACTTTAACCGTTAACGGTAAGGACTTCACCGGTAAAGCACCAGCAAATGGTCATTTTACTATTGCCGTTCCGGGCAGTGATTTACTTGCCGATAGCAATAAAGAAGTATCAGCGCTGTTAACAAGTACAGATGCTGCCGGTAATACCGGTACTGCAACTAATACTTATCAATATGGTGTCGATACTACAGCTCCCTTGTTATCAATAAGGCTTGATAGCATCACCAAAGATAACATTATCAATGCCAATGAATCGGGTGGCGATATTGATATTTCTGGCAATGTCGCTGGTCAGTTTCAGGCGGGTGATTTAATCACTTTAACCGTTAACGGTAAGGACTTCACCGGTCATGCACCAGCAAATGGTCATTTTACTATTGCCGTTCCGGGCAGTGATTTACTTGCCGATAGCAATAAAGAAGTATCAGCGCTGTTAACAAGTACCGATGCTGCCGGTAATACCGGTACTGCAACTAATACTTATCAATATGGTGTCGATACTACAGCTCCCTTGTTATCAATAAGGCTTGATAGCATCACTCAAGATAACATTATCAATGCCAATGAATCGGGTGGCGATGTTAATGTGATAGGTAATGTCGCTGGTCAGTTTCAGGCGGGTGATTTAATCACTTTAACCGTTAATGGTAAGGGCTTCACCGGTCATGCACCAGCAAATGGTCATTTTACTATTGCCGTTCCGGGCAGTGATTTACTTGCCGATAGCAATAAAGAAGTATCAGCGCTGTTAACAAGTACAGATACTGCCGGTAATACTGGAACAGCAATTAACACTTATCAATACAGTGTTGATACACAAGCTTCAATCTCTATGGATGTTATTAGTAAGGAAAACATTCTCGATATAGCAGAGCAGCAACAAAACCTAGCTATTAGCGGTAGCGTTTCAGGTGTTGAAGACGGGCAAACAGTAACAGTGTCCATTGATGGTCAAACTTTTACTGCTGACGTACAGCATGGCGCTTGGTCAACAAATTTATCACCTAGCCAAATTCAAGCATTAAGTGGTGGTATCAATAACGTTATAGCGAGTGTCAATGACTTAGCAGGTAATAAAGCTGAGATGAATAGCCCGCTATTTATTGCAGATGCCGCTAATCAACCGCTGAGTATGAGCTTTAAAACGCCGCCGACACCGACAGGCGGAGGACGTGTAGGTTCACATATTTCAGGTGATCTAGTTGCGCCGCCTTTATTACAACAGCTTAACCCGCAAGGGGGAACAGGGGGCTGGGCTATTTTAGATAGTCATGGTCATGCAGTACATTCTCTACATGGTGACTATGGTACGCTTACCATTGATCCTGATACTGGTCATGTTGAGTATATCTACAATCATGCACCATCTTCAGGAATAAAAGCTGCCGGTGGTACTCATCATGCGGGACAGACCATCTCAGAGGAACATCATGACATATTCCAAGTAATGTATCATGATAGTCACGCCTCAAATGTTGATGTAAAAGTTAACGTTGATGTCACCTACACCCAGGGCCATAGTGGGCATAATCATATGACCACGCAGTTGGTTGATATGCATGTATCACCAGCAGACACGCAACCTGCGCCACCACCTCCTATACCTATGGAAGACCAATTTGATGTTGCTCAAATACAGGCGGGTGAGATCGAATCTTCACCCATTGACCATTACCTAGCTATGTTAGGTATTGATAAAGCAGATGCCGAAACTAACGAACAATCATCTTCGAATGGTGATTTGTTAGCGCCTGTTACTACAAGTCCAACCGATGACAATGGCGATCCATTAATTGATGATGCACTTGTTGACGCGTTTTTTAGCCCATTATATGATGATAAACACCAGCATGATTTAAGTACGTTAGACGATAGCCAAGACGAGCAAGGTTTAGCTGAACCGTTAATTGATAATGATGATGACAACTTGCATCAGGCACTTAATGATATGCATTCACAAATTTAATTTAACTATCTAATATAAATGAATAAATAAGGAAATAATGATGAAAATTATAGGTTTTTTAGCTGGAGCTTTATTAGCCGCTAATGCAATCGCTGATGAAAAGAGGACTATTGAATATGGCACTGTATCCTCGGTCGAAATTACTACACCGGATTCAAAAATTGCGCAAACAGCCATTGCCGGTGGTGTTATTGGTATGGTGGTAAGTCATAACATTGCAGGCACGGTTACTGGCGCGGCAACTGGCATGGCCATAGCCTCGGTCATTGAAGGTGATAGAAGAGTATATTTATATTCTATTGATATTAACCACAAGCCAGTAAAAGTATTGATTGAGTTGGGTGGTTTAAGTGAAGGGCAATGTGTTGCCGTAGAAACTCATGGTAAACATACTAACATTAGAGGTGTTTCAAGTAGTTTTTGTTTAACACCAAACCATAAGGCTTTAAGTTCAGATGAAGTGGTGGCTCAACAACAATCACAAGCTAAAGCCTGTAACAAGGCCAGAAGAGCGGTTTTATCTGCTAAGACGGATGATGCCATTGACCATGCCTTAGTGAAAGTTCGCGCGTTGTGTGAATAATACTTTTAAAATTTTTATTGGGAAAATACTTATGTCTTATATTAAAAGCACTATTGTTGCGCTTTTCACACTAGTTGTAATGAGCTGCTCAAATACACTTTCTTCAACTGCGCCAGGACAAGCTGGCAGTGAACATGTTTATGTAATTTCAGAGCATATAGCGAAAAGGCTGATGTTTTCTGCGATGAAGTCAGAGGTGAATGAAAAAGATATTGCTACGTTATCATCACCAGAATTGGGTTATAAATCCTCTATTCAATGGGGAGTGGATCAAGATACTATTTCTCTTTTTGCTAAAACTATGAAAGGTGAACAAAACGGTAAGAAAGTAGAAGGCTACGTATTCTACGCTAAACATAGTGGTACAGCCCCTGCTGCTGGTGAGTCAACAATTGAAAGGCTTATTGCCCATGTTGTCAAAGATGCCGAAGCGCTGGGCCAAAAAGCTACTTTGGTTAAATAACTATTCAGGGTTATCAACTATATTTTAAAAAGGAAATTACCATGTCTAAAGAACTCTTTATGAATGTTTTTATAATAAATGTACTGCTATTGTCTGGTTGTGCCTCTACCTCTGAGCAAATGCAAGAACAGGGCTATTCAGCTGGTTATGCTGATGGTTTTGAAGACGGTTGCCATAGTGGAAAAAAAGCTGGTGGTAGTTACTTTGATCAATTTAAAAAGGACGTAAGCCGTTTTAACACCGATAAAGACTACGCTCAGGGCTGGAGTGATTCTTATCGTCAATGTGAAACCGAACAAGAGGCGTTAGATCGCCAAACCCGGATGAACATTGAGTGGCAAAAAATGGATAATGAACGAAAAGCGAATATGGAACACGAAGCTTTAAAAGGTATTGATACTTCTGGCCTAAAAAACCTAGGAAAATAGAAATATAAATAACATTTTATCTACCACTACAAAAAGGAATACTAATGGAATTTTTAAAAGTTATCGCGTTAAGCGTAAGCGTACTACTTACTAATGGCTGTGCATCAATGGAAGAGGAAGTCCCTACGGATAACTTAGATCAAGGAGCCAATATTATTAGGCTAACCGGAGAGGTGGTTAATATCCGAGAAGTGAAAAAAGATGCTTCATTAGCTAAACAAATGGGTGGTTCTTTTGTTGGTGCTTTAGTAGGTGGTCAGTTTGGCGGTGGAAGTATGAGTACAATATTAAGCACATCGGGTGCTTTTATCGGTCAGGATATTGTGAACGATAAGTATGGCGAAGTGGTTGATCGTTTAATTTTAAAGGATGATAAAGGCAATGATTATCATTGTTTAGTGCATGGTCATGACTTTAAAGTTAACGATAAAGTGGTTTTTACCTTAGTTGAAAACCATGTGTCGGCAATTATTCATCTACAGGAATAACAGTCCAATTTATTGAGTCTTAAATTTTTTGGAGGAAATTATGAATAAACTACCACACGTTAAGAAAAAGCTGTGTTTGATTTCAACTGTGCTGTTAACTTTCAGTTTAGTTGCTTGTCAAACTACTGATGAAGTGGCAGAGAAAACTGTTGAGCCTGCTTTGTTAATGTGTCTAGAATTGAGGCCGCAAATGTGTACCATGGAATACATGCCTGTTTGTGGTAGTAAAATTGATGCTAGCACTAAAACTTACGGCAATGCTTGCGGAGCTTGTGCTGATATTGAAGTGTCTGGTTA
>Ga0105356_10004539_pt1 | contig 13381 bp, 8 predicted proteins | sample GOMGulsemesocosm_3_FD_83502 | JGI IMG/M metagenome (GOLD analysis project Ga0105356, IMG submission 83502) | Methane-oxidizing microbial communities from mesocosms in the Gulf of Mexico - GOM9D Gulf of Mexico | ecosystem: Environmental > Aquatic > Marine > Cold seeps | place: Gulf of Mexico...
CAATCACCAGGGGCAGGAACAACAATTTCAGGAGCAGGAACAGTACAAACTGTTACTTTAACGGCTACCGATGCGAGTGGTAATTTTTCTCAGTGTACTTTTAATGTAACAGTTGCTGATAATACTAACCCAACCATTTCATGTCCTGCTAATGCTAATATAATAGCAGATGCGAGTTGTAATGTAAGTTTACCAGATTATACAGGTTCAGCTACAGTAGCAGATAACTGTGATGTAATTCCAACAGTGACGCAATCACCAGGGGCAGGAACAACTATTTCTGGTGGAGGTACAGTGCAAACGGTAACCTTAACGGCAACTGATGCCAGTGGAAACTTTTCTCAGTGTACTTTTAATGTAACGGTAATTGATAATATCAATCCAACTGTTACAGTATGTGTAGCAACGCCTGCCAACTTAAGTGCGAATGCTTCTTGTCAGGCAATATGTCCTGATTTAACAGGTGGTGTAACTGCTACGGATAACTGTACAGGTTCACCAATAATTACACAATCACCAGCAGCAGGATCAACTCTTGGTTTAGGAACTACAGTTATTACTTTAACAGCAACTGATGGAGCTGGTAATACTGACCAATGTGTGGTGAGTCAAACGGTTGTAGATGATACTAATCCAACAAATAGTTGTCCAGGAAATCAAACAGAAACTCCTAGTGCAAGTTGTCAGTTTACTTTACCTGATTATACTGGTTTAGCATCAGTTGCTGATAATTGTACAGGAGCACCAACAGTAACACAATCTCCAGTTGCTGGAACAGTAATTTCAGCAACAACATTGATAACCTTAACGGCTACAGATGGAGCAGGAAATGCTGCACTGTGTACATTTGATGTAATTTTAAATGACGCAACAATACCAGTGGCAGTATGTCAAAATGTTAATGCTTATTTAGATGGGGCTGGAAATGCAGTAATTGTTGCTGCTGACCTTGATGGCGGATCGACAGACAATTGTTCAGGACTAACATTTAGTGCTTCACAAACGGCATTTATATGTGCTGATATAGGCACAAACAATGTAACATTAACGGTTACTGATGGTAATAGTAATACAGCAAACTGTGTAGCAGTAGTAACTGTACTAGATACGGTTTCTCCAGTTATAAATTGTTTGAGTAATCAAACGGAATTAGCAGTTTCTTCTTGTCAATTTACCTTGCCAGATTATACAGTAGCAGCAACTGTTAGTGCAACTGATAACTGTACTGCATTGCCTACAATAACACAAAGTCCATTAGCAGGAACTGCAATAGGATTAGGAACAACAACAATTACGTTAACAGCAGATGATGGGAATGGAAATACAAGTTCATGTAACTTCACTGTAACAGTTAGTTCATCAGCAACAGGAACATTAGATTCTACTATCTGTAATGGAGCTTCGTTCTCATTTAATGGAACAAATTATGGTGGCGCAAATACCTCAGGTGTTGAAACAATGACAGGCGCTGCAGCGAATGGATGTGATAGTATCGTAACAGTAACGGTAACAGAATTACCAGCATTTACAAGTACAATTACTCAAACAATTTGTAGTGGTGATAGCATTGTTGTCAACGGAACAAGTTATAAAAATACTATTATAGGTGCAACAGAAATATTGACAAATGTAGGGGCTTATAATTGTGATGCAGTTATCACTATTAACTTAACAGTTGAAACAGCAATAGATTTAACAATTACTAATAGTTCACCAATGTTAACAGCGAACCAAGCTGGAGCAACTTACCAATGGATAAATTGTGATAGTGCAAATGCCGTTATAGTTGGGGCAACATTTCAGAGTTACACACCTGCAGTAAATGGAAACTATGCTGTTGAGTTAACAGTTGGTTCTTGTTTGGATACTTCAGCTTGTGAAAATGTTTCAAATGTTGGGATTAATGATGTTAGCGAGGAACAGGGAATCACTATTTATCCAAATCCAACTAAAGGAATGTTTATAATTGATTTTGATCAGAAAATGAAGAATAGTTTGATAATGGTTTATGATATGGTAGGTAAAGTAATTGTTAGTGAAAGAATTTCTAATGATACAACTACATTTGATTTAACTGGAAATGAAAAAGGCATTTATTTTGTAAAGATCCAAACTGAAAGTGGAACTATTGTAAGGAAGGTTATTCTACAATAAATATTAAATGAAAAATAAAAAAGCCCTAACACTATGTGTTAGGGCTTTTTTTGTAGTGAAATTCTTAGATGTAAATCTTGGTTGTTATAAACAAGAAAGCTTATTGAAACTGACAATAATACGATATATTAATGTTTCAACAAGTTGATTTTTTTTTGTTAATAATTCTCAATCGCTATTGAGAAAGTTTTTGAAGCAATTGGTAACTGCAGTTAATTTGGTAGCTCTGGGGGGCATTGTTATATTGGTAGCGAAATAGTATACATTAGTTTATTAAACAGGATATATTACACTTTTTGGTGTTCGAAATTTTTGTATCTTATATGTTTTGAGGTAGTTAGCCTTGTTTTAGGAGGTGTTGAACTTCATTTTTGTTTACTCTGACGAATTAATACTTAAGATGTGAAAAAATGATCCTGTTCGGGGTAATTTTGCTTTGTTAATATTAATTAATCCCTGTAGTTGTTAAAATTAATTGAAGTTAGAATAGGGGTAGAAAATCAAGAAAATGAGATCTATTTTTTCAATTATAATATGTTTATTTGCGGGGAATATTACTGCACAAACTTATAATACCATAGCTGGTAATACCGGATTGTTTAGAACTTGTTCGAATTGGAGTAATTGTCCGGATGGTGCTAACATAACAAATGGTACGATAAATATATATCATTCTATATTTAGAGAGTATAACTTATTTTACAGAGGCGGAAATAATACAACGAATTTAAATGGTGGCAGTTTAACTATCGGGTCAATTGCGAACCCAAAGAACCTTCGAATCTTCCAAAATGCCAATAGTTCAATTAATGTTGGTTCTGGTGATACTCTTTATGTGACGAATGATGTTTTAATGGACGACAACGGTTGGGGCACTAATATTACGATAGCTAACGGAGGTGTAATGATTATTGGAGGGGACTTAAATGAAGTTAATTACAATAATTTTGAGATTGATGGGGTGTTAGTCGTCTGTGGTAATCTAGCTGTGGGTAATATAAATAATAGTAGTGGAAAAATCTATGTATCAGGAACTGCTACAGGATCCTTTAATGGTATTATAGCTAATTTTAACAATTTGGCGGCAGATTATCCAATAATAAATGCAATGATTCCATGTGCTATATTACCAATTAAATTAACAAGCTTTAATGCGACATATACTTCTAGATTAGTAAATTTTATGTGGCAGACAGCATCAGAAATAAATAATGATTATTTTACTATAGAACGATCTGCAGATGGATTGAATTGGGAATGGGTTAATGATATTAATGGTGCTGGAAATTCATCAGAATTGTTAGATTATAATGCTATAGATGAAAATCCATACCCAAGAATGTCCTACTATAGACTAAAACAAACCGATTTTGATGGACAATTTGAATATTCCAATACAATTGCTGTAGCAATGAAAAATGATTCCGATGAGGAAGTTTTAGTTTTTCCTAATCCAACATTCAATAAAATAACTGTTGTTGGTGAATCAGGTGAATTAGAGGGGTTGAAGGTCTATAATATTTTGGAGCAAAATATCATTTCAGCAATTAACATTATTTCTAAACAAGAAAATATTCTTGAAATTGATTTGTCGAATATAGAACCTGGTGTCTTTATCTTAAAAACAAAAACTAAATCACAAAAGATATTTAAAAAATAAGTGGGAGAAAAAAATAAAACCTAGACTACATTTTTAGCTTATTAAAGCTGATTTTAGCTATATTTAAGTATAGTTTTTGAGTTAATACAGTTTCATGATGAGAGCGTTTAGTGTGCCGAATTTTAAATTTGAATAGGGGTTAAAAATCAGATATTTTATTGTTCGTTTTTACAAAAGATATTTCTTCTGAATAGCCTTGTTTTACTATTGTAGTACCTTGTTGGTAGTTTTTTTTGTTAGGAAAAACCTTTCCTTTATTGTTTTACTTGTGTCAACTTTAATATTTAGGTAAAGAAGTCTTATGTTTTTGTCATATAATATTGATTTAGAACTTTCCAATTAATTGTTTAGTTATTGCTAGGAACTCCACAAAAGATATGTTTTTTGAGAATTAAAAAAATGGCTACCAATTTTGATAGCCATTCATTTTTCAATTAAGCGTAGTCCGTTAAAACTTAAAAGAATATTTTAATCTTGCAAAAGCAAAATAAATGCAATAATTAATACCGTAATTGTTGTAATAACAATAAAACGTTGTTCTTTATATGAAACTGAATTATTGTTATAATACATTTTTGAGTAAGTGTATTTGATTAGTTTTTCCATTTGTTATATTTTATAATCAGTGATTTGGCTCACTATTTAATTGTTGAATTAGTATTTTAATCTTTTTATTTAATATTTAGTTTTTAATGATTCTTTCTGTTTTAATCATATTTCCGTTTGCATCTACTGCTTTTATGACATAGAATCCCGGATCTAAGTCTTCAAAAGCATCAATATCAAGTATGTGGTTTCCTCGGTTTAAGGTAATACGTTGTTCATGTATTTGTTTAAATAATGAACTAATGGTGATTGTAATTTCTTCTTTGGTTTTTGAAACGAAATTTAATTTAACATTTCCTTTGGTTGGATTGGGGAAAAATGAAATTTCAGCATTTTCTGATTGTTTTACAGCTATAGTGTTAGAGTATGTATAGGATCCATCAAAGTCTACTTGACGTAATCTATAATATAAAACACCATCATTTATGTTTTCATCAATATAATTATATTGAGTATTAACTCTAGAGTTAGCGTTTCCGTCAATCTCTCCTATAGATCTAAATAGTACTCCATCATGAGATCTTTCTATAGTAAAATAATCATTATTTATTTCTGTAGCAGTTATCCATTCTAATTGATTGTAACCATCTTCTGAGTAGCCATTGAAGCTAAGTAGTTCAATAGGTAAAGGACTACAGTTTAAATCTAGTCCATTACTTAATGTCATGTCCATATCAAAAGGTGAGGCTGTAGCAGCGTAATTATCAATTAACAAGATATAAACGTCTCCAGTATTTGGGAATATTGGATTTACAATATCATCGCCATGTGTATCTTCGCTAGTGTCTCCTGCTCCAGTTTTAAGGCCTGTACCTGTCGTTGGATTAGGTGCGCCAGCAGCATATGAGCATCTTAAGGGTGCCCCGATTGGAGGACAAATTGATGCGGGGGTTGACCCTGATGGATATGGTCCCCATAATGCAAAATCATAATCATCTGTTCCATTTTGTGGTTTTATTGCAAATTCTAATTTCCCACCAATTGATGCCTCAAAGAAATACCATGAACTTTCATTTTCATTTATACCTAAACAACCACCAGTAGTACCGTCAATATCATCTATGGCTCCTGGGCCATTACTATTTCCAGAAAAAACAGCATCGTTACAAATGGAAGTTCCTCCAGAGCAATCTTGTGAACTAGAAATAACGCAAGAACTGGTTAATGCTGATGAAGTCAAGGCGCATCCCCCGTAACTACTTCCGTCAACAGAAACGGTTATTGAGCTACCGCTTGTAAAAGGGCCTATTTGAGTAACCCCCGTTCCTGTATTGGTACTTGCTCCTCCCCCCCCGTTATTGGTGATATCAACATCTGTAGCATCTCCAAAGGCTGTAACATTTACATCAATATAAAATTGAGAATTTATACAATCATCGACAGTTGTAAATGTTGCCGAAGGAGTATTACAAAGACATGCTTCCGTTAGTGCTGCAGATATTAAAGCACATCCTCCGTAACTACTTCCGTCAACAGTAACTGTTACGTTGGTCGCAGCAGGAAACGGGCCAATAGTTGTTATTCCAGTGCCTACACTATTACTTGCTCCAACGCCCCCATTGTTGGTGATGTTAATATTAGTTGCATCACCGAAGGCTGTAACATTTACATCAATGTAAAATTGTGAATTACCGCAATCAGCTACAGTTGTATATGTTGCCGTAGGGTTGGTACAGGTTTCAGTAACTAAAAAGTTATCAACCTCAGCACCCCATGCATTATAAGTATCTCTAAATCGAGTTACTATGTTGTAGTTTTGGCCTGCAGTTAACCCACAAATTTGTTGAGAATAGTTACCGTTAGCATCAGATGTAGTTAATGTTATTAAGTTGGTAACTAGTGATCCTGAATTGTCATACAGACGTACAACGAAGTCATCTCCAGAAGTTGGAGTGGCGGTGTTGTATCCATAATCGAACGATATGTCAACACATGTTCCGGAAGGGCTAAAGGGACCAACAACTAAAACAGCATCCACACTACATCCATTTGAAGAACCGTACGAAATTCCAGCAAGATCTCCAGAACAGCTCGTGCAATTCCCATTTCCAATTCCTGTAGTTACTTCCCAGTCAGTACCGCATGTCCCGTAATCAATCCAATAATAATTACCTCCAGGAGTAGTTGGAATAGTGGATGGATCACCATTAAAATTTTCATCTAAAAGTGTTGTCTGAGCTGATAAGTTTAAACAGCAAAGAATAAAAAGTATGGGGTATAAGTATTTAAACATAGTTTACGTTTTGAAAAATGGATTAGTCTTCTTTAATAATAATGTAAGTTAAAAGAGAGTAGCCTAAATCGTTTAACTCTTCGGCTAAGTATAGTTGAGTCATTTTTGTGTTTGATTGTATACTAAATGTGTCATTATTAATATTAAAATCACATCTTTTAGAATTAGATATTTTTCTTAGGTGACCAATAGTAATTTTTGCTAATTCTTCATTCTCAATATCAAGTATGCTAATTTTGTAGTGATTTTTGTAATCAACATTATTTTGGGAAAAAAGAGATGAAGAGAATAATAAAATGAATGATATTAATGTTAAATGCCTCATAATATGTTGTTAATAATTTTATGAGACAAAACTAACTAGTGATTGTTGTGTGTAAGGAGTAATTCCTGAAAGCGTACTTAAAGAAGAGTGATTAGATAGTGTTAATTCGGGAATCAACACTGTAAAAAGCCTGTTTGTGTGGGATTGTGGTGTGTTTATCGATTATTTGCAAAAGAAGACTAATAAGTTTTGTAATTTCGGGTGGGTAAGAAAATTATGGAGAATTTTAGTTTAAGCATATTTAATATATTGAGCATATTGGCATTATTTGCTGCCCTATTATTTGTTTTTCAGATCTATTTTTTGAAGACTAAAAGTGTTGAGAACAAGTTATTTTCTTTTTACCTATTTAGTATTTCATTTATAATTGTTTTTTTTCTGATTCTAGATTTAGAGTTTAAAAAAATTGCAATAGCATTGTTGCCTCTGTTTATAGCTGCAGTTTTATCTATAGGCCCTCTTCTCTGGCTTTATATTAGAAAAGTGATAGGAAGTAATAATGTTAACCTTCTAAAACATTTGTATGTTCCTATAATATTTGGAGGAGTATCTATAATCCTTTTGAGCTTGATTTTGATAGTGACGAATGAAGTCGTAACTGAAATTATTAATCAGGTCTTAACTTTTATAACTATCGCTGCATTAACGGGAGTCTTTCTCTTGCAAAACGGCTATTATATATATCAATCTTTAAAATTGTATAAAAAATATACGAATAGGATTGGTGAGGTGTTTTCTTTTACTGAAAAAGTCAATTTAAGTTGGCTAAGGCTTCTCATTTATGGCTATGTAGTATTTATTATAGGCTTAGTGTTGGCAAATATATTAGATGATTTATGGTCTGAGGTGGTGTTTTATACAATTTTATTTACTTATATTATTTATTCAGGCTACCATGCCTTTAAGCAAGAACCAGTTTTTGATGAAATTAAAGAAGAAGAGACTGAGACTGCTTTAGATTTGGATAGTTCATTTTTCATAGAATTAAAAAAAAGCCTGTTGATATTGATGTTGGATGATAAGGTTTATTTAGAGCCTTCGTTAACAATTCATTTCTTAGCTGGACAATTAGAAACAAATAATAAATACCTTTCTCAATTAATAAATAATGAGTTTAATAAAAGTTTTGTCGTTTTTATTAATGAATATAGAATTGAAGAAGCCAAGCGATTGTTGTTAGATGTAAACAGTAAACATTTGAGTATTGAAGGGATTGGTTATGAGGCGGGGTTTAAATCTAAATCGGCTTTCAATTCAGCATTTAAAAAATTTACAGGAGATACCCCTTCATCTTTTCTTAAAAAAGGAATTTAATAATTACCTTCGTTTTTCTAAAATAACACAATAATTATGTACGGAAAATTGCAAAAAGATCTTCAAGATGAATTGAAGAATATTAAAGAAGCAGGATTATATAAAAGTGAAAGAATAATTACAACTCCAATGGGAGCTGAGGTCAAAGTTAGCACAGGCGAAGAAGTAATTATCATGTGTTCAAACAATTATTTAGGATTGTCTTCACACCCTAAAGTGATTGACGGAGCAAAAAAAGCATTAGATAGTCATGGTTATGGAATGTCTTCAGTACGTTTTATATGTGGGACACAGGATATTCATAAAACATTGGAAGGTAAAATTTCTAATTTTTTAGGAATGGAAGATACGATTCTTTATGCTGCTGCTTTTGATGCAAATGGAGGGGTTTTTGAACCGTTGTTTAGTAAAGAAGATGCAATTATTTCTGATGAGTTAAACCACGCTTCAATTATTGATGGAGTTCGTTTATGTAAAGCTGCTCGTTACCGTTATAAGAATAGCGATATGGCTGATTTAGAAGCTCAATTAATAAAAGCACAAGATCAACGTAACAGAATTATTGTTACAGATGGTGTATTCTCTATGGATGGTTATGTCGCTAAGTTGGATCAGATTTGTGATTTAGCAGAGAAATATGACGCCTTAGTAATGGTGGATGATTCTCATGCCACTGGATTTATTGGTAAAACAGGAAGAGGAACTCATGAGCATAATAATGTGATGGGTAGAGTTGATATTATTACTTCTACGTTAGGTAAAGCCCTAGGTGGAGCAATGGGAGGTTTTACTTCAGGTAAAAAAGAAGTGATTGATATGTTAAGACAACGATCAAGACCATATTTGTTCTCTAATTCATTATCTCCGGCAATTGTTGGAGCTGCAAACGAAGTGTTTGACTTATTAGAAGAATCTACTGATTTAAGAGATGAATTGGAAGAAAATGTAAAATATTTTAAAGCAGGAATAAAGAAGATTGGCTTGGATTACAGAAATGGAGATTCTGCAATTGTACCTGTTATGCTTTATGATGCTAAATTAGCGCAAGAATTTGCCAATAAGTTGTTGGAGGAAGGTGTTTATGCAATTGGTTTCTTTTATCCTGTAGTGCCTAAAGAGTTAGCTAGAATTAGAGTGCAACTATCTGCGGCACATACCAAAGAGCAATTAGATAAAGCACTTTCAGCTTTCGAAAAAGTTGGAAAAGAGTTAGGTGTTATTTAAGCTTAAAATAGAATATTGAAAAGAAAGTCCTGCTAATTTGAGCGGGACTTTTTTATGGAGACCAGTTCTTCTCGTAATAAAATCAAATATTTTATATCTTTATCGGATACAAACAACACGTTATGGTAAAATTTACAGCTTGTTTAATCTCCATTTTTATACTTTTGAATGTTTCTTTTGCACAAGATGTGGTAGGCGTTCATGAAATTGAAAAAGGAGAAAAGCCCAATGAATATATTGTGAAAACGATAATAACTGGATTGGAAGGGGTTGATATTGCTCGAGCAAGTTACAGAATAGATGATGCACATATCTATAAAAAAGTGTTGGGAAACGAATTGTTTTCAAGTAGAAACAAAGACTATATTAAGTTTTATGTTATGGGAGTTCCTTTAAGTGGAACAATAACTGTTGAATTAGGCTTGACTTTAACTGATAGTGGGGCTTATTCATTTCCTGTGGAGTTTCAATATGCCAGAAATGATGTAAAGAAAGTAGTTCAATTTACAGATTTAATTTTTTCGGATGATGAATCATTTGTTTCAGGAGAGGTTAGTGATAACTTTGTAAAAACAAACGAAGAGCCAGTTTCTAATATGGAAGCATCAAGTTTAGCTTCAACTACAATAAAAAGAGGATCTGTTTCTTCCACTAGTAATCCATCAAAGAAAAAAGTTATCGTTCTTGAATCAACAGTAGTTGTAAAAGAAAAACAAATAGCAAAAGAAGAAACCATTAAAGATGAATTGGCAGATACTCAAGTGATGTATACCATACAACTACTATCATTGTCTAAATTCTCTACGACAAGATTTACTGCGTATTGTGAAGAACATAGTTTATTAGATGAGGAAGTTTCTACTCGAATAGTAAATGGTTTGACAAAAGTAATTTATGGTAAAGCCCATTCTTTGGAAGAAGCTAAGAAGTTAATAGATCAACTAAAATTATTGAACAACATTGATGGAGCATTCGCGGTTCCATTATAATAACTATATTTGGGAGTTAGAAAAAAATCCTTTTTTAAGATGATAATAGATATTACTTCAGCAAAAATTTTTCAAAAGAAAAATATGATTTTACAAGATGTCAACTTGAAAATTGATAAAGGAGAATTTGTTTATTTAATCGGTAAAACTGGATCAGGAAAAAGTAGCTTGCTTAAAACTTTGTATGGAGATTTGCCATTGATAGAAGGAGAAGCCACAGTATGTGACTTTAATTTGAAAACTATTAAAAAAAGAAAAGTTCCTTTTTTAAGACGTAAACTGGGTATTGTTTTTCAAGATTTTCAATTGTTATCAGACAGAAGTGTCAATGATAATTTGAAATTTGTTTTAAAAGCTACAGGTTGGAAAGAAAAAGTAAAGATTGACGCAAGAATTAAAGAAGTATTAGAAAATGTTGGATTAGGAGCAAAAGGATATAAGTTTCCGCATGAGCTTTCTGGTGGAGAACAGCAAAGAGTTGTAATTGCCAGAGCTTTATTAAATGAGCCTGATCTAATTTTGGCAGATGAACCAACTGGTAATTTAGACCCTGAAACTTCTGAAGAAATAATGAATTTATTATTTGATATCAGTAAAAAAGGAAAAGCTATTTTAATGGCTACGCATGATTTTCATTTGATGGATAAATTTAAATCAAGAACGATCAAGTGTGAAGATAGTGCTGTGTTAGAAGTTTCTGGTACACCTACTAAAAACACCTATAAATCAACAACGGATTCTGACAGACCTTTTACGCCTGAAAGAACAGAAGGAAACAATCTTTAGAATTATTTTGGAGCTTTTTTAATAAGGTAAAAAGCGAGTAAACTATATATAATATTAGGTATCCAAACAGCTAATATTACTGGCATTCCTGAATTGATTGCAAAGGTAGAGGAAACTCTCAAAAATAAGATGTAGGAGAAGCTAATAAGCAGTCCTATTCCAATATGTAAACCAATGCCACCTCTAACTTTTCTACTTGAAATAGAAACCCCAATTAGCGTTAAAATAAATGTCGCAAAAGGATATGCTATTCGTTGATGCTTTTCAATTTGATAGAGTACAACTTGTTGGGAACCTTTAAATATTTGTTCTTCAATAAAATCGTTTAACTCAAAATAGTCCATGGCGATAACATAGTTGGTTCTTCGCTTAAATTCTTCTGGTCTCAAATTAATATCCAAATATTTTTTAGGCCCTGAATTTACGGTTTCATGTAGTCCGTCAATTTCTCTTTCCACAAAATTAGTCACCATCCACTGATTTGTAATGGTGTCCCACTTAGCATTATCAGAAAGTAATTTATAAGTTAATTCACCATCGATATTAAATTTTTCTAATGAAAAATTGTTTCCTAAATTTAAATCAATTACAAAGTTAGACATGTAAATAAAAGTGCCATCATCTATTTTTACGTGTATATCTTTATCGAAATTTCGGAGTTTATTTCGATAATAAATTTCTTCAAAAACTAATCGTTCTTTATTCGCAGATGGAATTAAAAAGTTGTTTAAATAATAAGAAAAACCTGATAAGAAAAAAGCACAAATTAAAAATGGACGTAAGAACCTGTTAAACTTTACTCCTCCAGATAAAATGGCAACAATCTCAGAGTTACTTGCCATTTTTGAGGTGAAAAATATAACCGCTATAAAAATAAATAGCGGACTGAGCATATTTGCTAAGTAGGGTACTAAGTTGAGGTAATAGTCGAAAATAATGGCTTTAATTGGAGCATTGTTTTTCACAAAATCCTCTAACTTTTCAGAGATATCAAAAACAATGATAACACAAATTACCATCAATAATGCAAAGAAAAACGTCCCTAAGAATTTCTTAATAATATATATGTCAAGTTTCTTTAACATTATAATCGTTGACCTAATTGTTTTACCATTTTCTTTTTCCAATCGTAAAAAGTACCCGCTAAAATTTGCTCACGCGCTTCAGTAACTAACCACATATAGAACGCTAAATTGTGTAAAGTTGCAATTTGTGCTCCTAATCTTTCTTTTGAGATAACTAAATGACGTAAATATGCTTTAGAATAATAACTATCTACATAGCTGGTTCCTTCAGAATCTAATGGTGAAAAATCGTCTTCCCATTTTTTATTTTTAATGTTGATTGTTCCTTGTTGTGTAAAAAGCATTCCATTTCTCGCATTTCGAGTTGGCATTACACAATCAAACATATCAATACCCAAGGCAATGTTTTCTAAAAGATTTAAAGGTGTTCCAACACCCATTAAATATCTCGGTTTGTCTTCGGGTAAGATGTCTGTAACAATTTCGCACATTTCGTACATTTCATCATCTGGTTCACCTACGGATAAACCTCCAATTGCATTTCCTTCTCTCTCAAAGGAAGCAATTTTTTCTGCAGACTGTTTTCTTAAATCTTTGTAAGTACTTCCTTGTATTATTGGAAATAAAGTTTGAGAATAACCATACTTATCTTCCGTAGAATCAAATCTATCACAACACCTTTTTAACCAACGATGTGTCATATGCATTGAGTTTTTTGCATACTTAAAATCACATGGGTAAGGTGTACATTCATCAAAAGCCATAATAATATCAGCTCCGATGGTTCTTTGCACATCCATTACATTTTCAGGGGTAAACAAATGTTTAGATCCATCAATGTGAGAAGAAAAAGTTGCTCCTTCTTCTTTTATTTTTCTTCTTCCTGATAAAGAATAGACTTGATATCCACCACTATCCGTTAAAATTGGCCCGTTCCAATTCATAAACTTATGTAAACCACCAGCTTTTTCCATAATATCCATTCCTGGACGCAAGTATAGGTGGTAGGTGTTTCCCAAAATAATTTGAGCTTTAACATCTTCTTTAAGTTCAACTTGATGAACA
>Ga0105356_10004556_pt1 | contig 13365 bp, 15 predicted proteins | sample GOMGulsemesocosm_3_FD_83502 | JGI IMG/M metagenome (GOLD analysis project Ga0105356, IMG submission 83502) | Methane-oxidizing microbial communities from mesocosms in the Gulf of Mexico - GOM9D Gulf of Mexico | ecosystem: Environmental > Aquatic > Marine > Cold seeps | place: Gulf of Mexico...
AAAAAGCTCTTCCTGTATATACAGGGTCTAATAAAATCCCTTCTTTTAGGGCCAATTCATTTATGGATGAAATTTCATTTTTTGTTAAAACACCATATTCAGCTTCATTGTAATTCCTGTTTAAAGGGATGTTTGAATGGGTGTATTTGGTCTCAAGATTTAATAAAATTTTCCCCTCATCAACTAGATTTAGTACAACTTCTGCTAACGGATCTTTTTCATTTGTATCCTTATCTATTTTTATAGGAATTAGCTCTATATCTAAATTGTATAACTGCATTCCAAGCATTATTCCGGCCTGAGTTCCGCCTGAACTTGATGCGAAAAAAAGATAGTCAATGTTCAAATTTTGCGCTTCTAATTGAAGTTTCAATTCCTTAATGGCTTCTACATACCCTAAAGTTCCCGTTATATTAGATCCTCCTACTGGTATTATAAAAGCTTTTTTGTTTTTTTTAAGTTTTGAAACATAACTATTGAAATCTATTTCTTTCTTATAGTTATTGGTGAAATGAATTTTTGCGCCTAGCAAATGCGATAAAAGTAAATTTCCTTGGTACTGTTTTGGTGGGGTTCCTTTTACAATAATATGGCACTCTATACCTGCAAGCGCACAGGCGGCAGCTGTTTGTCTACAATGATTAGATTGTTGAGCTCCAGTTGTAAAGACTACATTACAATTTGTGTCAATGGCTTCCTTGATAAGATATTCAAGTTTTCTTGTTTTATTTCCGCCCGATGCCAAACCAGTTTGGTCATCCCTTTTTATATAAACAGTATACTCAGGATAATTTTTTGATACATTTTTTAAGGCATGTAACGGTGTTGGGAAAAAGCCCAAATTATATTTATTAGTGAGTCTATTTTTCATTTTTAGCAGCGATTTATAGCGATGTGTTTTCTGTCATAGCCGAAAGATAATTAATTACCGTGAATTTCCTAGCGAGTACTGCACGAAGTCTAGATGTGTAAATTGTAAAAACAAATCGTATTGCCATTGTGTAAGGTTCAAAAACGTCTTACCTAAAGTGCTGCTAAATCCAATTTTTAACGAAGCCCTTATAATTTATTTTAGCCATGCCGGTTGTGCTCCATTTTCGATTATTTTTCTTACTGAAGTGCCATCGGTATTCATCATATAAATATGAAAATATCCGGTGTTGTTTTCTGAGGCAAAAATAAGTTTAGAGCCATCAGGTGACCAGGTGGGATTCCAATCGTTAACATCATTATACGTCAGTCGTTTTTGATTTGATCCATCCCTATTCATGACATAAATTTCTAAGTTTCCATCTCTATTTGACATAAAAGTTATTTGCTTGCCATTGGGTGATATCTTTGGAAACCAATCCTCAGCATTATTATTTGTTAGTTTAATAAGGTTACTTCCATCCCTATTTGCTATGCAAATTTCACTTGATTTACTTTTGGAGTGATAGAGTATTTTTCCATCTGGCGTAAATGACGGACCTCCGCCATTAAGTGATTTTAGTTGGGTCTGTTGGCTACCATCGGCATTCATAATCCAAATTTCTTCTTGCCAAGTTTCTCTGGAATCCCTGTATTCTCTGGCAAAAGCAATTTGTTTACCATCGGGAGACCAGGTAGGTGCGCTATCCCATTTGTTTTGTGCATGCGTTAACCTAGTCCAATTGGTGCCATCAACATTCATACTGTGAATCGACCATGTTTTTCTTCCATTATATTTTGCGTAAAAAACGATGTGTTTCCCATCTGGTGAACTAGATGGGTAGCCGTCGCTTGCATGTTTTGTAATCTTAATTGTTGATTTGTTTTCAATATCGGTGAGAAAAATTTCTCTAACATCTGATGTTTTGGATGAATACGCAATCGCGTAGGGCTTATTGGAACAGGCAAAAAGAAACATTGATGTAATTATCAATGTGTGTATTTTTACAATTCCATTCCGCTTTATTTGTGTTTTCATGTTATTTCGCTGCGCTGTTAGGTGTAAAAAATATCTAGGCCAATTCAATTGTCTCTCTTTAAAGAGCTACGGGTCTTAGGTTGTTAATAACTGCTGTGCTTACCCAGTAAATATTTGAAAATCCACCCTCTTCGTTGTATCTGCTAAAAAATAAAAACTTACCATCTTGGGTGATGCTTGGGCATGTTTCACCAAAAGTAGAATTTACCAAATCTCCAAGGTTAATGGGTTTGGTCCATGTACCGTTTTTAGCCTTAAAACATACATATATGTCGTTGTCTTTTCTTGTGGAATCTTCGTTGTTTCGAGCATTGACTACTAAATAATCTTGAGATGGGGCAATAAAAGCATGGATGCCAAATTCAATATCAACTTCTTGTACGTTGGAGTATTTATCGTTGTTGGACGCTGCATTATTGATTTTTATATTGCGCATGTCTGAAATATTGGTGTAAAAGAGATCTCCGTTTTTGGCGAGATTCGGGTAAAATATTTCATCTTTATTGACTGGAGATTCAAGCTTTTTTGCGTCGCTCCAAAAACCCTCCAAACGGTTTACATACCAGATTTTACTATCTGTATTGTCTGCGTTATAGGCTACAAAATAAATGGTGTCTCCATTAAAACTAACAAAGGGTTGCATTTCTTCTTCTTTTTCGCCTTTGGTGAAATTTGCTTTTTTTGGATGCGTCCATTTTTTGCCTTCTAGTTTTGAGTAGTAAATATCTGCTACCCCTCCTTTTTTATTTCCAGAATAATATACCTCGTCTAAATCTGGAGAAAACGAAATGCCATATTCGTATCTTCCTTTAATTGAAATAACTCCAGGAGCAAATAACTCAGGTGTCAAGTAAGGTGGCTTTTGTCCAAAATATGACTTTTCTATTGTTGGTGAATTCCTGTTGTTTGAGCTGCTTTTAGTAGAGGTACAAGCGTTTAAAAAAAAGGCTAACACAAGTACGGTGTGTATCCCAGTGTAATTTCTCATTGTTTGTGGTATTGAGGTTTGTTATTCAGAAAACAAACATACCTCTAGAGAGGATTACCAGTCTTGTAAAATCTTGCTATTCTTTTTGTAATTACCGGGTGTTACCCCAACATATTTTTTGAAACTATGTGTAAAATGACTTTGGTCATAGAATCCTGATTCAAGTGCTATTTCTACCAACGGCACATCAGCGTGAAAAAGTTTTTTTGAGTTTTCTATTCTTAGGGTTGTTAGATATTCTAAAGGTGTTAATCCAACGTTTTTCTTGAAGCTTTTTTGTAGTTTAAATTTATTCACTTTAAACTTTTTCTGTAGTGTTTCTAAGGTTATGGATTGGTCATAATTTTGAGACAAGTGATGTACAATATCATCAAAAGGTTCGCCACTGTTTGTTTTTGAATAGGGCTGATCGACATCCTTTATAGTCGTTAGAAAAAGATTCTCTATGATGTTAAAAATGGAGACTTCGTTCATGTCAAACGGAACGTTATGATATGAGATAAAATACGGAATGCTAGCCAGGTAAGAATAGTCAGCATTTATTTTTTGTACAATATTTTTGATTGCGTCATCACTAATGTAAAGCGCTTTATAAGCCCAGGCATTGTTTTTATTGCTCCAGTTTTTATGAATTGAATACGGAGGAATTAATTGTATTGCGTTCTTGCTAATCAAAAAACCTGAATTGTTAAATGCGATGTTTTCGCTTCCGTATTCTATATAGGCCAGACTCCAGGACTGATGAAAATGAGAAGGAAAATTCTTATCTATAAACATCGCAGATTTAAGCTCAATACCATCTAGTATTGATAATCTTGTTGTTTTTACGTTGTTTATTTTAAGCATTTACTTTTGTTTTTACAAAGGCAATAACTTTTTCAAAATCTTCGTTGCCAATTTCTTTTTGTCCAATAGCTAATATCTCTCCTTTTTCTTGTTCTAAAATCAAGAATAAATTAGAGGCTACTATTTTATAATTTTTGAATGCGCTCCATTTAATATCTACTGCCCGTAGCTTGTCAATATATTTTAAGGAGTTTTTAGTGAATTCAAAGCTTGCGCTGCGAAAATCTGATTCGCATTCAGATAATTTCTTTTTGGATATTTTTAAATGTGTACTTTTTTGAGTTTTGTATAAGTTGAATTTGAACAATGCCTTTATAATAAAGGAGATTCCAATCCCGATAAATACAATCCCAACATTAGATTCCAAGACAACCATAAAAACTCCGAGCAATGAAGATAAGAAGCCAACACTAAATGAATCCCAGGCTCTTTTTAAAGAATGCTTATAAATTATTGGCAGCATTAATTGAACTTGGTTTAGATAAATTTCCGCTTTGAAGGGGATGTCAAATTTCAAAATTAGGGGTGTTTTTAGTTGTTTTCATTCCAAGGTTTTTCTAAAAGAGCTGTTAGTGCTAGCGTTTGATTGCCTCTTCTTTTATTGTTTTCTACACACCTTGTTGGGTTCTGTATTTTATTCTTCACTTATTATGGCATCAACTTCTATTTCAATAAGCCATTCAGGGTTTACAAAACTGGAAACTTGCATAATTGTATCAACAGGTTTAATGTCTTTAAAATATTCTGCGCGGACTTTAATTATTTCTTTCCAATCTTCAATTCGGGTTAAAATCATTCTTGTTCTAACCACATCTTTCAATCCCGAGCCAGCTTGTTCTAAAGCTTCTTTAATAATTTCTAAACATTGTCTTGTTTGGATGGACGGATTTCCAATACCAACTGTTTTACCATTTTTATCAACCGGAGCAGTGCCTCCAACTGTTATGTACGGGCCAACTTTAACCGCTCGACTAAAGCCAATGATATCTTCTAGTGGATTTCCATTTGAGATTAATGTACGTTTCATAATTCAGTATCTTTTGGATATGCCTGCCCGTCATCTTGATTAGAAGCTGCCGTTGAGGCATTTCTATGGATCCATACCCATTTTCCATTTTTGTTTTTAAGAACCACAGTCCAACGAATTGGTACTTTAAGTTCATTTCCGTTATGTTCAAGGTGTATTGTTACCGTAACAGCTGCAACTGCGTGATTTTCCGAAATACGTATGTCTAGCCAGTCCCAATTAAATGCAGTAGCAGTTGCTTCTTCAAAATTTCTTAAGAATAAATCTCTAACTTCATTTAGTCCAACACAAAGCTCGTCTGCTCCAGTTCCAATAACAGAAATATTATCAGAATTGTCAAAAAGATCCATCATCGCTTCAATGTTTTTTGAACAATATGCTTTAGCATACGCTTCAAGGCTTGCTTTAATTGCTTTTGTTTCCACTATTAATTGAGTTTTATGCTGTTTTTATTGATGATAAATACAAGGTGTTTGTATGTAATTTAGAGTCTAATTTAGTGAATACAAACGGAATAGAAAATTTGAAAGGAATTTTGTAAGCAGCCCTTCATTCATAATTAATTTTAAATAGTATGAGTTACTTTCATTTTATTCTTTTCTATATTGAATGTTTTTATTCAATTCTGAATTCAATTCTAATGTTAGTAATTGATTTAATTTTCAATGTTATTGGATTGGAAAGAGAATAATTTCCGTCCAATTAACTGCTAGCATACTTTCCCTCATTGTTAATTGTTGTGTGTGGTTGTTGTAAGTTCTTTTTTTAGTTTTATGAAATCTACCCAATAAATATCTCCTTTGTCTTTTTTGCCTCTTTGAAAAAATAAATATTTTCCATCAGGAGACACAGAGGCACACATTTCATTTTGGGAGGTGTTTATTTTGGGGCCCAAATTATAGGGTTCTGTCCAGGTACCATTTTTATTAAAGCTAATGTATATATCAGAATCACCTGACTCAGAATCATTTTGGCTATCGTATATCATATAGCTTTCATCAGGAGCGATATAGGAATGTGCAATCCATTTTCCCGAAAAGTTAATCTTCGCAGCAGTATTTTTGACATCTACATACTGGTTTCCTTCTTTCATGGAATAGAATATACTTGAATCTTCGCCTTTGGCACCTTTTTCCTTTGAGGTATAGTATAAATTTCCGTTGTTTGAAGAAGTAATGTACATAACAAACCTATTTACAAAAGGCGCTTTTAGCGGTGTTGGTTTGCCCCAAACAGCGGCTTTTTTTTCGCTATACCATTGGTGCATTCCAGATGATTTAATAGTGTCATTTAGAGGCCTTGTACTTCCAAAATAGAGCCTATTCCCAGTAGGGGTAATATGAGGTTCAAAATCCCAACCGGTATGTGTAGCAAAAAAAGCCAATTCAGGTGCTGTCCATTTACCTGCTACTAGCTTCATGCTAAATATTTTATTTTTCTCTCCTGGTTTTCTTCGAGTAAAGTACAATTCGTCCATTTCTGGACTGAAAGTAATTGCAAATTCTTTATTTTCAGTCGAAATAATACCCTTTCCAAAAATCAAGGGGGTAGTTGCGGGAATTTGATCACTGAACAAGGTAAGATTTGATTTTTTACCTTGCTCGCAAGCGTTCATAAAGAGTAGTAGGAAAGTTGCAATCCCTAAGGTTTTTATAAATTTCATTTTATTAAAATAGTTTTTTTGTAGGTATAGTTACTTCTTAAAATATGCCGTTTTTAGCTTATGGATTACTTCTGTGCTTGCCCAATAGATGTTTGACACTGCTCCTTCTTCGTTATATCTACCAAAAAATAAATATTTACCATCAGGTGTAATACTTGGACATGTTTCTGCGAAATTAGAATTCACCTCATCTCCAAGGTTAATTGCTGTTGACCAAGTGTTGTCTTTTTTCTTAAAATAGACATAGATGTCGCTTTTTCTTTGCGCATCTTTCCTATTTCTAGCGTTTACCACGATATAATCTTGAGATGGAGAAATAAAAGCGTGTACCCCTCCGATGCCAACCTGGTGTACTTCCGGAAATTTCCCGTTTTTATTGGGTGCATAATAGGTTGTGCGCTTTGAAATATTGAAATAATAAAGGTCTCCGTTTTTTGCTTGATTAGGATAAAATCCGAAATCATCATTTACAGGGGAATCAAGTTGTTTTGCTGTACCCCAAGAATTCCCAATACGGTTTACATACCAAGTTTTAACGGATTCTTTTTGATGAGGTAATGTAAATCCGTCATGAGCTGCAAAATAAATCCGATCGCCACTAGGATTCATAAACGAATGCATTTCTCCCAGTTTTTTCCCTTTTGTAAAATTTGCTTTTTTCGGAGATGTCCATGTTTTTCCTTCAAGTTTTGAAAAATAGATACTTGGGTCTTCATCTTTTTTACTAGCCGTATAATAGATTTCATCTAAGTTTGGAGAAAACGAAACGGAGTGTTCATATCTTCCGTTTATTGAAATAATGCCAGGAGCAAAAATTTTCGCAGTTAAACCTGGAAGCTTCTGTCCAAAATAAGAACTTTCTAACGTTGGTGCATTAGCGTCCTTTGACTTTTGTTTTTTTGTATTACAAGAACTTAAAACTACCGAGAATACAAGTACTAAACTAAAATACATTTTGTTCATTGATCAAACTATTTAATTGTTGGCAACATAATATAAATGCATATCTACAATTATTCAGAGTATATTCTTGTTAAGAAAATACTAAAAACAGTATTTTGACTACAGAACCTCATTTGAAAGAACGGTTTGTTGTTCTTGTGACAATGTTTGGAAACAGTGAATTGTACGCAGGTTTTTCGAAGTGAATTCGGATAATAAAATTACATAGGCCTTTGGGGAAACAAAAACGATGGCATTTGCAAAATCATCTTATTATTTCGTAGTCTTCAACTGGGATGTCGTTGATGTTATACGATTTGAGGGGTGTTCGTATTTCAGTATTAGTAATGTCAATTTCATACAAATTAGCAGCATCCAATTCATCTCCAAAATCTCCGTAATATCCCACTTTAATGAACAGTTTTCTACCATCAGAGAATTCAATAAGAAAACAGCCTGAGTCGTCATAATTCTTAATGAAGTTTAGAAAAACTCTGTCCCAAATTTCAGTTTTTGCGGTTTGGTCTTCAGAGAAACTGTTTGTTCCTTTAGGGAGAATAGTTCCAATATCTTTAACGTAGTGAATTAGTATTTTATTTCCAGCAATTTCACCAGCCGATATTGTTGTGTTGGAATACGTGTTTTCCGTGTAGTTTTTGAAGGTGAATTGTCTCCAGCTGTAAGAGTTTTCAAACAGCTCACATTGTATAAATAATACACTCATTAATATGAATGCGATGCTTCTTTTTCTCATTTTTTACTATTTACCAACATGTTTGTATCAGGTTTGTGCGGTGAGAAAAGCGAAAGGTTTTCCGCTGGCTACAAATGATACCAGGATGTTAGAATTTTCTAATTTTTTTTAAAGATAGCAATAAACGCATACACTTTGTTGCAAACGGTGTTTATTTTCGTAATTCAGTTACGATGCCTTTTTTTTGTATGAAATCCATTCGAATAGAAATAAAGAATTGTTTCTCCAAGATCTTGTTTAGGGTTCCAATTATTTTCAATGGCTTTTTTTATTGCTTTTGAGATAAACTCAGGTGGAATATGGGATATTTCCAAGTTCTTGTTATTTTTTAACCTATTGTTGATGAAGTTCAATAAACTTTGGTATTCAAGCTTAATGAGAATCTTGTTTTTCTTTCTTTTGCATTAAATCCACTCGGTTTGATATTCTATATCTATTGGTTGGTAATTAATGTATTGAACAATTCTTGGAGATGTTGAATAATTTGGTCTGCTGCCATGTGGCAAACACTGATTCCAAAATATAAAATCTCCAGCTTTAGCAGAAATTGGTTTTTCATCAAAGAACTCTAATAAATTTAGTTCTCTTGGATTGGATTTTTCAGTTTTTAGCCATTGCTCAATGGTGTTGTGAAACCCGGGAATTACTGTAAATGCCCCTTGATCTATTTCCGTATCGGTTAAATACAATAAGCCCTGTATGCCAAAAGGAATCGGTTGTTTTAAACTTACATCCCAATGTAGGTTTGGTCCCTGAAATTGATAAAAATCTGTTTCTGGTGGATTGAAGCTAACTCTATCGGTGCTAACTATCAGGTTTTTCTTATTCCATAATTGTTCAAAAGCAAGTCTTATTTTTTTGGAAAACCTGTTTTTATCCAAAATTTCAGCATTAAATAACTGAATCATGATACCCTGTTTTAAAGGGTGAAGTGTGTACCATGATGCGGTATTATTTAGGCTTGCACCAATTTTATTGCAAATAAATTCTACAGCTTCTTGACAATCTTCTTTTGGGATGGCATTTTTTAAAACAACGTATCCTTCATGGTTCCAATGTTCTAATTCTTGTTCATTAAAGACTTTTTCAAGTGCATCTACATCTTCAATTGATTCATTATCGATGATTGCGTTGAAATGACTAATTGCGTTTTGGGAAACGCTTCCGTTGTGTTTAATCCAAGTTTCAAAATCATTAAAGGATTCAGAGGTGCTCATTAAGTAGTTAACAGTAGGTTCAATGCCAATTCCTAAGGTATTAAACACGCCATTGATGTATTTCCATGCTACCTTTTCAACTGGGGAATTTGGGTTTTTTAGATGTTGATAATAATTCCAAATTTCCTTTAGGTATTTAATTCCTATGTTATTTTCTGTTCTCATGTAGTTGAATTCATTTTAGTAAGATTGCGCTATACATCAAAGGTGTATGTGTAAGTAGGCGTCTACAAGCAATTTATTTACGCAATGTTTGAGGTCTTTTTCACAGTATTTCTTTTTCGTAAAGGTTGTTATTAGATACTGCTGACTTCTTTATTCCAACCTTTATAAAATTGAGGTTTTCATAGTATTTACACAGGTTTAGGTTTTTAGAATCAGCATCAAGTCTTACGTATTTATAATTCTCTTTTTTAGCCATGTTTTCAATTTCTTGAAGTACTTTAATTCCGATTCCTTTTCCATTATATTCTTCTTTTATTACCAATGAGTGTACATATTTAGATTTTTCGGTTTGTTTTCCCCAGTACAATAAATCCTCATTTAGAATTCTAACCATACCTATATTTTTTCCGTTTAAATCATCGAGAAAAAAGAATTCATTGTTGTTAATTCCCGCTTCTACCCATTTTACCTTTTCTTGTGGTGGATTTATCCAATACTGCCAATGGTCAATATTCTTTTTTTTTATTTTCTCAGCAGTTTTTTTAAATAAGCTCAAGACTATATTTTTATCTTTAATTTTTATTTGTTTAAATGTAATTTTCATGTAAGAATGCTTTTTATTTTAATTACCGGCAACGTGTTTGTGTTTTGTTTTTAAAGTATAAATTTTCAATAGCCAAATCAATGATTTGGTGGTGTCATCAAATTACACAGAACTTTTGTTACTCACAGAATGGCCTATTTGTTTATACAATGTTATCGAATTTTTCATTCATTTATCACAAGGCTTATTGGAAACTTTTGATACCCAAAAACTTCAATTTGGTTTTCCAATTCAGAATAGGTCTCATCATATCGCTCATATGAATCTTCATGTCCTAGAGAACCAACCTTTTTAAGCCCTTCAAGAATATTTAATTCCCCAATTTTTTCAAATTTATTTTTAAAGCCAAGCAAGGCTGTGTGCTCAACCGCCTGAATAGCAAAGCCGAAGCAGAAATTTGGTTTTCCTCCAACATGGTTCCAAATTTTCTCTATTCCTGGGTGAGAAGCTTGGGTTTCGTCTCTCGTAAAACCACTTGCAATAGTTCTTCCCAAAATTTCAGAATCCATAATCAGTTCGATTGTAGGTTTTGAAGCAGCGCTGTACGTAATTGGTACAAACCAATAATTACAACTTCCACGATACTGGTCAATCTTGACACAGCATGTAACGGCATATTCTTTATTTGACAATTGAAAAGTTAGTACGGAGTTTTCATTAAAAATGAAATTGGTTCGTTTTCTATACTTTTTACGTTTCCTTACTTTTTTATTCGTTTTTTCAATTTTACCTAGGTACCTCTTAAGAACTAACTTTCTTGATTTTCCTTCTTTTTCAGAATATGAAGCCCATTGTTTTACACAAGCATCTTTATTGATTACTTCCTGGATATACTCCATTCTTTCGGCAGTTAGTATGCCCAGTTCCCAATAGGCAAGTCCACAGCTGGTCACGTATATTTCATTATCAAAGTCGTCAAAGTATTCAAGTTGCTCTAGGGGAAATTCGTTGAGAATAACTTTTAGATCAGCACCAAAATCATAAAGGTCCATAATGCCCCAATAAGTGTCGTGAGCCGTATCACCGTCTATTATTTTAGTACCATCTGTTGCCATTTTATTTCATTATTACCCTACATGTTTGTGTTTGATTTGTACGGTGAGCAAACCGAAGGGTTTTTCGCCAGGTACAAATATTACTTGATTGTTTGGGTGTTCAATTTTTGTTTAAAGATAACAATAAATTCATGCACGTTGGTGGCAATTGGAATGCGCTAATTCAAATACTTAATCATTCTGTTCATTCCTTTTAATTCTTCTTTAAAATATGGCACATCCAACATTGTTTTGCTGTGAAATTTAAATCCTAGTTTTTCATAAAATGCAATGGCGTTTTCATTTGTGTCAATCACGCATAAAAAAAGACTTTTCATTCCGGTATTTTCTGTTTTTTTTAGGATACTGCTTAACGCCATTTTTCCTATTCCCATTCCTTTACATTCTGGTAGGACATATATTTTTTCCAATTCAACAGAGTTCTTAATAAAGCCTGACGGAGAATTAATGTTGGTTTTTATAAAGCCAACATGTTTTTCTTTATGCTCAATAAAATAGTATTCTGTGTTTTTATCAGACAAATCTAAAGCAAGTCTTTGGTCATTAAATTCGTTGTTCAAATACCATTCTAATCCTCCTTCATTCCAATGATTATGAAAACTTAGAGAATAAGCAGCGATGCATATTTTTTTTAATTCAATAATGTCTTTTATAGATGCTTTTTTTAATTCCATTGTTTAATTTGAGTTCATTTTTACGCCTGTTCTCAGCGTATTGGTCTATGAGTTGTTTGCGTTGATTCAGCACCGAATGTAGTAAGTCTGCCTGCCGCAGGCAGGTATAAAACTAACTAGAAAATCCCTGTCTGCCGACAGGCAGGCACGAGGATTTTTGTCGGTAGGCGTCTACAAGCACTTATTTTTTTTTTGATGTTGGCAAAAGTTTAGTTTTTTAATTTATGCCAACCAGTTATTCCATTTAATCCAAATCTGGTAAACGTTATTTTTTTCTTTTGATACTTAATTTCTATTAAAGTAGCAACATTTTCAATTCCGTTCTCCCATATTAAACTTGAGTCAACTAGAGTTTTAAATTCATTAATTTTCAATTCCGACGACTTAATGTTTGTTTCATTTTCATAACTTAATAAGCAAGATGTTCCATTTTTATATACTATTATTTGAATTTTCAACGTTCCTCTAATTTTTTTTCGAATGTTGTCAGTTGTAATCTGAGATATGAATTTAATTAACTCTTTATCAGCTATTTTTGCTGTTTTATTCTTGCTTTCTAAAGCGAACTGTTTTGTATTGCACCTTTTTAATTTTTCTTTATAAATATTCTGAGAATATGAGTTGAAGGAGGTTGTAAAAAGTATAATTATTAATATGATGGTTTTTGTCATTTTTCGAAGTATTATCAACGTAGTTATGTGTGATTGTAGGGATGAGAAAACCGAGAGGTTTTCTGCCAGTTACAAATTTTTCTTAGTTATTTGAGTGTTCAATTTTTGTTTATAGGGTGTAAATCCATTATACAAATTGTTGTGTTTTTTTTATTGCTATTATAAAATTTCTCGTACTGTAATATCGATCACTCATAATCCAATTTACAGATTTTAAGGCTTCTAATCCCTCTGACCAAGTTTCATTATTTTTTAATGCTTCGTAAACGGTTTCATTGGTATCAATGTTTCCGTAAAATAATCTAAACCAATTATATTCTTCAGTCATATTTGTCTTTTTAATGGCATCTTCAATTTTGTCGAATGTGTTTGCAGGTATTCTAGGTTCAATTTGATGGCCGCCACGATTACCAAATGGTCCTATATAGATTGAATAATTAGAATTATTAATATTCCATGATTCTTTTTTAACCTGTTCAGGATCGTGTTTATCCCAAAACGCTGATAACAATACATGTAATGAATTTTGGGTGAAGTTTTCATAAGCATCATTGAGTTTTCCAGTATCAGTTTCAAACCCAGTAAAACACTCTTCCAAAAGTTGTCCTTCCCCAATAAAAACTTCAATTTGGAGAAGACCACTTGCTCGTTGGTCATTAGCATACCAAGTAGCGCGAATCGCAGGAAGTTTAGAATATGGCAAAAGCCAGTCTTTTTCTTCAGAAACAGCCACATTATGGGCTTCGAATATTTTTTTTAATGTATCGTTAGCAGTTTTACCTTCCATTAATTTTTTAATTATATACAATGT
>Ga0105356_10004557_pt1 | contig 13362 bp, 10 predicted proteins | sample GOMGulsemesocosm_3_FD_83502 | JGI IMG/M metagenome (GOLD analysis project Ga0105356, IMG submission 83502) | Methane-oxidizing microbial communities from mesocosms in the Gulf of Mexico - GOM9D Gulf of Mexico | ecosystem: Environmental > Aquatic > Marine > Cold seeps | place: Gulf of Mexico...
CACGGAGTAATATTTTTAATAAAAAATCATGTTCACCTGTGATATATGACGTTTCCATTATCTCATTACGACTATTAATAAACTGCTCAAACTCTTTAAAATATGCTTCCTGATGCTTAACTAAAGTGACTTGACAATATACAGTTAGTTTTTTGTCTACTAATAAAGGGTCTATTATTCCAACATATTTACTTATAATCTTAGATTGTTCAATCTTTTTAATCCTTTGTTGAACGGGGGTAATGGATAGGTTTACTTTTTGCGCAAGTTGTTTGATAGACTGTTTCGCATCTTTTTGCAGTTCATTAATTAAGCAAATATCAATAGCATCTAATGGTAGCATAGTTTATTTTTTTGTTTGAAGTTCTAGTTTAATCACTAAACAGTATTAATTATTTAATTAAACATGCAAATATAGATATATTTCCTTTATATAGTTTAATTGATAACAAAAAGAACTACAATATGTATTTTTGTGTGAAAAATATTACTATGAAAGATTTAAACAAAGTATTAGACCGAATCAGTACTAATAATGCCTCATTCTTAGGATACCCTTTAGCTAAAGACTTTTCCTTTAAAGAATTCGCACCATTTTTAGATCTTTGTCTGAATAATGTTGGTGACCCTGAATCTCCATCTACATTAACTATTGATACTAAAGAAATCGAACAAAAATGTATTACTTTTTTCGCTAACATGCTATCAGCAACTATGGAGGATGTTTGGGGGTATGTAACGAATGGTGGAACTGAAGGTAATCTTTATGGTTTGTATTTAGCAAGAGAGAATTTTCCTAATGCCGTTGTTTATTATAGTGAATCAACTCATTATAGTGTTAAGAAGAATTTGCACATGCTTAGCATGACTAACATTGTGGTTAGAAGTCAGCAAAATGGAGAGATGGATTATGATGATTTAGAGCAGATTTTAATGATTCGTAGAGATAAGCCAGCTATTTTCTTTTTAAACATTGGCACTACAATGACTGAAGCAGTTGATGATTTAGATAAGATTAAGAAGATTATTCAAAAATACGCCATTAAAGATTATTATATACATTGTGATGCTGCGTTTTTGGGCTGTGTGGCACCATTTGCTGATCCAAAGCCAAAATTCGATTTCGCTGAAGGCGTAGATAGTATCTCTATTTCTGGACATAAATTTATTGGAGGACCTATACCAAGTGGATTGGTTTTAGTCAAAAGACAGCATAGAAACAGGATTGCGAATTCAATTTCGTATGTAGGTACGTTAGATACAACTATTACAGGATCTAGAAATGGATTGACCCCGTTATTTATTTGGTCGTTCATTGAGAAAAATGGTATGGATGGCATAAAAGCAAGAGTTTTAAAATTACAAAAACTAGCAAGATATGTAGAAGAGAGGTTAAACGACCTTGGTTTGAATGCTTGGCGAAATAATGACGCACTAACAATTGTCTTTGATAAGCCATCTCCATACGTCTGCGAAAAACATCAATTAGCATCAGAGGGAAATATAGCGCACATTATATGTGTACCTGGTATAGAAAGAGAGCATGTAGATGTTTTAATCAATGACTTAGTAAATGAATGTGTAATGGCTTAAGAAACAAAAAAAATAGTACAATTTTAACACAAGTAAGTAATAAAATTATAACATCTGTCTAATCAAAATAATTAACAGTCTCTCCTTTACAATTTAACAAGTTTAATTCTGAAAGAGGGGAGACTTTACCTCATATGGAGCTAGTCGAATTATCAATATACACACGCTTAACCATTATTTAAGCAGCAGATTTTCTAAGACTACTATGGAAACTTAGTATGTTTGATATACTTTTTTGATCAATGCGCTGACTATGTGCTACAGCATTTTCAATTTGAGTCATTAATTTATCAAACCCTCCATTTTCAAAAATCCTACCTTCCTGTTGTGTAAATACACCATTTGGAATAATAGCTTCTTTAAGTTCTTTTGTATTGTCAATATTGGGTAGAGCAACAAATTCAATACCATCAAATAGGTCTAAGTTTTTATTTAATGAGCAAAACAGTTTGTTGGCTTTATTCCCAAAGTCATCTAATTCTAATTGCGTAAGGGCAGTGTTGTTTTGAATTTTAACTAAACCTTTCATTACTTCATTTTTCACATCTACAATTGCTTTATACACTTGTGTAATAGTTTGATGTTGCCTATAGAGCGCTTTAAGTTCAATTGTTTTATTTACATTATTTGCTAACTTAATGTGAGCTACGCAAAATTTAGTGTCCCATTCTTTGAAAGTCGTATTGAATAGAGTTTCTCTTTTTTCCATTAAATAATTATAACCTTCTTCTAATTGTTTTTTCTGAAACGTTTTATTATCATAGGTAAATGATTTTTGTTTTGAAGTACCCTCACTAATTTGAACAGCCTGTTGTAGTAATGTTTCAATTTCACGAACCGGTTTCATTAAAGTTTTAATTTCACCAACCAATTCTGTTTTGGCCATGATTTGTTCTGTGTTATTTGCTTGCTTTTGTAAATCAGCTACGTCTTCAATTTTTAAAAATCTATTTTCAAAATTATTGTCATACTCGTCTAATAAATCCTTACCAATGTTTTCTGCTGCAATAAATGATTCAAATGCATTAACTTCGATAAAATTATCCGGTTTTTTGTTTAAGTATTGATCATAAATCAAAGTCGTAACCTCTTTCTGTAGAGCTTCTTTTGTTCCAAATAATAACCACGGACTTCTAGTATCTGTTTCACATTTAACGTAAGGAGATTTTGCACTCGCTTGTCTAATGTCATTTGGTGGATGACTAGCATACATACTAACTTTAGACAACTCAGATGTGTTAAAATACTCTTTTCCACCTCTCACATCATTTGGAAAATTAGCAATCAGTTCGTTTTGAGCTGCACTATCTCTGTCTACAGCTAATAAGTGATGAGTGTATAGGTTATTTACAAAGGCATTTTTTTGAGAAGACAAATAGGCATTTTGAATAGTGTTATTCCAGTTTGTTGAGCCATTATCCAATCTCCAAAGACCAGATACAATGGCATCACTACCAGAAGTACTTACGGCCACTTTATCTGCATTAAATTCCATTTCACGCGACAAACTAGAATGCATGATATTTAAAAATTGATAGAATAAATTCAATAACTGTCTTATAACCCAAATAATAGGTGTTACTGCCCAAGCAAAAATAGATACTCTTATGTCCGCTGAACGCCATTGATCCAATGCATTGTCCCAACTGTCTCTTGAAAAAATCATATCATGAATTATAGTGTTAGCCGACATGATAAAACTACCAATACGCATACTACGTTGCGCAAAATGTCCAAATTCATGACTAACTACAGCTTTAAATTCAGAAATATTTAAACAACTTACTAATCCCAAACCAATTGTTAACTCTTTTTTTACAGGAAAAATTAAACTTAACCAAACATTACTGTAGGACACATAAGCATTTACGTCTGGATCTACATATATGCTCTTTGGTGTTGGAGCACCGGTATCTTGACATATTTGCATAACAAAAGCCCATAATTCTGGATTGTCTTTTTCTTTTAATTTAACGCGATTTGGAATTTTATGATTCTTTATTTTAAATAAGAATTTAAGAGTGAAGGTAAATAAGGTTAAAGCAATAGCTATAGCACCTATTTTTAATAGAATAGTAAATTTATTCACATCATATATAGGGTAAAAAATGGCATATTCGATTAAGTACCCAGCAGAAACAACCATGGCAGTATATGAAACAAAGAATAATAAAACAGCTAATATGGCCAATGTTACTTTTACCTTGTAAATAGTAGTCAACTTAGTTAAGTCTTTAGGTAAATATTCAGGATTATTAGGGTATAGCTTACTAGTTGTCATAACATTTTCATTTTTAACGTACTTCTATTTTAGTACGTAAGGTTTTCATAGGACTTATTGGTTACAAATGTAATAATTTTATCTCACATTTTAACGCACAACTATCTAATAATATTGTGTTGTTCATTAAGTTTAAATCATATTAGTTTAGATTAAACCTCATAATTATTTAACAAAAACTACATTAGTAGTTAACCAATTTTCAAAATGGACCAACCATTTCAACCGCTCCTAGACTATAGTTTTTTACTTTTTTTTAAGAAGACCGAGTGTAATATTTAATGCATTAAAATGAAGAATTAAAACATATCAATTTAAGTTAGAAAACAAATCACCCACCAAAACGCTTACTATCAAAGGAGATAGAAATATGAATCCAAATGGAACGCCCTAAACGGAGCATAATGGGGTAGAATATCAAAAAAGCGAATAACATACACCCAAACGACACCCAGGGGGAAACTGTTGTAGACAACAATGCCATCAATAAAAAAGGCACTTCAATAGCAATTACAATTGGGTAGGATGTCCATAATGCACCAATCCAAAAGCCAGGTTCAATTTCAAAGTATTGCTTGCACACTGCACATTGCTCTGGCATGGCTAAAATGTGAGTATACCTAAACATACCTTTTTCGGTAAACAGATTACCCTGCCTACATTTTGGGCATTTCAATTTTAAAATGGAAGAGGTGAGTGTACGCTTAGTCATGTGTTGCAAAGATAAACTTATTATTTTGGTGGAATAACGGATACAAAAAGATAGATTACATACTTATAATTGGCATAACAATTAATTTGTAGATAATCAAAAAAATAATTTAGTTTTTCACTTTCTTTGCTTGTTTCTTAAAGTATTTTCTGAATAGAATATTGTGTTTCAATGCCTCCAAATTTTCTTCTAAAACTTCAGAACTCCTTTTCAGATTCTCCATAGTTTCATTTAAATTGTTGTCAAAGGTAGTGTCTGTCAAAATGGTAGTTACAGCTCCATCTCCGTTTGTCACTTGGTCTGTTATTACTTGTATATTTCCAGCCACACGTATTAAGGAGTCGGACACATTTTGAAGATTTGTCATAGTTTGGTATAATTTAACTGAAAACGTAGTATCTTTTAAAAGATGACCAATTGACCCTTTACCAGAATTTACGTTGCTAACAATCAAAGCAAGCTCTTCTGTAAAACTGATTGTATTTTGGCTAGATTGTTGAATATCTCGTACAACCTGAGAAATTGTATTAGAAACAGCGGTATCAGATAATAGGCCCCAAAAAGAATTTGGATCATTCATTTTGACTGAAAAAATCTTCAAGTTTTTTGCAATATCAGCAATATCTTCATTCGTTTGTCCTAAGGTTTTAAATAAAACTTCTGTTTCAAGAGGCTCAGATGAAGACAGGATATCTCCTTCTTGAATTTCTACACTAGGGTAATCTAATGCATTAATGCTTACCAATTTATTCCCCATTAAACCATCCGTACCGACACTTACAATTGCATTTTTTTTAATGAAGCTTTGGTATTTATTTTCGATTATCAGATCTACCTTAACAGTTGAATCGTTTATAATTTCCACTTGAATAACAGTACCAACATTCATACCTGCCAAACGGACACTATTCCCCTCCGTTAAACCATTTACATTTTTGAAATTAGCACTTATTTGAAAGGTAGAACCAAACAAATTTTGTTTATCTCCAATAATGTACATAGTGATGCTAAGAAAAATAAATCCTAACAAAACCATTGCGCCTAGCCGTATATTTCTTGATGTTTGATTTGTCATATTTGATTATTTAAAAAACGCATTAATTTTTGGGTCGGGAGAGTTTTTTAACGCTTCATAAGTTCCAATAGCGTAACAAGTACCGTCAATTAACATAACTATTTTATCTGCAACTATTTGAATACACCTCAAATCATGTGTAATAACAATGGTAGACATATCGTATTTTTCTCTTAGATCAACAATTAAGTGACTAATTTCTTTAGCTGTAATCGGATCAAGACCTGTTGTTGGTTCATCATAAAGCACAATTTTGGGTTTAAGAATAAGTGTTCTAGCTAAGGCTATTCGCTTTTGCATTCCGCCAGATAATTCTGCAGGCATTAAATCTATTGTGTCTAATAAACCTACATTTGAAAGTGTTTCCTCAACTAAGATATCCACTTCCTCTTTTGATTTTTTTAAGCCATGTCTGCGTAAAGGAAATTCTAAATTTTCTCGAACAGTCATAGAGTCGTATAAAGCATTACTTTGAAATAAAAAGCCAGTTTTCAATCTGATTTTATCTAATTCACTCCTTGAAAGGGAAGTGATATTATTTTCAAAAACATGAATTGCACCTGAGTCAGGTTTCATTAAGCCAATAATACATTTTATTAATACTGACTTACCAGAACCTGACTTACCAAGAACTGCGTACGTTTTTCCATGAGGTAAATCAAAATTAAAATCGGTCAATACCTCATTAGAGCCAAAAGATTTATATAAATTTTTAATTCTAATAGGGTATCCAGACTCATATCCTTCAATAGCGTTTGCTTTAGTATGTGTAACGTTCAGTTCCATAACTTTAAGTATATCCAGCTAAATCCGTTATTTGTACAGCAATTAAATCAATAATAAAAACAAGTAATGAAGAGACAACCACAGCAGAGTTTGCAGACCTTCCTACACCCTCCGTCCCTTTTTTAGAGTTAAACCCTTCATAACATCCTATTATTCCAATGGCAAACCCAAAGAAAAAAGTTTTGAGAATAGAGGGTATTACATCACTATAGGTTAACGTTTCAAAGACTTGGTTCCAAAATAAATCCCAGCTCAGGACGCCACGAATATTTGTACCCAAATAAGCACCATAAAGTGAAACAGCATTAGCCAAAAAGGCCAGAATGGGAATCATTAAAAAGGCCGCAGTAACACGGGTAACTACTAAATACTTGTATGGATTAGTTCCTGAAACATCCATAGCATCAATTTGCTCAGTTACTTTCATTGATCCTAACTCTGCACCAATACCTGACCCAATTTTACCCGCACAAATAAGTGCAGTCATAACTGGAGCAATTTCCCTAACAATAGAAACAGAGACCATTCTTGGTAACCAAGCTGCAGCACCAAACTCAACCAGCGTTGGACGTGCTTGAATGGTTAAAACTAACCCCATTATAAAGGCAGTAATAGCAACAAGAATTAGAGATTTATAACCAATATAAAAGCATTGTCTTATAAATTCTTTAAATTCAAATCGTGGGCTCAAAATTTCACGAAAATACCGACCAGTAAAGGAGGTGATATCTCCAGTTTTGAATAAAATATTTCGAATTTTTTCTTGCATACATTAAAACCTTTTTCAAAGTAATTTAGCCTCAATTGGATTGTTATAACATAATTAATTAGTTAAAAAACACATGCTTCATGGGTCAAAAACTAAATATATTCATTTAATATAATGATTACTATCCGATTAACAATACTATTCCTAAAAAAATAAAAGAAGTCTAAATTCATTTTTCGATAAGTGTGAGGCAAAAAGTCTTTAGTTAAGTTTGCTGTAATGTGCTAAATAATTAGATTGAGCTATGTGAAAAATTCAACCATAATTTATTCCAATTTCCAATAGTTTATCATCAAAACTAAGTAGTTTTGCAAAAAAAATGAACTCACTACTATGTCATTCGAAACGGTTGAACTTATTATAGGTATTATTACCATTTGTTTAATGGTGGCTACGCAGGGTGTGTATATTATTGATGTGATCAAGAAGAAAATTGTCCCCAGTCTATTAACGTGGTTTGGTTGGGCGTTGTTGATGGGGGTTAGTTTAACTGCTCAAATTATAGAGGGTGGGTTGACATATAGTCAATTTGGAATGATAACCGCGACATTGGGCTGTTTAGCTATTAGCATCATAGCCTTATTACTTAATAATTACAGCTTAAAAAAGATTGATTGGTTTATTTTAGTAGCTGGGTTGTTATGCTTAGTACTTTATTTAGTCTCTAAAAATGCATGGCTAACTACTATTTATTCTATTTTGGCTGATTTAATTATCGCTATTCCTATGCTTACAAAAGTGGTGAAAGATCCTGAGTCAGAAAAAACAAAGGCATGGTACATCAGTTTTGCAACTTGGGCACTAACCTTAATAATTTGCTTTAATCATGATATACTGTACGCCATTTTCCCTGTCTATTTATTTACATTTTGTGTCATAATTATTGTGCTTATGAATAGAAAGAGTAAAGCGGCTAGAGCATATTGAGTCAAAAAATTCAATTCAAACCCACTTAAATTAAAAGTTTATACGTTAAGTGTTATATGGTTGTATATCAAAAACTTATGTTGTTTTTGTTTGAGTTCGACACAATTTATAAAAAATTAAAAAAGCATTGATTCAATGCAGAGCACTTTAGAAAATAGGGCTAATCTCTGGATCGTAATAGTTTGTAAAGCGTTTGTGAATGGTATCGTTAATGTGTACAATAATTGGATTTTCATCAGATAAATAACCACTTGGATTCTTTTCCCAAAATTGTTTAAATGTATTAATGCTATGCGATTGATCGTAGAATCCTGCATCAATAGCACAAGTTGTTAAGTTGTTTTCACCTGTAATTAAGTTTAAGTAATTGTTTAATCGCCATGTATCACATAACGCTTTGGGACTTATTCCTAGTTTCTTTTTAAATGATTTATGTAAACCTTGTCTAGACACACCAAATTCGGTACTTAAGTCTTGAACTGAAATTGCTCCTCTTTTATCTAAAATGAAATTAACTTTCTCACGTAAATCAGTATTTAAGCTGTATTCCTTTCTTAGTATTTCATAATTAAAGCCCTCTAATTCATCCAAGCAGTCATTTAAACTACCTGATTCCTTAATTACCTTTAAATCATGATTAGAGTGATTGTTAAGGCTATTTAACTCAATTACACCATTAGCGATTATTTCTTTTAACCCATTCGTTTTTAGTACGTTCTGATAGGAAAAAGATTTCAGTCGAACACCAAATAATTTCCCAGTCGTTTTTATAGTCATTGGACATGTTAATTGAGGACAAAGGTAAACACCTGCCTTGTACTGCTTGTTCTGAATTTTAAAGAGAGCAGTAGTAATAATAACATTAAATGTCCCATCTGGAATAAGTGTGTATTCTCCCCATGTGTTTGCTGTAAGCATCCAATAACTCTCAGTAAACTGAGAAAGTTCACTTTTACTTTTTAGTTCTGTAATACAAATGATATACAAATATATAATAAGTGTGATTATCAATGAACGCTAATTATTTAAAACATGTTAAAATATTGATTATCGGTTTAGAATTAGTGTTGAACCAATCAATCCTTTGGTCTGAAGCTTGTGAAGTTCATTCAATATACGTAAAGTTCTGTATTCAGTATAGACCGAAATTTGTATTAGAATTATGTAAACTAAAATCTCTTTATGATAAGGTTTTCAAAAAATAACAGTGAGTTTTTCCGTGTTAAATAGTTTTAGAACTACGAATAATATAGTTAAATATTTAGAGGTGTATACGCATAAAACAGGAGGTGTGTTAGTAACTTTCAATCTTAAGGTTATCGATTATATCTGAAGCGATCAACGAACTATAACTTCTTTGTTCAAGGCCTTTATCACCTGCTTTACCATGAAAGTACACTCCTATAATTGCAGCAGATAAAGGGTTATACTTTTGAGCCAGAAGCCCAGTAATAATACCCGTTAATACATCCCCGCTTCCTGCAGTAGCCATACCTTGATTTCCAGAGGTGTTAAAAAACAGTTTTCCTTCTGGAGAAGAAATGCATGAGTAAGCATCTTTTAATACAATGATACATTTATGTTTCTTAGAGAATTCTATCTGTTTTTTTAGTCGCTCTGGAGTACTTTCAGATGCACCTACCAGTCTATCAAATTCTTTTATGTGTGGAGTTAAAATTGTATGGTTAGGTAAAAGCTTTAACAGCTCATTGTCAGTAGAAATGATGTTTATAGCATCCGCATCTAACACTAAAGGCTGAACACAGGTTTCAAGAAGGTTCTTTAGCATTTTCATGGTTAACCCATCTTTACCAATTCCGGGACCAATGCCAATAGCGTCATATTGTTTTATATCTGGTAATGTTGTTAAGATTTTCAAAGCCTCATCTGTAAGACACATAGCTTCTGGTACAGAAGTTTGTATTATTTCATATCCACATTTAGGGACATGGCTAGTTAACAACCCTACACCGGTTCTTAAACAAGCCTTTGCTGACAAAATAGCTGCCCCAATTTTCCCGTATGAGCCTGTCATTAAAAGGGCATGCCCATAAGTTCCTTTATGAGACTGTTTTGGTCTTGATTTTACATGTTTTGACACCCTCTCATCAAGTATAAAATAGGATAGTTCTCGTTTATCTAGAAAAGATTCATTTAGTCCAATATCTACAACTTCCCAACTCTTTATATATGTACTATTTTCAGGAAAAAAGAAGGATAATTTTGGGTTTTGAAAACTGATGACATGAGTAGACTTTATAATATGTTTGGATTTAGAAATAGTATCGCAAGAAAGACCGGACGGAACATCTATTGAATAAACTTCTTTTCCAGAATTGTTAATCGATTCAATAACTCTTGCTGGAAAACCCTTTACTGAATTATGGAGTCCAGATCCAAATATCCCATCAATTATAATGTCAAAATTAGAAAAATCAGGTAAAACAGATAATGAATCTAGCACCGTCACATCTTGTAGTCTGTTTTTGTTTACATTACAATCTTTCGAAAGTGTTTCTCTGTATTTTACAAGTACTGCACTCGCGATAATACCTCTATCTTTTAATAATCTACATACAGCAAATCCGTCTCCTCCATTATTTCCAACCCCGCATACAACTATTATTCTTTTGGACTCTATATTTTGTTTTACAAGCGCTTTAACAAATGAATGGGCCGCACTTTCCATGAGTTCTAGCGAAGAGATAGAGTTATTCTTAATGGTATAATTATCGGCTTCTTGAATTTGAGAAGCGTTTAATATTTTCTTTAGATTATCCATGTTTAGTCCTAAAAATACGATTACAAGTTTAACTAACTAATTTTCATTAAAATTACACACCTAATTTGGAGTTTGTAATCTAAAGATAAGTGTAATATTTCATTGTTGAAAATTTTAATTACATTTTTCATGGCTACTCGTGAGTATTTAACATTATAAAAGTTTGATCTAAATAAATTTATCTTTTAATATTCCATTAACTCTTTTAGGAATCACATTTGACTCTCTGTCATATTAGTATTCCGAATATAAGTCAGGTTAGTTATTGTTTCAACCTAGTTCAATACCTGATAGCATTCCGTTTTGGTCTATCGGTAAACCAAATACTTAGTTATTACTTGTGTTTTAGTCAGTAGAGGTGTTAACTTTCATTTAACAAGTTTGGTTTACATATTTACAATTATATTGAACATAAGGTATCTAACTTTGTAGTCAAATACTACTTATGAATTTTTTCAAACTTTTACTCCTATCACTACTTATTAACACTACAGCATTCTCGCAGAATGGTTTTGTCACCGGAAGTGTAGTTGACGTGGCTACACAAGAACCATTAGCATATGGTACCATTACCATTAACAAGGAAACTGACTCAACTATGTTAACTGGAGTAATAACAGATTCAATAGGTCAGTTTAAACTAGCAAAAATTCCTGATGGAAACTATTATTTAGCTTTAAAATTTATTGGCTACGCAGAGCAGAAATTAAGCGGAATTACCATATCAAAATCTAATACAGTAACATATGAAAATCTTGCCATGTCTGTAGACAGTGAATTGGATGCTGTAACTGTTACTGGAGAGAAAGCACTATTCGAAAACAAGATTGATAAAAAAGTCTTTAATGCGGCAGCAAGCATGGAAGGACAAGGTGGAACAGGTTTAGACATGCTTAAAGCTGTACCTTTAATTACTGTTGATCAGAATGACAATATTCTACTCAGAGGAGATGCTAATGTCACTATATTTATAAATGGAAGACCAACTGCTATTCCAGCTAATGAATACTTAAAACAAATTCCAGGTTCGTCAATTGATAAAGTAGAGCTAATTACTAATCCTTCAGCAAAATATGATCCAGAAGGTATGTCTGGTATTATTAACATTATTCTTAAAAAGGAGAAAATGTCTGGCTTTAATGGAACTATTAATAGTAATTTTGGCTATTCAAAATATCATAAATCAACCAATACTTTATCCCTTAATTATAGGTCACAAAAAATAAATATTAGTGCCTCATCATCCTATTCAAATCGTAGAACTTGGTATGGTGGAACGTTAGATAGGAACGTATTACTGAGTGATACGCTTTGGGATAATTTAGCACAGTCGGATTACGGAGAAAGAAAAAATACGAGTTTATCAGGACAATTGGGAGTAGATTATTTTATTAATGATAATAATACACTCTACATTAATGGTACATATAGAGAAGCGCTTAACTTAGGTTCAAGGTATATTGATTATTCAAATACCGATAATAATCAAATTTTAACAGCGTTTTCACAACGTGCTGGAAATATTGATGTTCCAATGCGTTCACATAACATAAGTGGAGGTTGGCAAAAAAACTTTAAAAAATCAGGTCATAATTTAGATATTGATATCAACAACTCCTACTTTGGAATGGATGCGGATGAAAACCTGAGTCATGATTTTTTTGATAATAATAAAGAATTTTTATATCGTTCCGCTCAAAACACAACCGAGTTAAAAGGGTTTTCAACTACTTTAGCTAAGTTGGATTACACCCTTCCAATCACAGACTCATTAAACCTTGAAGCAGGTATTCATTATACAAATAGATTATCTACAGATGATTTTTTCTCAGCGTCTGGAGAAACAGTTGATGTGTTAGTTGAAGATTTAGGTATTAGTAATTATTTCAGTTATAATCAAAAAACTATTGCGTCTTATGGAACTATGAGTAAGCAATTTAAAAAAATAGGAATTAAAGTTGGATTGAGGGCAGAGCAGACGTATACGGATGCCAGGTTAATCTCTAGTAGTGAGGTTTTTAAGAATATTTATTTAAGGTTATTCCCCTCAATCCACTTTAAATACAAATTAAAAGAAAATTCAGAGATACAATTAAGTTACAGTAAGCGAATAAACCGACCTGAAGACCATCAATTAAATCCATTTACAAACTATTCTGACCCATTAGTTTTAAACACTGGTAATCCATTTTTACTACCTGAAGAAATCCATGTTAATGAAATTTCATACCTAAAATACTTAAAGAAAGTCACTATTAATTTGTCGATATATCACAGGATAATTAAAAATATGATTCGAAAAAACTTATCGTATAATGGGACTCAATCAATAGTATCTATCATTAATTTAGGTTCTAGTACCTTAAGTGGTGCCGATTTAATACTAACCTACAAACCTATTAAAGGTGTTCGAATTATGTCTACAACTAGTTTATGG
>Ga0105356_10004558_pt1 | contig 13362 bp, 14 predicted proteins | sample GOMGulsemesocosm_3_FD_83502 | JGI IMG/M metagenome (GOLD analysis project Ga0105356, IMG submission 83502) | Methane-oxidizing microbial communities from mesocosms in the Gulf of Mexico - GOM9D Gulf of Mexico | ecosystem: Environmental > Aquatic > Marine > Cold seeps | place: Gulf of Mexico...
ATAATCACCAGAGGTTGGCAAGAGATAATTTTTATTCTGTTCTATTTGTTCAGCATAATGTTTTGCCATGGAAGCCATGGTGCGATGCATAGTCGTGCTAATGCCAATAAAAAATAATTGGTGCAATAAAAATGCGAAGACAACAACCAATAAACCAATACTTATGGCTAACTGTTTTTTGAATTGATAATTGAGGCTATCTTTAGCTTTCACCTTGTTGTTTACCTTTGATAGCAAGGCCTATGCCTCGAATGGTTTGTATCAATGGATTATCAAAGGGTTTGTCGACTAGTTGTCGTAACTTGTAGATATGTGATTTCAATACGTCTGAATCGGGTAGTTGATCGGGCCAGATGATGTGTTCGATTTCTTGGCGAGTGACTACCTTAGGAGAGGCGAGAAGTAGGGCTTCTAATATTTGCCAGCAGGCTTTATTCAACTCGATGCTCTGTCCCGCACGCTTAACCTCGCGTAGCTCAATATTCATGGATAAATCGGCGACAGTTAATTCTTTTTGGCTGCTTCTTTTATTGGTGCGTTTTATAAGTACTTTAACTCTTGCAACCAGCTCAGGCAGGTCGAAAGGTTTGACTAGGTAATCGTCTGCCCCAGCATCAAAGCCTTGTAGCTTGTCTTCTAAGGTATCTCTGGCAGTGAGCATTAATATCGGCGTATTTTGATTTGAGCTAGTTGTTGATTGTCTAATCTGTTGGCAAATACTCATGCCATCTATGCCCGGCAGCATGATGTCTAGGATGATAGCGCTGAAAGCTTGGCTATTGGCGAGTTCTAAGCCGAGATGACCGTTGTCGGCATAATCGCATTCAAAGCCATGAGCCTCAAGAAACTCAATCATGTTGCCTGCAAGAGCTCGATTATCTTCTACGACCAGTACCACCACAATAATCATGCCTCCAAATAATTTGTATTAATGGGTTCAGTATAGCTAATTCCAAAAAGGGTATTTCACTTAAAATTCACCTTAATTTCACCCCGAATTCACCTAGGCTTTGCTAGCGTGTTTATTGCAAAGTGAGCAACTTATTTTTGGAGATAATAATGATAAATTCCATCGGATCAAACGTGCAAATGCCTAGCCAGCAGTCTATGCCAGCTAAGCCGCAAGAGATGACATCGGATCAGAAGGGGCAGGTAGAAGATATTCTTAAGCAATACTCTGCTGACAGTTTAAGCGCTGAAGATGCTTTAACTATTGTTAATAGCTTTGAGGAACTGGGCATAGCTCCAGGGCAAGAGCTTGAGCAAGTAATGGCGGATATAGGCTTTGATGCTAAATCGGTTGGAGAGATGGCAGGACTACAGGAGCCGGGAGAAGGACAAATGCCGCCACCTCCGCCCCAAAGTGAGGTGACTAATTCAACGGAAATGGTCAGTTTTCTAGAGGAAATATTAGAAAGCTATGGTGATCAGCTGAGTGATGAAGATAAGGACTCTATTTTAGCTGCGGTGCAGGAGAAGTTTGGCATGGAAGATTCGAGTTCTTTGATTCACGTAAAGGCTTAATTAATAACATTGAGTGTGGCTAGTTTTGTAATTCACTATTTCACATTCACCTACATTTCACCCACTCATTAGTAAGCTAGCGATGGTCAATTATCGTTAATAGAAAAAATAAAAAATGGGATGTGTATGAAAAAATCAAAACTATTATTACTGTTAATTCCTTTGCTTGGCTTAACCGCCTGTATTGGGGAAGACTCGGTTGATGAAGACGTATTGATTGGTGGTATTAATGGAGGTGCCACAATCGACCTTTCTAGCTGGATCATCAATGACGAGACGACATCAAAGGAAATCTACTCAACCAGCGGCAGTGTATTGGTTGATGTGCAATCGGCTGAAGTAAAGAGTGATGGTGATGCTAATTACGTCGTCGTTGAGACTGGCGGTATTCCTAAATACGACGTGACTATGACGCAAGCTATGGTCGATGCGTTAAATGGGCGACCAAAAGCTGCTACCGATTTTATCTCAAGCATCACCACAGCGGTGGTTGGGCAAGTGGTGACCTTTGGTGACGATATTGGTTATAACAGCAGCAATGAAAACTGCGACGCAACGGGTGGAGCGGGTTATTGGCCCCCAGGACCTGGTTGTCCAACTCAGCAAGATAAGCAAGCCTATTTCCCTGCAGAACCTACTGGCATTGAAAGTGATGAAGTGTGTGAAACAGGTTTAGGTAAAATAGGCCTAATGGTTAATGGCACCAGTATTTATAACTGGGGTGATGGTATGAGCGAGGGGGATAATCTTTGGTATACCTTGGCCCCTGTTGCCGAGCAATACGACGTTGATGTTTGTGGTGGCCACGCGGCGCAGGGCGATTATCATCATCACTTTTATACTAGCTGTTTAGCGGATCTGGTCGGTGATGATGGCAATCAGCATTCTCCTATTTATGGCTATGCCGCCGATGGCTATCCCTTGTATGGCCCTTACGAAAGTGAGAATACTCTAGCGGTGAGTGGCTGGCAGGTGCGTGATTATGGCGCGGATGTTAGTGAAGGGGGGTGTGGTACAGAAGGTGAGCGTAGCTGTGTTTTAGTTGACCCTTATGATGTTTCTAAAGGGGTTGCGCAAGTTGATAGTGGTCCGGAAATTGGCGCTGATGTAACGACCTTATCAGGCAATACCTTGGCTGCGGATGATGGTTACTTTTATGAGGACCATTATTATGCGGGGCTATCTGTCACAGGCGTTCAGCTGGATCAGCATAACGGCCACGATACCAATGACGGCAAGGGCTATCACTATCATATTACCTTGTCTGCCGCCGATGATGGCAAGCTGTCGCCAGCATTCCCTTATACCATCGGGCCTAATTTTAAGGGCGAACTTGCCAGCAACTCAATCAGTGAATGTGATGCCGCTCTTGGAGACATGCCGCCTATGGATGGAATGCCGCCTATGGATGGAATGCCGCCTATGGATGGAATGCCACCTATGGATGGTGAAATGCCTCCTATGCCACCAAGACCTTAATGCCTAAAGAAAAAGAGAAATAAAATGAAAACTTTGATGTCGTATTGTATTAATGGTTTGTCTGTTTTGTTAACGATGCTTTCACTGACGGCTTGGGGAAAGATGGATCATTCTCATATGCCTATCGCGGTGCCTGAGTCTGTTAAACCGGTGGCGTTAAGCTTGGCATTAACCAAGGATGCGATGTCGGGGTTTAATTTAACTCTGCATACTCGCCATTATAACCTGATGCCACCGCGTCAAAATTTGAGTATGGACGAGTCCATGGCGGCATCTATTAATGCTGATAGTGGTTATGTGGAAGGACATGCTCATCTTTATATTAATGGCGAAAAAATACAGAGAATTTATGGAGAAAATGTTCATCTACCTGAGGCTCTGTTTAAACAAGGCACTAACAGTATTTCGGTAACCTTGAATAATCATGGTCACATGGCTTGGACTATGAAAGGTAAAAAAATTGTCTCAACCTTGTATATAGACGGTATTTTATCAGCAGAGATTAAACATAAGTTTGAAAGCTATCCATTGCTGGATAGTGAGATAACTTATGCTGAGAAGGTTTTCAAGTGAATAAGTTATCTCCATAATTGTAATGTATTTGGATGTGGGCCTTAATGTATTTTAGTATTTGAATGATCAAGGCCTTCACATGAATATTAAGCAATTCTCAGAGTTGACTCAGGTGTCCGCACATACACTTCGTTATTATGAAAAGATAGGGTTGCTTAGGCACATAAGTAGAAGTTCCAGTGGGCACCGATCGTTTACCAAGAACGATGTTGATTGGATTAGCTTTATTAAGCGTCTTAAAGACATGGGGATGGCGTTGGATAAAATTCAACAATACGCTGATTTAAGAGAGCAGGGGGAATCCACATCAGAACAAAGAAAGCACCTGCTAGAAGAGCATGTGATCGTAGTTGAGGAAAGAATTGAAGCAGAAGCCCTGCACCTCGAGAGGATTAAACAAAAAATACATTATTATGCTGAAATTATTAATAGTTAAATTGTTGACTTAGAGCTAACTCTAAGTATTAGCCTTGTATGCTATTCCAATAAGCAGAGGCTAAAATGACAAAATCACGCTATACCAAAGGTTTAATGAATTTAATAAAGATTGATCAAGAGGCTGGTGAAAAAGTACTGGAGAGTCTAAATAATATTTCGCCGGACTTGGGGCGTTATATTATTGAATATGCGTTTGGCGATGTTTATAGCCGCTCAGGGTTGGAATTAAAGTCAAAAGAGATTGCGGTTGTGGCAATATTAACGGCGCAGGGGAATGCAGAACCACAATTGAAAGTTCATATCCATGGTGCTTTAAATGTGGGGTGTAATATTGCGGAGGTTCAAGAAGTAATCCTACAAATGTCCGGCTATGCGGGTTTTCCTCGTGCTATTAATGGCATGCTTGCTTTAAAAGCCGTAGTAGAAGAGCGACGGTCTGAAGGTAAGAAAGATGAAGCTGGTAGGGACGAGCCTTCGCCTAAGCCAGAAGGAAAAAGTCGTTATGAGTTTGGCTGCGAGCAGATAAGCAGGCTGAATAAAAATCAAGTGGAGAACCTAGAGCAAACTTTCAAAGGTATCTCCCCTGATATGGCAAAATTTGTTATTGAATTCGGATTTGCTGATATCTTTGCTAGGCCTGCATTACTTCCCAAGTATCGAGAAATTGCGACGATTGCAGCATTAACCGCTATGGGTAATGCTGCTTCTCAACTTGATTTCCATATTCGGGCTGGATTAAATATTGGCATTACGGAACTTGAGGTACGTGAAGTTATGATTCTATTGAGTGTATATTCAGGCTTTCCTTCGGCTATTAATGGGACATTAGCATTAAAAGACGTTATCGATGAGGCAGGTTGATAGGGGGTTAAGCAAGTAAGATAGCAAAAGCGCTAATACATAGAACACAACCGGTAATGGATAAGCCAAATACTCGAAAAACTAGTTTTTCTTTTATTTGGCTAACCCCATAAATATGAGCCAATCTGGCTAAAATAAATGCGTTGCATAATCCATGAATTAATAAAGAATTTTGACTTTGTATTTCGGCAAAATAAATCATGATTAGGACGAACGGAACGTATTCTGAAAAGTTACCGTGAACTCGAATAGCCCGCTTCAATTGTTTGTTATTACCATCCCCCAGAGAGACCCTTAATACTTGCCTCAAACGAATGACTCGAAAGCTCAGTGCTACGTATATCAGGGCGAGCAGGGCGGCATAATAGGGTGTAAGCAGCATGAATAATCCTTGAAAGATAACTATGAAATTCGATATAGGAAAGTTATTCTATTGCTGGTGGTTAAACAAGCCATTAAAACTTATCTATAGACAAGTAAATATTTCTTATGAGCTTATTTTTATGAATGGTAAGAATGTTCCACCGATACAGTTTATACCGGTATTTGAGGCGGCAGCTCGACATCTAAGTTTTAAACTGGCGGCGCAAGAGTTGTGTGTATCGCCCCCAGCTATTGCTCAACAGGTGAAGGCCTTTGAAAGTTGGTTAGGGAAGCCCTTATTCTACCGTCATACTCGTGCACTTAGTCTGACGACGGAAGGATTATTTTATTTTTCTGTGGCGAAAAAGACGATGAAGAGTCATCGCCAAGGTCATGTTGAATACATCAGGCGATTTGAGAAAAAATCGTTAACCATTAGTGCGCCTTTCTTTGTGGCACAAGAACTCTTGATGCCAAACTATTTGAAATTCTCCGACTATTGTCCGGATACCGAATTGCGTATTGAGACTCGAATGTCTTATGTTGATTTTGATAGTGAGACAATCGATGCGGCGGTTCGTTTTGGTGATGGCAATTGGCCAGATCTTGACTGCCAACTGTTATCTAAGGCAAAAGTTGCCCCTGTGTATGGTCCGAGTTATGAACTTAAAGATAACTTTTCTGAAATATCTGAGCTGTATAAGCACAGACTAATTTATGCGGATCCTGAGATGCGAGATTGGGGAGAGTCGTTGTGGACTGAAGGAACGTCGCAGGTCTTTGATAATATTATTTGTGATTCTTACATCGCTACGATTAAGGCGGCTGCAGATGGCTTAGGTGTCGCGCTGGGGATTTTTCCAACGTTAAATAGCTGGGTCAATAATAAACAACTACTGATGCCTTTTGCTGATCAGATTGAAATTGATAAAGGATTTTGGCTCGTCTCTCCCAAAATAGAAACGCCTGCACAGCAAAAGGAATCGGCTGAGCGGGCTGGCTTGTATCGCTGGATAAAAAGTATCTTTGATGATATTCCTCCTCTCGTGACTGACAATCACTGACATTATTTATTGTTTAGCTGACAGGAGTACCACAGAAAAAATTGATTTAACTGCCTAGTATAATTTCGTATCTTAAATTTACGCTATATAAGAGATGAATTAAAAATGGATGTTAATACTCACCCAGTGGTCGCTGCACTATCAAATACTTCTGTCACGAATATATCAAACGACAATATTGAAAGTACTTCATCGACCAAAGGCGGTCCGGTTAGTATAAGTGGTGCCGCTAAAGTTGAGTTGTCTGATCAAGGAAAGCTATTTCAGCAATTGGATGAAAAGTCTGAGAAACTAGAAAATATGTTGCGAGCTAATATGACCCCAGAGCAGGCAGCAGAGGTTGAAGAAAGCTTTCAAAGAATTGATGCGATTCTTGAAAAGGATCAATTGACCGTCAAAGATGAAAAAAATCTGGATAAACTGAGTGATAAAATTGATAGTGCTTTCTCCAGCAGCATAGAAAAAATGAGCGCTACTGAAAAGAAAGAGTTTAATAAACTGGACTCCGAGCTTAAAGGCTTAGAGAAAAAACTTGAAAGCATAACCGAGCAAAATCTACTGAGCTTTCAGACAGATAGACAGATGCCTTCAGGAGGATTTGATTCTTCCTCCGCTAGTTCTTCAGGAGAAGAATCAGAGGGTAAGCAATCCTCTAGCAATCTCAATTCATTAACGACTGCGCAATTAAATAAGTTGTCAGCTCTTTTATTGAAAAAGTTGAGCAGTATTCAATTGAACAAACTTAATGCTAGCCAGCTAAATAAACTTGAGATAACTCAGCTAAGCCAGCTTAGTCCAACCAATCAAGCCAAGTTGAATGCGAGTCAGCTAGCTAAGTTGTCTTAGTCGGTAGTTGAAAGCGTCTGTTGATAGACCTGAGAGGCCGCAAATGTCACTCTATTTGTCCTGCTATGTCATTGAGGAATTCCCTGTAAAACAATATCTTTGTTACCCATATAAATCCTAAAAGTTTTAATCAACAATTCTATATCTGTTGGAGTAGCGTGCTATTTACGACTGCGCAATAGAATAATTATAAAGGTACATTATGAGTAACGGTGCTAAAGCTTTAATCAAAACCCTATCTAATTCGGGTATCGATACATGTTTTACCAATCCAGGCACTTCTGAAATGCACTTTGTCGCCGCACTGGATAGTTCTGATATGCGCGCGGTATTGTGTTTGTTTGAAGGGGTGGCCACCGGCGCTGCTGACGGCTATGCCCGTATAGCGAATAAACCTGCTGCGACGTTACTGCATTTAGGTTGTGGTTTAGGCAATGGCTTGGCGAACCTACATAATGCTCGTAAAGCTCGAGTCCCTATGGTGAATATCATTGGTGATCACGCCATTTATCATAAGCAATATGATGCGCCGTTAGAGTCAGACATTGTAACCGTAGCGCGGAATGTTTCTAGCTGGATACGTACTTGCCCAGCAACCGAGCAAGTCGGTGCTGATACTGCGGAAGCGATTACAACTGCACAAAAAGCACCTCAGCAAATTTCGACTCTTATTCTTCCTGCGGATGTTTCTTGGGGAGAAGGGGGTGAGGCTGTTGAGGCCGATATGACGCCTGTCACGGACATTGCATCTGAGGCTCTAATCAATCAAGTTGCCGATGAGCTGGTAACTCGAGGAAAGAAAACCGCCATTTTATTAGGCCGCCGTGTCCTGCTTGAAGAGGGGCTCATCGCAGCGTCGAAGATTGCTGAAAAAACCGGTGCAAAATTGTTTACCGAAGTCTTTCCGACGCGTTTAGAGAGAGGGGCGGGTCTGCCCGCTGTTGAACGACTGGCGTATCTGGCTGAAATGGCTTCTGTGCAATTAAAGGGTTATAAAAACTTAATTATTATTGATGCCATGGAACCCGTTTCATTTTTCGCTTATCCGGGTAAAAAGAGTTATCTCGTACCAGAGGGTTGTACAGTACATAACCTAGTTGAGACACATCAAGATGCAGTGGGTAGTTTACAGGCACTTGTGGCTGCGGTAGGGGCGGAGCAAACAGCAGCGAAACTGCAAGCAGTAGATCGGCCTAAGCTACCCTCAGGTAAGCTCAATGCTGCAAAGGTCTGTCAGGCTGTGGGCGCTTTGATGCCAGAAAATGCCATTGTTTCGGATGAAGCACAAACGTCAGGTTTAAAGCTACCCATTTATACCGCGGGATCTCCTAGGCACGATGTATTGACTATAACTGGTGGGGCAATTGGTCAAGGTTTACCTGTGGCGATAGGGGCAGCGATCGCAGGTCAAGATCGTTCAGTGATTAGTCTGGTCGGTGATGGCAGCGCTATGTATACCATTCAGTCACTGTGGACCATGATGAATGAGAACCTCGATGTGACTGTCATCGTATTGAATAATCGCTCGTATGCCATTCTCAACATTGAATTGGAACGTGTAGGAGCTGAGGGTGCAGGGCCAAAAGCGAAGTCGCAATTGGATTTGTCGAAGACCGAAATTGATTTTGTCGCGATGGCAAAAGGCATGGGAATGCCTGCGGAAACAGCAACCACCGCCAAGGAATTTAATGACGCCTTGTCTCGGGCGATTCGTGAACCGGGCCCGCATCTTATTGATGCGATTGTGCCCAGCGAATATGAGGGTTTGAAGCTTAAGGTATTGCCACATTTGTTAGGAGCAATGGATAGTATTCCTTCCCCGATAGCGAAGGCAATCAAGAAGAAAATTGCTCCTTAACCTACAATTTTAAATTAAATGAATTTAAGCGTAATCATAAGTTCCACCTTTAGCTAAAGCATCCTGATAAGCCGGAAGCGTTTGGAAACGCTTCACATATGCCAGTATATTGGGGTGGTTGGTATTAATCACTCCTCTGGCGGCACTGGCTTCTAGAGGGAAACTCATTTGAATATCGGCCCCCGTGAATTGATCACCACAAAACCAGGTATTTGTACTTAGGTGGTTTTCAATGAAATCTAAACTGCGCTTGATAGTTGGGCCAGAGAAGTTGTCAACGATTTTATCCGCAATCATTTTAGCTATTGGCTTAACGAAAAATGGCATTGGGCTTTCTTTCATCTTGGTCAGGACTAAGTTCATTACCATAGGGGGCATTAACGAACCTTCACTGAAATGTAGCCAATATAGGTATTGCCAGTAAGCTGGTGAGCCTTGCTCTGGCATCAGATTTTTGCCATAAGTCTGTACTAGATACTCAATAATGGTGCCGCTCTCAGCCAGTGTTGTGCCTGTAACATCATCGCTAATGACGGGGCTTTTACCGAGTGCATGAATGGATTTCAAGCTGGCTGGAGCCATGAATGTTTTAAGATCGCGGCTGTGGAACTCAATTTTATATTCTAATTTTAGTTCTTCTAGTAACCACAAAATACGCTGTGAGCGGGAATTATTTAGGTGATGCAGAGTAATCATACTAAGCCTTGGAGGGTAATGATTATTATTGAGTCACCTTTATAAATTTAAATGATGCTTACTGCAATTTAATTATCTCTACTTACTAAATCTGAGAATAAAATTGTTAGTTATAGGGTTTGTGTCTATAGAGCTAGTTTTTGATGACTTATTGGTTTTAATAGATTGCTGACCTAAGCCGATAGCTTAGATACCGTACTTCGTATACTTGGTTCAAACCATGAAAATAATCTCCTCGCAAACCCAGCTTAATGGTCGTCAGTCGGATTCACTAACATCAACCAAACTACAGCGAATATCCGTGCAGGACTTATCGTCTGATCAGTCTTCTGCGCAGCAGAGTGATCGCGCAAGTATCACTTTATCGCTGTCGAATAAGGTTACCGAGCAGCAAAGCATTAGAACTCAATCAAGTATTTCAACGGGTGAGAGTGGTTCATTAATCGAAGAGTATGCTGCGCTAGAAATTGTTAAACATGTGGTTGAGCAAAGCAGTGAGATGAAATTAACTGTGAGTGAAGTCTCGCAACTAGTCCCAGCCAACCTGATTGAGGTTAATGGTATTGAACTAACTAATAGTGAGTCAAATAGTGAGTCAAATAGTGAGCTTGAGGTGAACGTAGAGGTGGTCAGCTTACTCACTCAAGAATCTCAGCAAGGTTTGACGTTTGAGGCCTTGGGGCAGGTTACGACAGAGGATGGGAGGAACATCGATTTTCTATTGGCTTTGGATTTTGAACGAAGCGTTGAAACTGAGCAATTAAATCAGTTCGTGGGTAACCGAAATTTAATCGACCCATTGATGATTAATCTTTCTGGAGGAGCAGTCGGGTTCACGGATTTGACCTTTGAATTTGACCTAGATGCGGATGGCCAGCTCGAAAATATTGCGCAAACGGCCGATGGCACTGGCTTTTTGGTGTTTGATAAAAACCAAAATGGGGTGATTGATGATGGTCGTGAGATGTTTGGGCCTCAGTCTGGGCAGGGATTTACTGAGTTAAGTCAGTATGATGACGATGGTAATGGCTGGATTGATGAGAATGATGCGGTTTATAGCCAGCTGGGTGTGATGAGTTTCAGTTCTGTAGGGCGCGAGGTGCAGTCACTAATGTCAGCTGAAGTTGGGGCAATATTTTTGGGTTCAGTCGCTTCAGATTATGATATGAATACCGATTCGGGTTTGTTTGCCGGAAAAATTAAGCAATCCGGTGTCGCTCTTGCTGAAGATGGGCGTGTGCTATTGATGCAAGAGGTGCATTTAGCCGATTATTCTGCTGAACTGAACAGCAGGGAAAGGCCATTGGGTATTACTACTGAGCTTGATTCCCCTCTGAACTTATTTCAATTTAACGATCCTATTATCGCTTTTCGAAATGCGCAAACGAGCGTAACCCTTTCTATTCAGGAAGAGTTTGATGTTGGGGTGAACGTGAGTTTGCGGTTATCACAAGAGCCGTTATTCAATAATAATTTGGAGAAGCAGACCTTTGATCGGGCCAAGGTTGCGCTGGAACTTAGTGAGTGGGTGGCGAATGCTATGGCGGACTTTGAGCCTAGGGCGATGTCAGGTGAGCAAGTAGAAAATAGGAGTCTATTTAGTGAAATAGCGCAGGTTAAAGCCCCTGTTTTTGATCAGGCTATGGCCGATATGGATTTAGCAGACATGAAGCTAGAATCTAAGCTCGCGACTATGCGCTCAATGATTGAAAGTTTACGTGAGATGCGTCAGAAGATGGATGATTCTAGTCATAAGATTTCTATTTATAAGGATGTTGGTAAGCTTGCTTAGTGTAAGCTTATGGTAAAGATCATGTTAAAATATATTATTGCCGTACTATCTTTCTAGAAGTTTGATATCCATTAGAACGTAGTAGTGAGTATTTAATGAGAATTTTCCCCACTGTATTATTGTTTTTATTCAGCGCTTTATCCGCAGCGGATGATTTCATAGATTTTGAAATCTCAGCCAATCAAATGTCCAGTTATTATCGTGCCTATATCTTCTTTGATGGCGACAAAAAATACAGTAAGCCGCTTCTTGCGATCACGTCTAAAGCATCAGTTTATGATGGGATATTAAAAAACAAACCACAGTTGTTAACACAGTGGCATAAGTTGATCGAGCTCGTTCATACTGTACTTGCCGATGAGACCAATATTCGTAATGTTAATACCCAAGCTCATTGGGAAGTGATGTCTGGAACACTGAATCGGACACTTGAGGAAGAAGTTAAAGGCGGTTTATATAATAAACAATTTGAAGATCCAAAATCTAAAAACTATTTACGTTTACTTTTATTGCGCATGGAGAAAACGTTAGCATTATATATGGCACTGACGAATCCTGTTGGTGGGCTTGGTATTTCTGCTGAATCTCCTGATATGGATAGTAAAATATTGGAGATTTCGAACATGCTAACCTTGATGAATCCTCAAAATACTGCTTTAAAGAGAGTTGAGAAGAAGTGGAACTATGTTGAAAAAATCCTATTGAAATACAATACTAATACCGCGCCATTTATCGTATTACACAGTTATGAAAAAATCAGGCGCGATGTTAATAGTCACCTAGCAACCCTGTGATAATACCGGTGCGTGGAAAGTCAGTTTAACCATTTATTTCGAATTCTCTTATATACGCCGTTATATTTTAAGATATCCAGCGCTTTTTGCAGTCGATAGACTATCTCGGTATCGGTCTCTTTATTGACCATGTAGAAATATGAATATTTGTCATTGAATACCGCAACAGCTTCGACTTCTGAAAACGATTGTCCTTCCAATTTTAATTTTGATGCGATAGATATGTCGACATTGACGATGAGAGGTGCTCTTTCATTTATGAATTGTTTAATATTAAGTGCAGGTTTAGGGCCTGAAAATACGTTATATCCCTGATCCGTAAGGTTCTTCTCACTTGCATCCCCCGATACGGCAATGATGGGGTATTGATTAATAAGGATGCTTTTTAGTGCGGCTTCATTTGAACGCGAGTCGATTTCCATTTTCCAATCATTGTTAGGATTTTTTAATTTATACAATTTCTGCGTACGACCATCGATAGGTCCAATCCATTTAAAACGGTCTTCTCTATTATTATTTCGAGTAGCGGTGAATAAAATTGAATTGGGTTTCTGCTCTACGACCTTTAAAGATCTTTTCCAAGGTACTAACTCTATAGAAATTTTAATATTTGCCTGTTCGGCCATTGCCCGTAATAGATCCACTGAAAAACCTGTGACTTCTCCATCTTCTTCAAAATTATAGGGATTATAGTCCTCGCAATAGGCTTGAAGCGTAATAGCCTTAGGTATTGCGGATTCTAAGGACTCCTCTGCGAGCATTGAGTTCGACCCCATTACCCATAGGCTTAATAAAGCGACATATTTCAGCTGTTTTATTATGGATGTTCTTATTGGCATCTTTAAAACCCTAACGCTAAATGGGACTTGTCCTAATTATAGTGCTGATTATTGCAATCTGCTTGTTTTCTATTAATGCCTGAGGAATGGTCGAATGAGAGTGTGTGGTCAGCTAGTTGCAAATCGTTCTCAGAAAAAACCGACTTAAATCAATAAGCTGTACGTTTATTTACAGTTCACTCTCAGTCCTCTTAGATTACTAGTTTTGTATTGATTCAGATCATTATTTCAAGAT
>Ga0105356_10004562_pt1 | contig 13353 bp, 13 predicted proteins | sample GOMGulsemesocosm_3_FD_83502 | JGI IMG/M metagenome (GOLD analysis project Ga0105356, IMG submission 83502) | Methane-oxidizing microbial communities from mesocosms in the Gulf of Mexico - GOM9D Gulf of Mexico | ecosystem: Environmental > Aquatic > Marine > Cold seeps | place: Gulf of Mexico...
CTAGTTGGAATGTGAAAACGCATAAACTAAGTCTAATTTTAGATGAACGTAAAACAACATTGAAAACAGTTCAAAAAAACATTGCCGCTGTTGGACATGATTCTAAAGGATTAATAGCAACTAAAGAAGCGTATAATTCTGTGCATCCTTGTTGCAAGTATCGTGATGAAGAAATAGTTTTAGATCATAAAGGAAGTTTAAAAAAACAAAAGAAAAAGAATTAAGATTAATTATACTTGTAAATAAAAGCCTCGAGAATTTCTCGAGGCTTTTATTTGATATTTATTGATAAATTATTCATAATGAAATGACTAATTTGTTTTGATTCAATAAAATTACTGCTTTAAAGTGTGTAAATAAACTTCTTTTTTGAAACCTCTTTTGGTAATAAATATTTCATCAAAATCTCCTACTTTCATATCTTGAATATTATATAAGCTATTGTTATAAGAACTATATACCTCCGCATTATCTTTGTAAATTTTAGAAAGACCAACTGTTGTGTATTCTGAGTCGAAAGAAGTTATTTTAAGTTTGAGGCTGGCTTTTTCTTGAATAAAAAATAAAATATTTTGCTTTTTATCAAAGGTGTTGTCTACCTTATAATAAGAAAATCGCTCTGGCCTATTGGGGTTCGGGTGGTTTTTAGATTTAATACCTGATAAGTTTGAGTTTTTTAACGACGAGCAACTAGAAAACATTAAGATAACTAGTAGTAATTGAAGTGTTTTTTTCATAGTTTAATTTTGAAATAAAGGCGCAAATTTTATGCCAGAAAAATTAATGTGTTTTTATGTTTTATCAATTTGTCATAGTTACCCTATTCTGAACTATAAATATTGTAAGAAGTCTTTTTTTTTGTCGACTATATGAGAAATTAGTTTGAAAATGAGAAGTTTAATGTTGCTTTTGTTAGTGGTTTTTTTTAGCAGCGAGCATGTTTACTCTCAAACTTGCTGTTCTGGAGGAGTACCTTTGTCAAATAATATAGGGTTGCCTATTTTAGAAAAAGGAATTATGCAAGTAGGTGTTTCATATGATTATAATAATTTGAATACACTTAAAGAGCGAGGTGATAAGTTAAATGATCGAAACCGGTTAAGAATAACACATGCTGTTCTTGTAAATTTGGGCTATAGTATTACGAATAATTTATCTATTGAAGCTCTACTTACTTGGGTGAATCAACAAAGAAGAATATTAACAAACAATGCTTTAAGTCAATCATCTGGAATTGGAGATGCAATTTTTCTAGCGAGATATAAATTGCTTGATAAAAATAATTGGAACTTTTCTGTTGGAGGAGGATTAAAGTTGCCAATGGGTGCTACAGATAAAAAAAATGATTTAGGAATTGTTTTAAATGCAGATTTGCAACCAGGTAGTAATGCGTTGGATGTCGTTTTTTTAACCTCCGTTTCAAAGCAGTTTAATTTTAGAAAATCACTTACTTTTTCTTCAAGGTTAACGTATAGAGAAACTGGAGTAAATAATGAGTATCAAAAAATAAATAAATATAAGTTTGGTAATGAAACTCAATTTTTTGTTTCAGTTGCAGATCAATTTTTAGTATTTAATCAAATATTTAATTCGAGTTTAACGTTTAAATATAGGCATGTTTTACATGATGAAATTAATAAAGGAAAGATCAGTAACACAGGTGGGCAATGGTTTTTTTTGCGCCCTTCACTCTCTTTGGAAATAACAGAAAATGTTCGTTTTTCTGCCAGTCTAGAATTGCCGCTCTATAGTAAAATTGAAGGAGTACAGTTGACGCCAACATATAGATTTAATGTAGGTGCTTCTGTACAGCTATTTAAATCCAATAGGATACAAACACTATTAAGTAAATAAAATGAAAGCAAAAATCCTTTTTTTCACATCACTAGTACTCGTTTTTTTATCTTGTTCTTCTGATAATAATTTGATTACTGATGGAGATGATGGTATAGATAGTTCTCAAGTGACTAATAAATGGACAATACCTATTGATGAAGTTTTTGATGGAGGGCCAGGAAAAGACGGCATTCCATCTATTGATTCCCCGGTTTTTTTAGATGCAGATAATGTAATGGTGGAAACATACATGAGTGATGATGATTTGGTGATCGGAATAGTTAAAGGAGATGTTGTAAAAGCGTATCCAATTAGAGTATTAGATTGGCACGAGGTTGTTAATGATGATGTTTTTGGAGATAAAATAACAATTTCATATTGTCCACTTACAGGAACTGCTTTTGGTTGGGAGAGTGTGGTAGGTGATGAGTTTACAGAGTTTGGGGTCTCTGGTTTGTTGTATAATACTAATTTGATACTCTATGATAGGGAGTCAGGTAGTTATTGGAGTCAGTTGAAATTAGAATGTGTAAACGGAGAGTTTATTGGTAGTATCCCTAAAGTTGTGAATATTATTGAAACTACATGGGGGTTATGGAAAGAAATGTTTCCAAAGACTAAAATCTTAAGTGATGAACAAGGGTTTGGTAGAAATTATGCTGAGTATCCTTATGGTGGTTATAGAGAAGACAATTCTTTTTTGTTTTTTCCAGTTTCAAAAACTGATAATGCAATTCCTAAGAAAAATAGAGTCCATGCAATAATTCAAGGGAGGTCGGCGAAGGTATTTGAATTTCGTAGTTTTGGTGAGGGGAAAGCTATAAAGAGTAAGTTTTTGTCTGACACTATTTTAATAATAGGAAATCAAAAAATGATTAATTCGTATGTCTTAGAGGGGCAGCATAGTAATTTGATTTTTGAATACGATTTTAGTACTCCAGAACATTATTTTAAAGATAATGAAGGAAACAAATGGAATGTTCTAGGTGTAGCTGTTGAAGGGCCAAGAGAAGGTGAGGAGTTGAAGCCAACTAATTCTTTAATGAGCTACTGGTTTGCCATTCCTGCTTTTTTCTCTAATATTCAAATTTTTCAAAACTAAACAAACAAAAAATTTATAAAGAAAAAACCTCGAGAACTTCTCGAGGTTTTTTATGGAATGTACTAAGAGTGTTAGTTTGTTTTAGTATACAAGTGGATTTCTCGTGATGTTGTTCCTTTCGAAATAAAGATCTCATCAAATTGTGAGAGGTACATGTTCTGAATACGATATAGACTATTGCTGTTTGGACTTAAGATTTCTTGTTTATTTAAAAACACCAATGGAATTAGAGTAGTGGTTCCATTCATCCCACTTGAACCTAGTGCATTTGTTATTTTGATGTCTTCTGAACCAACTGTTTCTTTGATGTTAAATCTCCCTTTTTGTCTTAGGAAATCTAATACTCGTTGGTTTTGATTAAGAGTCTTGTCTATTTTGTAAGACTTGAAGCTTCCGTTGATATTTGGCGTGTAGGTGAATTTTTCTGTGGTGATTTTAGGGTTTTTGATACTTGAACAATTGTAAAATGTGCAAATAATTAGAAATGATAGCAATAAGATTCTTGTTTTCATAATATAGTTTTTTAGAGTATGTGCATCAAAATTTATGCCATAAATAAACCTCGAGAAGTTCTCGAGGTTTAAAGTGTTAAATCTATTGGCGATATCAATGCCGGTACGCTGCCATTGGAGGTGCGCATTGTAATTGTTGGATTGCACGCTTTGATGTCAATTAAAGCACGTTCTGTTGTGAAGATTATGCTGGCTTCAGGCACTATTTTTTTATTGCCATATCTATTTTTTCAGCATGGTTTTGAGGTTTTTTGAAGGCCTGTCTTTTCGTGTGTTCAGTGTTTTTTCTTCGTAAATAATAGCCCCATCTGATGTGATCCCTTCTAAAAGAATTTTTACTTCTTTCTGATTTAGTAAAGGAATTTTTAGGGGGGTCGAGCTATTGGTTAATGTAATATTTGGGATCCAGTAAATTGCCGCATAATCTCTAAAAAGCTTGTTGGTGTGCGAGGTGTATTTTGGAGTATAATATTCTTTCGGTACATGGAATCCAAATGGAACTTTAGTCGTGGTGAATTTATTGGTTTTGTTATTTGAAAAATCTAATGGTTTAGAAAATAAATGAATCGAGGTTTTGCCGTATCTGTCAAACCGATCAATATAAATTTTTGAGAATTCATCTGTGTACATGCTCTCGAGATATTCTAAACTTAATGTTATCTCATTATTGTCTAAATAAAATCTAATACCTATGCTTGGGGAAGGGGCGACAGGTGTTGGAGTTGAGTTTGAGTTTGAATTTGAGTTTGAGGTGTTTTCTATAGATGCTGAACTTGAACTAGGAATGTTTTCAGGTGTTGAGCTTGAACTGAATGAAAGAGATGTAGCGTTAATTGTAATTTGAGATTGATTTGTATTCACGTTAAACCCTTTTTCTCTAAGGAATTCCCAAATGGTTTCATTATGATTGTTAAGTCTATTTTGCATGTTGTAGGAGTTCATAAATGCGCCTTGATGTAAAAGGTCAATGTCATTTTGTTCTTTTTTGATGCCTTTAATATCAACTTCCTTTAAAAGTTCGGAATCTTTTATGAAATCTTTATACTTGACGTTGTGAGAATGGGGAGCGTGTTGGTTGTTTGTTTTTTTTAGTCGAAGTATGGATGTAAAGTTATTAGGGAAGAATTGTAAATATGCTTTTCCTTTTTGGAGTTTATTTTTTTGATTGTAAGCCAACTCGAATTGAGAGTCGTGCTCTAAGAAAAGGTTGTCTATTTTAAAAGTATTGTTTACAATGGGCTGCATTGTAAAGATGCTATTACTTTTAGAAATTAGCGTGATGTTGGAACTTTTTACAGCAGTGTTAATGGTCCCTTTAATCGTAATTCCTTGTTCAATTTTGTGTTGAATTCTGTGCTGAGGGTTGAAAATGTTTTTCCAATCATACTTACTCCATCCTTGAGTAAGCAGTAACAAATCTAGTTCCATTAATTTTTGCCTTGTCGTTTTTTTAAAAAAGTAATTGGGGTTCTCAATGGTTCCTCTGATATAGGGTTTGAGTAAAAAATTGAACAGTATGGAAGACTTGTTAAGATTACTTTTAGAATCGCTTGGCAATACTGAAGCGCTTATAAAGTGAGTCGTTGGGTTTTCTTTTTTCACTACAATACCAATGCTGTCAGAATGTATTGTCCTTTTAGAGATGTCTAAAGCTGCGATTGTGCTTTTTTTGTAATTGAAAATAACCCTTTCTGCTATGGGGGTGTTATCACTATTAAATAAAGTAATAATATTGACACCTTTTTTAATTTTTGTTGTTGGAATGTAATAGGTGTATGCGGTATTTTTGGAGTTAAATTGTATTGTTTTTTTATAGTAGTTCCTTGTGTTGTGAATTAATAATGTGAATTTTTTTTGATTGCTTGTCGCTAATGTTTGAGGGTTGGTATTTAAAGAAATTTGAATGAAAGGCGTATTTGTATTTACAACCTTAAGCGCAATTCCAAGTTTTTTTGGTTTTGGCAAAGCTTCTGTGAGCAATGTCCCGTCATGTAGTTCAATTTTTACACGATAGCGGTTTTCTTTGTTGAAATAAAAATCAACCTTTCCATGCCCAAAAAGAGATGTTTTAAATTCTTTAACGATTTTGTTATGTTGGTTTAGAAGGACCCCGCTTTTTATTTTTATCCCCTTTCTGTTTGGAGTCTTAATAACAATGCCTAATGAGTTGTCACTCTCTTCTAGTAAATGTCCTCCTTCTGGAAGTAAGTCTATTGTGTAAGCTGGTGTTTTTTCCTGTACCAAAGGGTCATTGTTGTTGGTTACGATGTTTATTTTTTGAACGTATGAATGGTCTTCTTTGAAGTTTTTCATCCAGTTGGTTGTGGCTTTTATATAGTAAGATTTGTCAGTAAATGTCGAATCTATTTTGAAGCTCCCGTTGGCAATTCCATTTTTTACCTTAATTAGTTTTTTCTCTTTTTGTTTTCCATGCGCATCGTAAATAATGCAATACAGATTTGTTGTAGTGGTATCTAGTTTGTTGTTTTGTTGATTTAAGACATACGATTTGAACCAGATTTCTTCTCCTTTTATAAAGGATGTTTTATTTAAGTGTAGGTAGGGTATTATTCGTGCGTAGGTAAAGTAGTTGGTATAGGTAGAGTCAAGAGGTGTTGTTTTTTGAGCAAAGCTCGAAAACATGCCTAAATAGGCAATTAAGGCATAGCATATAATCTTTTTCATAGTGTTTTTTTAGTTGAAATCTATCAAACTTTATACCATAAAAAAACCTCGAGAATTTCTCGAGGTTCTTTTATGGTGCTGTAATAGCGGGGTTAGTTCTTTTTAGTATACAAATGAATTTCTCGTATTCTGCTTCCTTTTGTAATGAATATTTCATCAAATTGTGAAAGTTGCATATTCTGAATACGATATAGACTGTTGCTGTTTGAACTTAAAATTTCTTGTTCGTTTAAAAAGACCAATGGACTGTGTTTAATAATGCCATTAATTCCGTTTTCACCGTGCCAGTTGGTTATTGTGATAAGTTCTGGGCTCACTTGTTCTTTGATTATGAAATCTCCTTTCTGTCTTAGAAATGCCAAGACACGTTGCTTTTGATTAAATGTCTCGTTTATTTTATAGGCATTGTAACTTCCTTTAATTTGAGGAGTGTATGTGAGTTTTTCTGTAGCGGTTTTAGGGTTTTTAATGCTTGAGCAATTGTAAAATGTACAGGTAGTTAGAAATAATAGCAGTAGGATTCTTGTTTTCATAAGGTGTTTTTTTAGTTGAAATGTATCAAATTTTATACCATAAAAAAACCTCGAGAAATTCTCGAGGTTTTTTGGTACTTAAATATTGGTTTTTCGATTACATCATACCTGGCATTCCACCACCCATTGGAGGCATTGCCGCACCTGGATTGTCTTCTTTGATGTCGATTAGAGCACATTCAGTTGTTAAGATCATTCCGGCAACAGATGCCGCATTTTCTAAGGCAACTCGTGTTACTTTTTTAGGATCGATAATTCCTGCGTCAAGCATATTTACATAGGTTTCAGATTTAGCGTCATAACCAAAGTCTTTTTCTCCTTCTAATACTTTGTTGATTACTACAGATCCTTCTCCACCAGCATTCTCAACAATAGTTCTTAAGGGGGCTTCTATAGCTCTTGCTACAATTTGAACACCCGTAACTTCGTCTAAGTTGTCTGTTGTGATTTTTTCTAAAACTTGGATAGCTCTTACTAATGCAACACCACCACCAGCAACAATACCTTCTTCTACAGCTGCTCTTGTAGCATGTAAAGCATCGTCAACTCTATCTTTCTTTTCTTTCATTTCTACTTCAGAAGCAGCACCAACATACAAAACAGCAACACCTCCAGCTAATTTAGCCAAACGTTCTTGTAGTTTTTCTTTGTCGTAATCAGAAGTTGTCGTTTCTATTTGAGCTTTTATTTGATTTACTCTTGCTTTAATAGTATCTGCATCTCCAGAACCATTAACAATTGTTGTATTGTCTTTGTCAATAGTTACTGTTTCGGCAGTTCCTAATAAATCTAAGGTTGCGTTTTCTAAAGAAAATCCTCTTTCTTCAGAAATTACAGTTCCACCAGTTAAGATAGCGATGTCTTCTAACATTGCTTTTCTTCTGTCTCCAAACCCAGGGGCTTTTACAGCAGCAATTTTTAACCCTCCTCTTAATTTGTTCACAACCAATGTTGCAAGTGCTTGCCCATCAACATCTTCTGCGATAATTAATAACGGTCTGCTAGATTGTGCAACTGGCTCAAGAATTGGAAGGATTTCATTCAAGTTAGAAATCTTCTTGTCGAATAATAAAATATATGGATTTTCTAAATCAGCAATCATTTTATCAGCATCAGTCACAAAGTAAGGAGATAAGTATCCTCTATCAAATTGCATTCCTTCTACAACATCAACATAGGTGTCTGTTCCTTTTGCCTCTTCTACAGTAATTACCCCTTCTTTACCAACTTTACTAAAAGCAGTTGCAATTAAATCACCAATCGTATTGTCATTATTTGCAGAAATAGAAGCTACTTGTCTTATTTTTTCTGAAGAATTTCCTACTTCTTGGGTTTGTTTGTTCAAGTCGACAACAATAGCAGAAACTGCTTTGTCAATCCCGCGTTTTAAATCCATTGGATTTGCACCTGCGGCAACATTTTTCAAGCCTTCTTTTACAATTGCTTGTGCTAATACTGTAGCGGTTGTAGTACCGTCACCGGCTAAATCGTTGGTTTTAGATGCCACCTCTTTTACCATTTGAGCACCCATGTTCTCTAATTCATTCTCTAACTCAATTTCTTTAGCAACAGTAACTCCGTCTTTGGTAACAGTTGGAGCTCCAAAAGCTTTAGAGATTATTACATTACGCCCTTTAGGACCTAGCGTTACTTTTACTGCATTTGCTAAAGCATCTACACCACGTTTTAATCCGTCACGTGCTTCAACATCAAATTTTATATCTTTTGCCATTATGTATGTTTTGTAGCTTTTTGCCTTTAACTATTGGCTTTTAGCTTAGTTTTAATATTTGTTTTAGTTGGGCTAAAAGCAATAGCTTATAGCGAAAGTGATCTTTTAAATGATGGCAAGAATATCGCTCTCTCTCATCATTAAATAATCAGAACCTTCTAATTTTAACTCAGTTCCTGCATATTTTCCATATAAAACAGTATCGCCAACTTGTACAGTTAAGGCCTCGTCTTTTGTTCCAGTTCCAATAGCAACAACAGTCCCTTTTTGAGGTTTTTCTTTTGCGTTGTCTGGTATAATTAACCCAGAAGCTGTTTTGGTTTCAGCAGCAGCAGGCTCTACAAGAACTCTATCTGCTAATGGTTTGATGTTTAATGCCATTATATATTTTTTTAAATTTAATGAATAGTTATGTGCTATGTGTAGTCAGAAATTATGCCAGTTGAAAAAAACTGACAATCTTTCTAATTCTTGTTTTGAATGCAAATTTAGGGCATAAAAAAATGCCAACGTGTCATTCACGCTGGCATTTTTAATATATTATTGATGCTCCTATTGGTTTGTACTATCTTTTGTAGTTGTAATCGGAGTCGTTGTTTGCGTTGGAGTTGTTACATTTTCTAATGTATTCTCTAATTGAGGATTGCTGTTTGTTGTTCTTTGGATTGCAAAATTTGATAATAATATTAATGCAAACAAAGAAATTGCTAATGTCCAAGTAGAACGATCTAAAAAGTTATTTGTGTTTTGTACACCACCCATTGATTGTGCTCCGCCACCACCAAATGATGATGATAATCCTCCTCCTTTTGGGTTTTGTACCATAACGATTAATATTAAAGCGACTGCTACAATTAATATTAATACTAAAAATAAGTTATAACTCATGATTTATTTTTTTTGTAAAATTCTAATTCTATTTATTTGGTCTGCAAAGAAACCACTTTTTTCTGGATATTTCAAACTTAATATTTCGTAAGCTTTGATTGCGTTTTCATATTTTTTTTGGGCCAAATAGACTTTCGCTAACGTTTCTGTCATTAAGTAAGAATCTTGTCGCTCAATGATGTTTACTTCCTTTTTATCAGTGTCTTTTGAAACCCTGCTTATTTTGGGGTTTTGTTTGATGAAGTTGTCTATTATGTCCGTTTTGTTTAGTTGGGTATCTGGTGTTCTATCAATCGTCTTATGTGCTGATAACTGTAACCATTGATTGAAAGAGTGTGTTTCTGTCTGGGTAAAAGAAATGGGCTTTCCTATTTCTAATGCTTCTTCAATTTGTATTGGTTTTTGCGTGCTAATTTGTGCTGTTATTTGTTGATGTACCACTTCGACATCCATGTTGTCTTTTGTAAAAACAGCAGAGGTAATAAAGTCAAATAAAACGGTACGATCTGTTGTGTAAGCAGCCGTTTTTTTTAATTCTGAATTGTATTTAAAACTCTCGTTATTTTTCAAATCTTTAAGCTGAATTGCCCTAGCAGCTTGAAAATAGGGGTATTCTTCAATAATAGCACTAAGGTGCTCTGAATCCTCTGTGGTGATGTTTTGAGGCGATTTTAAAAGTTTGGTAAAGCTTTTTATATTCATCGTCTTTTTACCATTTTGCAACTGAAGCATTAAAAATATCCTGCGTAATTCTTTCTATAATTTCATTAAAAGCCGTTTCGAGTGCTCCACCAATTAACTGCGTTGATGCATCGAAATCGTGATAATGGCTAAAAGATCTTTCAAAATTATCCTTTTCTATAAATTTATTAAAATACCGAACATTGATGGTTATTGTAAGTCGGTTTTGAGCTGCAGTTTGTTGTGCAGTATTACTCATTGGGACAATTCGATATCCCGTAATTTCACCTTCAAAATGGAGGTCTCCTCCACTGGGCGCAGACGTTAAGTTGGTTTGTCTGGCAAACAAATCCTGGAGTCCAGTAGTGAACTCTTGACTCAATGAAGGCTCTATTAAAGGCGCGTTGTTTCTAAAGAAATCTATCTGAATTGTTTTTGCTTTTCCAGTGTCCCCACCTGTAAAAGAATATATGCCACAAGAGACAAGTAATGTTGTACTAATAAGTAGCGTTGCTAAGTAGCGTAGTTTTTTCATAAGGATTTCAAATATAAACAAAAGAATGTTTTACAAATCGTATTGTTTAATTTTTCTATATAATGTTCTTTCTGAGATGCCCAATTCTTGTGCAGCAAGTTTTCGTTTATTGTTGTTTTTCTCAAGAGATTTTTTAATCATTTCAACTTCTTTGTCTTGTAAAGAAAGCGATTCATCTTCTTCAATTGTTTCTATGTAATCGTAGGTACTTTGATTTTTCAGGGTCTCTGCTTGCGGAATTTGAAGCACTTCAATATTTCTAGATTCAGAAGGAATTTGTTCTTGGTATATTTTTTCTAACAGTTGATGATTCTCTTCTTTAATTTCATCGATATTGCCACTTTTCATAATGTCGAGTGTCAGCTTTTTTAGATCGTTAATGTCATTTCTCATGTCAAAAAGAATCTTGTACATAATGTCTCGCTCATTTGCGAAATCACTATTTGAATTTGATGAGCTTCCAATAACCGCTGGTAAGTTACCACGATTATTAGGTAAGTACTGAATCAATTTTTCTGGGCTGATCAATCTGTTCTCTTCTACAACAGAAATCTGTTCTGCAATATTTCGTAGCTGTCTAATGTTTCCAGGGAAACGATAATTCGTTAAGAGCCTAATTGTTTCTTCTTCAAGTCTAATTGTGGGCATGCTGTATTTCTGAGCAAAATCTGCAGCAAACTTTCTAAACAATAAATGAATATCTTGCTTGCGTTCTCTTAATGGCGGGAGTGAAATTTCAATCGTGCTTAAGCGGTAATATAAATCTTCTCTAAACTTTCCTTTTTGAATGGCAGTATCCATCTGTAAGTTGGTAGCAGCGACAATTCTTACATTGGTTTTCTGAACTTGAGAAGAGCCAACTTTGATAAATTCACCGTTTTCTAAAACGCGCAACAGACGGACTTGAGTTGTTAATGGTAATTCGCCAACTTCATCTAAGAATATGGTTCCTCCATCGGCAACTTCAAAATAGCCTTTTCTAGCCGTTGTGGCTCCTGTGAAAGCCCCTTTTTCATGTCCGAAAAGCTCGCTGTCAATAGTCCCTTCTGGAATCGCTCCACAGTTTACAGCAATGTATTTTGCGTGTTTTCTATGTGATAATTGATGAATGATTTTAGGAATACTTTCTTTACCAACACCACTTTCACCCGTTACTAGTACAGAAATATCTGTCGGTGAAACACGTATCGATTTTTCTAAAGCTCTATTTAAAAGAGTGTCATTCCCAATAATTCCGAAACGTTGTTTTACTACTTGTAAATTTTCCATCTTTTCTTTAGAATAGCGAAAAAAGAATAGAGAGAAAAAAGGATGTCTTACTTCTTTTCTCTTGCTTCCCTTTTCTGTTTTTTAATTATTTTCAGAATAACCAACAGCAATTCCTTTTAAAGTTGCAGAAGTGCAATCTTCTACCTTTACATCTACAAAATCTCCAACCTTATAGTGCTCTTTTGGAAAAACAATCACCATGTTTTGCGTATTTCTTGCTTTCCAATGTAGGTCAGACTTTTTAGACTCTCCTTCTATTAAAAACTCTTCAGTTTTACCTAAATGCTGTTGTGTTCTATAAAGACTATGTTCGCGTTGTAATTGAATTACTTCTGCTAATCTCCTTTTCTTAACAGCCGCTGGTACATCATCTTTCATTTTTTTGGCAGCTAAGGTTCCCGGTCTTTCAGAATATGAAAACATGTATCCATAATCATACTTTACATATCTCATTAGACTTAAGGTGTCTTGGTGGTCTTGTTCAGTTTCACCGCAAAAACCAATAATCATATCTTGAGACAAAGACATTTCTGGAACTATGCGAAGCACGTTGTCTATCAATTCCATGTATTCTTCTCGCGTATGTTGTCTGTTCATGGCTTTTAACATGCTTGTGCTTCCGCTTTGAACAGGTAAGTGCAAATACTTACACACATTTTTATGTTTCGCCATTACATGAATCACATCTAGACTCATGTCTTGTGGGTTGGAAGTAGAAAAACGAAAACGCATTTTAGGAAAACGAGTTGCTGCCATGTCTAGTAGCTGCGCAAAATCTACTGCGGTAGCTTTAGCCATTTCTGAAGCGTTTTTAAAATCTTTCTTTAAGCCTCCACCATACCATAAAAAGCTGTCTACATTTTGACCAAGAAGGGTAATTTCTTTATAGTTAAGATCGTGCATTGATTGTATTTCTTCTAAAATACTTTGTGGATCTCTACTGCGTTCTCTTCCTCGTGTAAATGGTACTACACAAAAAGTACACATGTTGTCACATCCACGTGTGATTGATACAAATGCAGAAACACCATTGTTGTTTAAACGAACGGGAGATACATCTCCATAAGTCTCATCCTTTGATAAGATGACATTTACAGCATCTCTACCTGCCTCAATTTCTTCTAATAAATTAGGTAAATCTCTATAAGCGTCAGGACCAACAACTAAATCAACGATTTTTTCTTCCTCTAAAAATTTCTCTTTCAGCCTTTCTGCCATACAGCCTAGCACCCCAACTTTCATTTTTGGGTTGCTCTTTTTTACGGCATTGTATTTTTCTAAACGTTTTCTAACAGTGAGCTCTGCTTTTTCTCTAATAGAACAGGTGTTGACCAAAACTAAATCTGCGTCTTCTAGTTGTTGCGTGGTGTTAAAACCTTGTTCTGCAAGTATTGAAGCCACAATTTCGCTGTCGTTCATATTCATCTGACAACCATAGCTTTCTATAAAAAGTTTTTTTGTGTTTTCTGGTTTGTTTTCTTTTACAAGCGCTTTCCCTTGTAAATCCTCATCTATAACCTTCTCGATTTGTTCCATATCCATATTCAAAATGAAGGGCAAATATACAACCAAATTCTATA
>Ga0105356_10004567_pt1 | contig 13345 bp, 9 predicted proteins | sample GOMGulsemesocosm_3_FD_83502 | JGI IMG/M metagenome (GOLD analysis project Ga0105356, IMG submission 83502) | Methane-oxidizing microbial communities from mesocosms in the Gulf of Mexico - GOM9D Gulf of Mexico | ecosystem: Environmental > Aquatic > Marine > Cold seeps | place: Gulf of Mexico...
ACACGCGAATGCAAATAGAAGAAAGCTTTCGAGATAATAAAAACCAGAGAATTGGCTTGAGTCTCAAAGAAACAAAAAGCCACAGTACAGAGCGATTACAAGTTTTATTACTTATCGTCGCTTTAGCATCGATACTTTTATCGGTGATAGAAAAACTTGCTTATCAAAAGGGCTAACATTTAGCTTATCAAGCGAACACGATAGTAAATCGCGCAGTTTTGTCCTGCTTTAATTTGGGGTTACAAATTTTAAGAAAAGAAAGTAACTCGATGTCCACCAGAAACTTAAAGTTACTATTCTATAAACTCTATGACTTTACATTTGAGTGGGCTAAGTAATGGCTTTCGTGGGGATCCCTCAGGTCAGGAACCAATTTGAACAGCCGTAGGCTGGCCCGGAGGGGGAAATACAAGGATGTATTTCATAAAAAAAAGCAACTGGTGTGCAAGCTATAAAATTGATTGGCAGCATTAACCTAATGAGCACATCAAATATCCACCCTCACTAGATGAGCAGCATCAATTAACTAAGACATAGCCAATGATTTTAATAATATACAAACACTATGCTCATTTGTTTTAGTCACTAATAAAGATAAATTCGTGATCGCAATGGTATGCAGTTATTGCAAGGGGGCAAAGAAAGGAAAGGCTAGCGGCAATACTAGCCTAAGACGTATTTATACAGCAAAGTACCTGATCATTTTTAACGGCCTAAATTGACGATGGCTACGTTATTTCTTTCCTATGGAAAATAATTACATACGTAAAAAAATCCCTCGCCTACACGGATGTTGGTGCTTATGCTCAGTCGGGAACTATGAACATGTGCTCTAGTCAATTTTCACTCGTAAAAAAGTAGACCACTTACTTACCTAGATTGGTATTACTTATTGACTATTAATTGTTTGAGTTCGGCTATTTGCTGCGACAAATCATCGATGGTTAACTTACCATCCGCCTTGTCTTGCGCCTCGCGCTCTTTGGCATGCTCATCTTCGAGCACATTCACCACAATACCAATCACCATATTAAGAAAGGCGAAGGTGGTTAAAAAGATAAATGATAAGAAGTAGATCCAACCGAAGCTGTGTACTTCCATGACTTCATACATTACATCGGTCCAATCCTCAAATGTCATCACGCGAAACAGCGTTAACATCGCAATAGATATATCCCCCCAAAGCGTCGGATTAATGGTGGCAAAGAAACTCGACCCAATGGCCGCATAAATATAGAAAATAATAAACATGAGCAACACCACATAACCGAGTTGTGGCAGCGCACGTAATAGCGAGTTTAATAGCAGGCGCAACTCAGGCACAAATGAGACCATGCGCATTACCCTGAAGATGCGGATTAGACGACCGATCAATGCCAATTCACTATCCTCTATCGGGATGAGACTCACTACCACGATAAAGGTATCAAAGATATTCCAGCCCTTGGTAAAGAAACGTTTCTTATCCTCTTCCGCGATGAAGCGCACCACGATTTCAAATAGGAATATAAAGGTAACAAACCAGTCCATGACCTTTAATGCATTGATAACATAAGGAGGTAAATTATAGGTTTTAGCGCCGATCAATAGCGCCGACAATACAATAATCGCGATAACAAAAAGTTCGAAAAACTTATTTCCTCTGAGTCGCTGTGAATAGGTTTGTAAATTTTTAATACTCATTACTTAAAAGTTCTCTTGTTGGTTTTTCTGCTGCAAATTCCATAACTCACTATATTCACCGGCCTGGGCAATCAATGATTGGTGACTCCCCTGCTCGATTATTTCCCCTTGCTTCATCACTAAGATCACATCGGCATCAACAATAGTAGATAACCGGTGAGCAATGACTAACGAGGTATTATCCTTAGTGACCTCATTGATTGCCTGATTAATTTGTTGCTCACTGTAGCTATCAAGAGATGAGGTGGCCTCATCGAATACCAGCACTGCAGGTTTTTTCAAGATGGTGCGGGCAATCGCCACCCGCTGTTTCTCGCCGCCGGAAAGCTTTAATCCGCGTTCGCCAACCATGGTTTGGTCACCGTCAGGTAAGCTATCGATAAAGTTCGTTAAGTGCGCTAGCTCGATGGCACGGTTGATTTCACAGTGCGTCGCATCAACACGGCCATAACGAATATTTTCCAGTAGAGTGTCGTTAAACAACACAGTGTCTTGCGGCACAATACCAATCGCACTACGCAGTGATTGCTGGGTAAGTTCTCGTACATCTTGCCCGTCGATACGAATACATCCATCACAGACATCATAAAAACGATAGAGTAATTTAACCAACGTCGACTTACCACTCCCACTAGCACCGACGACAGCTACTTTCTGTCCCGGTTTAATCGCAAAGGAAATTCCTTTTAGGATCGCTCGCTCGGCTTGATAATGAAACTTAACGCTGTCGAAATGTACCTCGCCATGACTCAGCTGCAATATACGAGCGTCCGATGCGTCGACAATCTCAGGTGTTCTATCGAGCAAGGAAAACATTTGTTCAATATTGGCTAAAGAGCCACGGATCTCACGATAAACAAATCCGAGAAAATTAAGTGGCATAAAGATTTGCATGGTAAAAGCATTAATTAGCACAAAATCACCTAGTGTCATACTACCCGCGGCCACTTCATTGGCGGCAAACACCATCATCAGCGTCATCGCACAAGCGATAATAAGCGCTTGCCCGCCATTAAGTGTGAACAACGATAAGCGATTCTTACGCTTAGCACGCTCCCATATACCTAGCTGTTGATCATATTGACGCGCCTCATAGGCTTCATTGCCAAAGTATTTCACCGTTTCATAGTTAATCAAGCTATCGATAGCTCGTGTATTGCTGCGAGAATCTGCGCGGTTGGCCTCACGAATGTACTGCGTTCGCCATTTGGTTGCTCTGATTGAAAATGCGACATAGCTCACCACGGCACCCGCAATAATCAATGCATAATTTAAACCGTAGTTGACCAATAGAATGCCAATCACGAAACACAATTCGATGATGGTTGGCACGATATTAAAAATCATAAAGCGCATCACAAAACTAATGCCTTGAACCCCGCGTTCCATGTCGCGAGAAACACCACCGGTTTGGCGATTTAAATGGAAATTAAGATCTAGGCTATGAATATGATTAAAGACCTTTAATCCGATACGACGCATCGCGCGCTCGGTGACACGGCCAAATAGCGTGTCGCGCAATTCACCGAAAATAACTGACATCAGGCGAAATGCGCCATAGGCCACCACCAATGCAATCGGTGCAGCGAGCACCTGTGATGAGTCGCTATCCAAACCGTCGACGATATATTTGAGCACAAACGGTAAACCGACCATCGCCACTTTGGCCAATATCAGGCAGCTCAGCGCTAAGAAAACGCGGCCGCGGTATTCCGCCAAAAATGGCACTAGGCTCTTAAAAACACTCCAATCAATGGAGTCAGGGATATCTTCATGACGAGCACTGCGCATAGCAACGACTTTCCTGTAAAGAAAAAAATACAATTTTACGTTGGCTAATCACAATTGTCAGCACAAATTCTTATCATTTTTTAATCATTTAGTGCATTTGACGACTAAAATGAGTTAATCGAAGGTTTTATGTCGGCTAAAGGTGAGACATTAAGTTAAATCCTTGTTAGCATCATGAGCAACAAAATAAACAATAAAAAGTCAGTAGTATAAGCTGGCAGTATAAATAAGGGTTACCTATGAGTGAAAATAGAGAACAGTTTAGCTCTCGACTTGGATTTATTTTAGCGGCCGCAGGCTCGGCTGTTGGTATTGGCAATTTGGTTGGCTTTCCAGTAAACGCGGCCAAAAATGGTGGTGGCGCATTCCTAATCATCTACGCTATATTTGTTATCGCGATCTGCTTGCCGGTGATGATGGCTGAGTTTGCGATGGGCCGTCATACCAACAAAGGGCCTGTGGGTGCATTTGGCGCATTGTCCAATCAACAGCCAGGATGGCGCCTTGCTGGATTACTCGGTGTTATCACCCCGTTTATGATTGGTGTGTTCTATACCGTGATAAGCGTGTGGATCTTAGGCTACTTAATAATGGCGGTCACTGGCGAGCTCGAATATTTAGCCAGCCCTGAGGCCTTTGGTGAATATATCAATAGCCCGACCTTGTTCTTATCGATGATTGGCGTCGCGGCACTTATTTTCGCTATCCTTAAGATGGGCGTACAAAAAGGCATCGAAAAAGCTTCTAAAATTCTGATGCCTTCATTATTTTTTATGCTCATTGGGTTAGTTATTTTTGTGCTAACGCTCGATAATGCAATGGCAGGGATTAAATTCTATATTATTCCTGACTTTGATAAAATTACCGCATCTGTGGTCAATGGCGCACTATCTCAAGCGTTCTTTTCATTATCGTTAGGAATGGGTATCTTAATCACCTACGGCTCGTATTTGAGCAAGCAAACCAACATTCCAAGCGCCGCTAAGATGGTGGCTCTGACTGACACTAGTGTCGCATTTATCGCCGGTTTAATGATTCTTCCGGCTATATTTTCGTTTAACCCTGAGGTTAACACCAGTGAACTAAGCGAATCGTCGGTTAGCTTGATTTTCGTATTGCTGCCAAAAATATTCTTAGCGCTGCAAGTGTCAATCGGCTATTTCGCTGCTAGCCTAATTGCTAGCCTGTTTTTCTTACTGGTATTTTTTGCGGCTATCACCTCGTTAGTCTCGATTATCGAAGTGCCGGTTGCATGCCTTATCGATGAGAAAAAACAATCGCGTAAGAAAGCACTCGCCACCGTCGGTTTATTTGGCGGTCTGTTAACCGTGGCTTGTGCCGTGTCGTTTGGCATGGTGATGTTCTTTACCGAGATGCTAAATTATGGTGGCGGGGTCAAGTCGATGTTTGACCTGGTATACGATTTATTCTATGACACAATTTTACCGCTAAACGGTTTATTCGTTTGTCTATTCGTCAGTTACCGCTGGAAGAAACATGCGCTCAATCAAGAACTCAGTATTGGAGACGATGCCTTTGAAGGGTCACTAACCCAGAAGTATGTCAACTTTTCACTCAGCACCTTTATTCCGATTATCTTGTTAGCAATTTTTTTGAATACGGTCGCGACTAAGTTCTTTGCCCAGCCGTTGTTTTAAGCCATATCAGCGAGTTATTGTTATTGCGCATAAGGCGTAATAGCAATAACCGCATTAACACCTCTCACTGCTCACCATTGATTTAACGTAAACTTCACACTACTATTACTCTTTTAACATTCATGGGCAATCTCTTGGTGGAAAAGAATAATAATATATCGGAGATATTCGTTAGCTACGCCGCTAAATTGCGCAACGTAGTGAGTCGCATTGTACGCCCGGAGGACATTGAAGACATCGTTCAAGACACCTTTGTACGCAGTTATCAGGCGCAGTTGAAACAAGAAATAACTTACGTGCGCAGTTACATGTTGACCACCGCTAAAAACCTTGCTCTGAATCACGTCGCCAAATCCGCACATAAATTTAATGACTCTATAGAGGATTTTGCTCAGCCACCGGTCGAATTAAATACGCAATCTTTTGAAGATGAATTTGAATATAAAGAACGGTTTTTATTATTTTGCCGCGCCACCGAGCAATTATCAGAACAAGTACGCAAGTGTTTTATTTTGAAGAAAGTCTATGGTTTAAGCCAAAAAGAGATTGCCAGCTACCTTGATATTAGCGAGAGTACCGTCGAAAAACACGTCGCGAAAGGCTTACTAAAGAGTGTACAATACATCCAACAGGTAGAAAGCGGCACAATCAAGGAAGATAGGCCAACAAAAGCGACAGTAACCAGAGTTTTTAAGTCATGAGTAACGTAAGTCAATTGCACCAACAACACGATATACAAGAGCAGGCCAGCCTATGGATTAGCCGCCTAGATCGTGACTTATCGGATGCAGAAACCGAACAATTAGGCTTCTGGCTTGAGCAGTCCCCTAAACACCACCAAACATTGTTGGAGATGGCGGCCTATTGGGATGATCTTACCGCCCTCAACCAACTAAGCACGTTATTTCCATTACGAGCATCAACTAAGAAAGGTAATCGCCGCTATGCCCGGTTCGCAATAGCTGCAAGCCTAGTGCTGGTTTCCCTATTGAGTCTAAATAACCTAAGCCTCAACAATTTTTGGTCTTCTCAGGGAGTTCATCAAGCGAACAACCAATCATTTAATACCACCGTAGGCGAGCAGGCTAATTTTATGCTCCCCGACGGCACAAAAATCCACCTCAATACTGATAGCAATGTCACGGTGGCCTACACCTTGGGCCACCGTAAATTAACGCTGCTCAAGGGGGAAGCTAGCTTCGACGTGGCAAAAGACAAAAACCGGCCATTTACGGTGATCGTCGGTTCACAATCATTCACCGCATTGGGCACAGTGTTTAATGTTCAAAAAAATGATGATAAAGCCATGGAGTTAGTGGTCACAGAGGGGCGCGTACTCATTGCAAAGGCACAACAATCTGTCGCCCAGCTAAGCGAGATGATAGATCAAGACTCAGCAGGTTCGCTGGATGCAACTATCGTTATCTCCGGTGAAAAAGCAGTCATAGCGAGTGATATTGAAGCACCAGTGATTAAAGTGCCATTACAGCAACTGCAACGCGACTTAGCCTGGCAGCAAGGGATGCTTATCTTCGAAGGTGAACCCTTGGATCAAGCATTAATCGAAGTAAGCCGTTATACCGCCACCAAATTCAATATCATGGAGCCACATCTTGCCAAGCTCAAGGTTGCTGGCTATTTTAAGGCGGGGGATATCGATGGTTTACTTGCTTCCCTCAATAGTAATTTTAATATTGTTACCAATCGTAACAATGATAACGTTATCGAGCTAACCTCGGCGCGCTAGATCGCACCACTTAATCGGGTCAGAGCCTATTGTGGCTCGTCTTTTCCAATCTTTTTACAACCTAATTACTACTCGCTATTACGTTGTATTTATTAGAAACTAAAAATAGTTAAAATGAATATAGAGGATTTCCCCTGCTAACCTGTTTATTAGTATTGCGTAGATGGATAAAACAATGCCATCTGATTCAAACCATCGCTAAATTGCGGAATGGTTTAGCTGTCCTTTTACTAGGCTTGTTAATCTCTCCCAACCTATTAGCCGATGGTTTGATCCGCTTTGACATTAATGAGCAGCGAGCCGATAAGGCATTAATTGAATTTGCCCAAAGGACCAATCAAACGATTGTATTTTCATTTGACTTGGCCAAGCGACATCAGGCAAATCACTTAAAAGGCTATTTTTCGGCAAACTCAGGGCTAAAACAATTATTAATAGGGTCCGGTTTAATCGCTGTCATTAATAAATCTGGTCAATTGAGTATTCAAGCTGACAATAATGATAATAATGACAGGAAAACAACTACAATGAAAAAAACCACATTAGCCGTATTGATCCCAGCCATTCTCGCCACCGCGGGTCAAACCGTAGTAGCAGCCGAAACCGCAACAGCAGAAAAGAAAGTAGAAGCCATTTCCGTAATTGGTAGCCGTGTCGCAGGTCGCTCTGCCGATGATTTACCGGTACCCGTTGATATTTTATCGGCTGAAGCACTAGCCAATACAGGCCAAATCGAAGTAGGAAAAATGTTACAGGCTATCGCGCCTTCATTTAACTTTTCAACCTCAGCAATCAGTGATGGTACCGATGCACTGCGCCCAGCAACACTGCGTGGCTTAGGACCGGATCAGACCTTGGTACTGATCAATGGCAAGCGTCGCCATCAAGCGAGCCTTATCCATATCAATACCTCGGTTGGTCGCGGTACCGCGGGCACCGATATGAACGCCATTCCAGCCGCTGCCATAAAACGCATCGAAGTACTACGTGATGGCGCGGCCGCGCAATATGGTTCAGATGCCATTGCCGGTGTCATTAACATCGTCTTAAAAGATGCCGACGATGGCGGCAGTGTTGCCGTTTCTTACGGTGAATATTCAGAAGGTGACGGGGCTAGCACCAACGTTGATATTTCAAACGGCTTCGCGCTTGGCGATGATGGCTATCTAAATACTACCCTTAACTTTCGCGACAGCGGTAGCACCAACCGCGCCGGTCTACATGGCTCATGCCAATTCTCTGGTTGTACCGATGCTACCAACGGCGCGCAACTAGCAGGCGATCCGCGTGAAGCAACCGCGAGTAGAAATACCTTTAGAATTGGTGATGCCGATGCCGAGCAGTTTGGCGTAACCATTAACACGGGATACGAGTTAGGCAACGGCGAACTTTATGGTTTCGTGACTTATTCTAAGCGTGATAACCAATCGGCGGCGTTTTTCCGTCATAACAACAACGCTGGCGGCAACGCTCAATTACAAGATGGTGATGCGACAATTCCAGCAGGCTTCCTACCTAAGATTAATTCATCGATCAAAGATATTTCATACAACTTCGGCTTTAAAACTGAATTTAATAACGATGCTTCTTTAGATTTATCGTATACCTACGGTAAAAATCAGATTGATTATATCACTAGCGATACTATCAACTCATCGTATGTCAATTCGCTACGTTACACCACAGCAATGACCGCCGATCAAATCCGCTCTGCAGTTCCGCGCCAAGCAGCCGCTTATGGCCTAGAGCTTGCGCTACAAACCATTAACCTTGATTACACCAAGCAATATGATTCGTTTGCACTAGCGATGGGCGCAGAAATTCGCACCGATGAATACAAGGTAACGGCAGGTGAAGAGTATTCTTACCGTGATTATGACACCGAAAATGGCGTTAGCTTATATGCCACCGACCGTAGCGCAGGTACTCAAGGCTTTGGCGGTATTGGACCTGTGTCAGAAGTTGATGAAACCCGTGATGTATTATCGTTCTATGTCGATGCAGAAACTGAAATTACCGATGATCTCATCGTTAGCGGTGCTGTACGTTACGATGATTATGAAGGTTTTGGTGATAGCACCAACGTCAAGCTAGCGGCAAACTGGTCAATTACCGATGATATCGCTATTCGTGGTGCCGTTAGTACTGGCTTCCGCGCTCCGTCGATGCAACAGCTGTACTTCAATAATATTAGTACTCAGTTCGTTAACAACCCTGCGGATCCAGGCGGCGACCAAATCGCAGTACAGATCGGCACCTTTCGCAATGACAGTACCTTGGCTAAATCGATTGGTATTCCACAGCTAAAAGAAGAAGAGTCGCAAAACTTTAGCATAGGTACTGTTGTTCGAGTCAATGATGACATCAATGTCACCGTCGACTTCTACTCGATTAAGATCGATGACCGCATAGTTATCAGTAACAAGTTAGGCTTTGGCCTCGCTGATAATCTTGATAACGCTCTAACCGCTGCGGGCGCTGGCGCGGGTCAATTCTTCCTCAATGGTGCAGACACCGAGACTCAGGGTGTTGATATTATTACCACATGGAATACCCAGCTTGGCGATGGCGACCTTAACTTAACGTTCGCTGCCAACTTCACCGATACCGAAGTAACGAAGATATTCACGCCGCCAAATAGTGCATTAGGCGATATACCGGCAGAAGACATCTTCTCTAGCCAAGATATTTCGATTATCGAAGAATGGCAACCTGGTGACCGTATTAGTGTCAGTGGTTTCTATACCTTAGAAGATCTGTCGATTAATCTCGCATTCAATCGCTATGGCGAATACACAGTAACCGACGGTGGACGTCAGACTTACGGTGCCGAAATCCTTACTGATTTACGCGTCAAATACCAGATAAACGATAAGTTATCGGTTAATCTCGGTGGCAATAATATCTTCGATGTCTACCCAGATGAAAACGAAATTGGTAACTCTCGTACCGGTTCTATCGTGGATGCTAGTGGCAACACTATCGTCAGCAGCCCAGGCGTGTTCACCTACTCACGTCGCTCTGCACCATTTGGCTTTAACGGTGCTTACTTCTACGCTGGCGTCGAATACACGTTCTAATACCAAGTACGAACCCTTTATCTCTCTAGTCCAAGCGGAGCAAAGCAATTAGCTCCGCTTTTTTATGTTCAGGATGAACGGTCAGTTTTTTTGCTCCCGGCAAACCTAAGTACCGCCATCAGTGGCGGCAATGCCGCGGTGCCATGGATGGTGAAGAGCGGCGATGGTCAGCTATTAATAAACTCAATAACCTTTACAAAATGATCTTCTTTGGCGAGTGGATGAGTGAGCATATTAATATGATCATAATCGACTAGGTTGCCATTATCTTTTGACAACACACTGACCTTATCAATACCCATCTCATCTGCAAAATGTTGCACATCTATAGGGTTACCCAATGCGTAATCATCGATGGCCGCAATCGACCATGTCTTTGGCCACACCACCGCTTTCGCATGTTCAAAATAATTAAATCCATCACGGACATCGATCCACGGGCGCTTCTTAACCCACATCCGTCCTTCACGTAAAGATAACTGAGTTTCATCGTCGGAACCTAAGCCCATTGCTTTAGCGGGTAAGTAGCCCTTAAATTTGGCCACTATTGGCCCAACAATATGCCAAAATATTTCGATCTTGAGTAGACGTTCCAACGACCAACTATGCACACTGCGCTTAGTACCAAAATAGACCTGTGAGGCCACTTGTGAACTGAGCTCAGGCAGACGACTCAATGTTGAGGCCAGCAATACTCCCCCCCAAGAATGCGCCATCCAATGTATTGGCTGCTGATGCCGTGCGAAGACAAACGCATGTACGCTAGGCAATGTCTGGGTGATTGCTTCAAACTGCCCGTGGTTTGACTGCTCTTTTATTGACGGCTCACTACGTCCACGCCCGCGCAAGTCCACCACATAGGTTGGGTGTCCAGCTCTGGCTAATTCACACGCCAGTCCCTTATTCGACTTAGAATAAAAAATTCGTCCATCCTCAATAGCGCCATGCACTAATAGCACAGGAGCTTTATTGGTTGGTTCGTTTGGCGTGATCAAGCGCAGATGAATGCGATGGTTGTCTTGCTCAACAAAGAGCGATTGCTGCGTGATCATCTAGCTAACAGCGCAATGACTGCCCCCAAATCACCTTGATTGATGGCGACATCAGCTTTTTCTTGGACCAGTGGTTTCGCATGGAATGCAACGCCGAGTGCCGCCTGCTCCATCATCACCAAATCATTGGCGCCATCACCAATGGCAATCGTCTGATCTAACGCAATACCATATTCTTTAGCCAGAGCGACCACTGTTGTCGCCTTCACTTGCGCATCAACAATCTCACCCACCACCTCACCGGTTAACACTGAACCATCGTGAGCCAGCGTATTAGAGACCGCGGCATCAAGCCCTAGTAGGTCTTTTAAATTATCGGCAAAATAAGTAAAGCCCCCTGAAGCAATGGCAACTTTCCAATTGTGCGCCTTAAACTGCTGCACCAAATCTGTCATGCCGGGCATCAAGGGTAAATCATTAGCAATCTGGTCCAACAACGTCAGTTCGACTCCCTTTAACTTAGCGACACGAGCACGCAGACTCTGTGCAAAATCTAATTTTCCCTGCATCGCCAGCTCAGTAATTTCAGAGACTTCTTCGCCGACACCGGCAAGCTTAGCAATTTCGTCAATACATTCGATTTCAATACTTGTTGAATCCATGTCCAGGACCACCAGACCAGGTTGAGATAACGTAGGTATGTTACTGATCACATTGAAATCTACTAACTTGTGTTGACTTAAATGACTCAACAGCTCAAGATCGATTTTAACACTGAGTTTAAATTCTACCGATTGGTAACCCGTTGACCGACGGATCGGTAAAATAGCCAAGGTGGTTTGGGCAAGGGATTTAACCACCTCATCGAATAATGTTTGGCTAATAATGTCACTGGTAACAACGAGGCTTTGCACACTAACTGGCCACGCGACGTTTTGAGCAACTAACGGTGCCGCTGTTGTGTATCCCTGAGGAGCAACGATTTGATAAGCTTGCTCTGAGCTTGACCCAGTATTAGGTGCCAATACGCAAGTCGATACATTATCCGATGAATTTAAAAACTCAAAAACGTTCAGCGAGAACGCTGAAAAAACAGAAAACTGTGCCACAATAATATCCAAGTAGGGTTAAAAGCAGGAAATACCAATTTCATTAAGTAAGTGATCTTGTTGTACCGAGAGAAAATAAACTAGAACAAGGCGCTCGATTGACTAATAGCTGGCTATTAGGATTGAGAGCAACGCCGTTATCGTTAATTTTAACCAGTACAAATGGGCAGATATTTAATAAAGTTGGTATCAAGTGTGCTTAACCTATCAAAATTACGGCGATATGTGTATTAACATTTAGCCATGTTGTATAAACATTGACGATGGCTTAATCTAGTAGCTGATACGACTTGTAAGGTAACCCAATGAAACAAAGCGCTTTTAATAAGCAAATAGTGATAAAGCGACTGAGTCAGTTTTCGTTAGCGATGTTACTGGTGTTGATGTTAGGTGCCTTGCTGTGGCATTCAGATAAACAATCTGAAATGATCCGGGCGCAGCAACAAACCGCCATCGCCGATATTTTAAAACAACAATTGGCACTCGCCGCCGCAATGGGGCTCAAGCTTAATGAACAGCAACAGTTGCAATGGCTAGCGCAATCTCTCAATCAATCGCCACTACTTAATGGCGTATGGATCCACCGAAGTGATGGCACACTAATGGCTGAATCGACGCAGCAGGTCACAGGTGATTCAATCATCTTAGCCGCAGAGATCCGCCAAGAGCAATTGCTGGGCTATTTACGTCTAAGCCTAGATAAAGAGGTTTTTGTTCAACCAATCATCGATATCCAGCAACAACAAGTTAAATGGCAACGCTGGTCAATCGTCATCGCTGGCATTATCGGCTTTTTATTAGCTCGTGCTTTTTCGCAAAAAAGAGCCAACTACCAGCTGCGTGACTTGCTAAAACGCTATCGCAAAAAGCAAGCGAACGAACGGGAAATTGAGCCACCAGCATCCCTTAAAGCGCCAGAAAGACAGGAACTTGACTAATATCAGGATCGGTTAGCAACAAACAATCTAGAATAGCTGCCCTGATGTTTCTAAACGATCACCGCCATTATGCGTACTTATACCCGTGCTACCTGGAAAAGCGTGATTTCAGCAAGTCGAGAAGCGTTCCAAATGCTAGGCATAATATGTGTCGTTTAGTCATTCTAAATCAATATATTATAATGACGTAGTTGGTCGCTTATCGCCTTGCCCTGTGGGAGCTCGGGTAGAAAGCTATTACGGCGTTATGATTCATAATCAGGGAATAACCATTAATTACAAATCATGCCTTGTACTAGCATCCTACCCAAGCTCTGAAACCTGCATTTTCAAGTAGCACGGGTATA
>Ga0105356_10004568_pt1 | contig 13340 bp, 13 predicted proteins | sample GOMGulsemesocosm_3_FD_83502 | JGI IMG/M metagenome (GOLD analysis project Ga0105356, IMG submission 83502) | Methane-oxidizing microbial communities from mesocosms in the Gulf of Mexico - GOM9D Gulf of Mexico | ecosystem: Environmental > Aquatic > Marine > Cold seeps | place: Gulf of Mexico...
CATGATCAAGGCCGACGAGGTCGACTTTGCCGTGGGTTCGATGCTGGAGGCCGTAGAAGACATCAACTACTTCCCCATCTTCTCCTACGACCCCATGTTGATCACCCCACCCGATCACCCTCTGGCGAATAAAAAAGACATCACACTAAAGGACATTTCCCCCTATGGGCTGATTCTGCCGCCGCGCCACCTCAGTACCTGGCGCATGGTTAAGCTGATCTTTCAACAGCACAACGCCCCCTACAAAATCAGCTTAGAGGCTGGCGGCTGGGAAGTGATCAAGAAATATGTCGAGCTAGGCATGGGCGTATCCATCGTCACCGACATCTGCCTCAACGACGATGACAAGCTCAGTAAAGTATCCCTGAGCAAGTACTTCCCCAAGCGTAGCTACGGAGTGGTCATGCGCCGCGGAAAATTCATATCCCCCCAAGCTAGGCGCTTTTTAGAGATTATGAGTGAAGAGCTGGTTCAAAAAATTGATGCTATGAACCAATTACCAAAGCAAGACCAGCTCTCCCCCTGGTAGGAACACAAGTAGGAATAAGAAATGCCATACGACTGTAAAGACTGGATCCCCCATATCACCGTTGCCACGCTTGTGGAGCAAGACGGTTTATTTCTCTGTGTGGAGGAGCACTCCAAATCCAGCCCGGCCATCGTCATCAACCAGCCCGCGGGGCATGTAGAGCGTGGAGAGAGCATACTCACAGCCGCTGTGCGCGAAACATTGGAAGAGACGGGGTACTTGGTTGAGCCAGAACACCTAGTGGCGGTACAGCGCTGGCACAAGCCGCACACGGACCACACCTACTTCCGTATCGTCGTCTCCGCCAAAGTTATTAGCCACGATGTAAGGCGCGAGCTGGATGCGGGCATCGTACAAGCCCTGTGGCTGAGTCGTGATGAGCTAACACGCCGAACGATACAACTGCGCAGTCCGCTGGTGTCGCAAACGGTGGATGATTATCTTGCGGGGGAGAAGCATTCTTTGAGTATATTAAAGGATTTTGAGTAGACTTCTATTCCACCCACCCGATGCAGTCGTCCACGCCTTTCTGAGTGTGTATAATCCCAGCCATGACTAAAAAGCGCGTAATTGTAGGTATGTCTGGGGGTGTTGATTCCTCTGTGGCGGCAAAATTGCTGATTGAGCAAGGCTATGCAGTGGAAGGCCTGTTCATGAAAAACTGGGAAGAAGAGGACGAAGATTCTGCCTATTGCCCAGCGTTGATCGATATGGAAGACGCCCAGCAGGTTTGTGACGATCTAGAGATCCATTTACACCGCGTGAATTTTTCCAAGGAATACTGGGATCGCGTATTCAGCCACTTCCTGGACGAGTACAAAGCCGGACGCACTCCTAACCCCGATATCATGTGCAATAAGGAAATCAAGTTTAAGGCATTCTTAGACTACGCAATGAAGCTGGGAGCCGACTTCATCGCAACCGGTCACTATGTGCGCCGTGAAGATGATGCGGATGGCTTTGTACACCTGATGCAGGGCAAAGATCAAAATAAAGATCAAAGCTATTTCTTGCATACCCTCGGTCAAGCGGAGCTCAGCAAGGCGCTGTTCCCCCTCGGCGATATCGCCAAACCCCTGGTGCGCGATATGGCCATGCAAGCGGGGTTTGATAACCACGCAAAGAAGGACAGCACGGGCATCTGTTTTATTGGCGAGCGCCGCTTCAAAGACTTTTTATCCCAGTATCTACCGGCACAACCCGGCCGTATCCACACAGTAGACGGCGAAGACATCGGCGAGCACACAGGCTTGATGTATTACACTATGGGCCAGCGCCAGGGCATCGGTGTTGGCGGCATGCGCGACTCGGGCTCTGAGCCTTGGTATGTGGTGGGCAAAGACCTAGACAACAATATTCTACTCGTCGCCCAGGGCTCCCAGCACCCCAGCCTATTCAAAACCCATTTAACCGCTAGCCAACTGTACTGGGTGAAAGAGCAAGCGCCTGAGTCTAACGATGCAACAGCAATACTCTGTGACGCCAAAGTACGCTACCGCCAAGAACATCAGGGCTGCCGTATTATCAAGCTAGACGGCCGCAACTGTGTGGTCGAGTTTGATCAACCACAGCGCGCCATCACCGCAGGACAGTCCATTGTCTTCTACCGTGGAGAAGACTGCCTAGGCGGCGGTATTATTGAAACAGCATACAATGAAGTAGGACAGCAATAGTGGCTGAGAAAAGCATACAAAACCAAACAATCGCCCTAGTCGGCATGTTCCAAGCCTGTGAGCAAGTTCGAGAGATCGCCTACACGGGTCAACATAATGCGGATATGCTAGAAACGGCTATTCACAGCCTGCTGCAACTAGAAGCCAACAATCTTGAAGACATTTACGGAGGTTTTCACAACCTCAGCCGTGGCAGCCAAGTTCTACAAAAGCAATTAGGTGGCGAAGCGTCTGGTCGCGACATTGAAATTACTCGCAATGTGGCCACCCTACTGCACCTAGAGCGCAATTTGATGAATAGCCCTAGCGCCTTAAAAAGCCTGCAAAGTGGCATGGAATCTGTCATTGCACAAGCACAGTACTTTGATAACACCCACGACAACGTCATTAGTAATATCGCCGACATCTACAAAACAACCATCAGCCCCTTAGGCAGCAAGGTGATCGTTAACGGCGAGCAGCAGTTTTTGGCCGATGAGAGCAAGGCCAAACTAATCCGTGTATTTTTGCTTGCAGCCCTGCGCTCAGCCGTTCTATGGCGTCAGTGTGGCGGCAACCGCTTTAAACTCATTATGCAGCGCAGCAAGCACATTGAAGCCAGTAAGCAGATTAACAAGCTGCACTAGCAGCACCTCACATGCAGGCAGAAAATCTACTCAGCTCACTACCCAAAGACCTCGACAATGAGGTCTTTGAAGCCCTACAGCAAAGCAGTCATGTGAAAATAGAGCGCATCGTCTCTAAGGGCCACACCTCCCCTGCTTCAGGCTGGCATCAACAAGAACGGCATGAGTGGGTAATACTGTTGCAAGGGGCTGCCTGTATTCGCTACGCCAACGGAGAAGAGTACAAATTAAGCCTAGGCAGTTATTTAAATATACCCGCGCAAACTCGGCACCGTGTCACCTTCACTGCAGCAGACACTGAAACTGTCTGGCTAGCCATTCACTACGTCTAAGCTACGTATATGGTGTTTATAGCGCTATTTGCCTTAGGTCTTCTGTGCTGGTTGTTCAGCACCATCTCAGCGGGCGGAGCAGCCACCATCGTCTTACCCATCCTAGGCTTTACTGCGGGGGTAGAAATCGCCGTCCCCTCTGTCGCACTCGCCGCGTTTATGGCCAACCCCAGTCGCGCTTGGCTGTTCCGCCAGTATATAGATTGGTCGGTAGCGCGCTGGTTGATCCCGGGCAGTTTGCTGGGGGCCGTGATCGGCGCCTACAGCTTCAGCCTGCTCGACCCACAATGGCTGCAAGTGCTATTGGGACTGTTTTTAATGTCTACGGCACTGCAATTTCGCTTCGGCAAAAGTAAACGCAGCTTTAAGGTCAAAGCCCCTGCTTTCCTACCCATTGGTGTTTTAGTTTCTTTTAGCTCGGGAATTGTCGGAGGCTCTGGCCCTGTACTTAATCCCTTCTTCCTCAACTACGGCACCGAAAAGGAGGCCCTAGTAGCCACTAAGGCTATTAATTCCTTTGCCATGCAGCTGTGTAAACTACTAGTCTACGCCAGCATGGGCGTATTAACACAGCAGGTCAGCAGCTTTGGCTTGGCTCTCGGTGCGGGGGCTATAGTGGGAACATTTTTGGGTAAAAAGCATTTGCTCAACATCAATACCCAGCGCTTTAGGCTCTACACCTTAATTATTATGCAGATCGCCGGTATAAGCTTATTAATTAAGGCCTTTATCGCTTAGTCGATACTGCAACTCACCCCTGTCCCCCCTAAACCACAATAACCCTGTGGATTTTTCGCTAAATACTGCTGATGATATTCCTCAGCGTAGTAAAACTCGGGGGCATCCAGTATCTCGGTCGTAATCTCCGCTAAACCTGCACTATTAAGACTGTTCTGGTACTTCAACAAAGAGTCTTGCGCCTGCTGCTTATCCCCCTGACTGTAGGTGTAGATACCAGAGCGGTACTGAGTGCCAGTATCGTTACCTTGTCGCATGCCTTGGGTTGGATTGTGAGACTCCCAAAAACATTTCAGCAGATCAGCAACACTAATAATTTTTGGATCATAGACCACCAACACCACTTCATTGTGCCCCGTCATTCCCGAACACACCTCTTGATAAGTCGGATTATTTGTATACCCACCCGTATAGCCCACGGCGGTAGAGTAGACACCTTCTTGCTGCCAAAAACGACGCTCTGCCCCCCAAAAACAGCCCATGCCAAATGCAATCTTATGCATATTTTCGGGGAAAGGCTCACAGATCACATTGCCATTTACAAAATGCTGCTTGGGTATGGCCATCGCCTCTGTACGCCCTGCTAAGGCATCACCGGAACTCGGTAGTTCTGTTGTTTTAAATAGGGACATTTTTCAGGCTCTTTAGCTTCTTTTTATAGATTATAGCTCGGACACGGGTATTGAGTATGAGTTCCCTCGCCAGGGCTTGCAGCATAGACCTTGCGCTTGTATGGTTTTAAGCCTATCCGCATAAGACAAATAAGCATGATTGAACTAAACGTTAAGAGTCCTGAGGACTCTAGTATTGAGGGACACGTCTACAAAATATTTCCCAATGACCTCAACTCCCATGACACCGTCTTTGGCGGTGTAATCATGTCTATAGCGGATAGGCTAGCCTTAGTCGTGGCAGAGCGACACAGTGGCAATAGCTGCGTCACCGTCTCGGTCGATGACATGCACTTCTTAGACGCAGCCAAAGGCGGTGATACCTTGCTATTTTGCGCCTGCATCAACCGCGCCTGGGGCAGTTCTATGGAAATAGGCCTACACGTTGAAGCCGAAAACAGCTTTAACCGCGACACCCGGCATATATTATCTGCTTACTTCACCTTTGTTGCACTAGACTCAGACAACAAAGCCTGTAAGGTCGCAGCCCTACTTCCGCAGACTGAAGAGCAGAAAATTCGCTTTGAAGAAGCAGGTATAAGGCGTCAATCCAGACTAGAAAAAGCTAACAAATTGAAAGGCTTACGTAATCCATAAAGGCAATTTAAACGATCGTTTGCAGTTCATCTCAATTAGCCTTAGGATAGGTGACAAATAATCACGATGTGGCATGAGCAGCGACGGGGTACAGCTAAAAAACCCAAGCACGTGGCACACAGCACTAAATAGGTTGATGTATGGGTATCAAATTACGCAAGCTTGATCGCGCTATTAAATCTGCGGTTACTTATGAAGAGTGGCATGCAGCCTGTGCCGAGCACGATAGAGTATCCGGCGCCGACGAGTGGAAAGAAGTAGATCACTCCCCCTATTATGATTACGAGTTGATCCGCACACGTCTATCCGAAATTCGTCAAGCCCGTCAGCGCAATGACGTTAATCAGCTATGCTTTCACCTGCAAGAAGGCCTACACGGCAATCTTGGCAATATCTCCAACCCTGTACTGTATACAAAGAGTAAGTTAGGCACTAAACGCCTTATCGAGACCTACTTAAATGAGGTGGCCGACGCCCTGCACTTTGTTTGTGACAATGACTTCAAAGAAAAAGACTTCAAAGATAAACTCGACTTTTTTGAGACCACTGGTCACGCCTACGGCCAATCCGCATTGATGCTCAGCGGCGGCGCAACTCTAGGCTTGTTCCACATGGGGGTATTAAAAGCCCTACACGAAGCTGACGAAGATCTAGTACCTTCGGTTATATCGGGCTCTAGTGCAGGCTCTATTATGGCGGGTGTTGTTGGCACACATACCGATGATGAGCTGCACGAAATGCTCGACCCCAACAACCTATCCCTAGAAGCCTATAAGCATATTGGTTGGAAAGGCCTGCTCGGCGGCAAGCCTGTATTAGATGGCGACCACCTAGAAGCCTGCCTTGAATCCAACATCAAAGACATGACCTTTGAAGAGGCCCATAAAGCCACTGGCCGCCAGATCAATATCACAGTATCTCCCTTTGATCGCCACCAAGAGGCGCGTCTACTAAATTGGAAAACATCACCCCACGTATTAATTCGCAAAGCGGTATTGGCTTCTAGCGCTGTGCCTGCCATCTTCCCCCCGGTTACCCTGTGGGCCAAGAACGTACACGGTGAAAAAGTCCCCTATATCCCAACGCGCAAGTGGGTAGACGGTTCTGTGAAGGACGACCTACCTGTATTCCGCTTGTCTCGCCTATACGGTGTTAACCACACCATTGTGAGCCAAACCAACCCCCATGTTGTGCCCTTTATTTCGCGCAATGGCGACACTCCCAAGGCAGGCAACTTAGCTTGGGCCTTTGCTGCAAAAAATCTACAACTCAATGCCAACTTAGGCTTGGAACTGATTCAAAAACGCATTAAGACCAACGAGATTGCTCTACTACTAGATAAAGCTCAGTCGGTAATGAAACAGAAGTACATCGGCGACATCAACCTTATCCCCCCTCGTAAAGCATCCAACCTGTTCCGCGTGCTTAAAAACCCCACCATCGAAGATGTGGCCAACTTCATCGAAACGGGTGAACGTGCCACATGGCCGCGCTTGGATATGATCCGCAACACCACACAGATCAGCCGTACCTTTACCGAGTGCTTAGCGAAGCTGGATGCTCAAGAGACCGAGAAACTAGACCGCTTAAAGCTGGTAAGTGTTAGCTAAGTTTGTAAGCATAAAAAAGGCCGACATCATATCGGCCTTTTTTATTAGCGTTTTGGCTGATGCTTCTTAATCGCCGAATACACTTTAAACTTCTTATTCTCTGCAATCACCTTACAGGGGCCAATGTGCTGCTCTATCTGCGCGGGATATTTTAGAAAGGAGTTGGCAACGATGCGCAACTCGCCACCGATCATCAGCTGGCCCGCCACATCGCGAATAAACTGCTCAGTCACACTGTAGTCCGTTCTAACTCCGGTGTGGAACGGCGGGTTAGAGTAGATCGCCTTGTACAAGCCCTGCACTTCCGACAAACCACTGGAAGGGTATATCTCAACATCTATATTATTTATTTGTGCCGACTGCTGTGAGGCATACACCGCCTCCGCGCTGGTATCTAGCATCTCTACCGTGGCGTCCGGCCAGCGCTTCTTTAAGTGCAAACCAACCACGCCCGCACCGCAACCAAAGTCGAGTACACGATGCGAGGGAATTTTACCCAAGTTATCCAGTAGTAGTGCCGTGCCTTCGTCTAGCTCACCGTGCTTAAAAACCCCCGGTATACTGGCAAACTGTAGGGCATCATCGTTTTCACCGACAACAAAAACCTGCTGCCACTCAGCTAAATCGAAACGTCCACCACCTTGCAGCTCTGCACTCCACAACTGGCAATGCCTCGCCATATCCAACTTCACCGCATTCTCACAATGCTCGGCTAACTGTTTAGCGCCGCCCTGTATACCCGCTTTCTTTTCACCGACTAAATACACCTTCGTGCCAGAGGCATAGGCCGCATTCAGTTGCGCCAGCCAGCAATTCAGCAATTCTCTAGATTTTGGTAATATGATGATGATCTGCTGTATATCGTCAAGCACGGGAATCACATGACTAAACTCAGCAGTAAAGCCTCGGCTAGTCGCCGCCTGATAATTGGTAAAGCTGTTACACCAGACGTTTAGCTTATCCGCACCCAGCCATTGGGACAGCAGCTCAGCATCCCATAGACCGACCACCAGGCTGGTTTTGTCTTCGAATTCTTCAATATTGCGGATTAGGACGGCTGTGGTGTTGTGCATGGGTAGTCTAGGTAATTAGAGGTTGGGGTATTTTACGGTATTTAGATGAGTAATGTTGTTGAATAAGCGAGCCTAACCATAAAACCAATACGCCACCCCAATCGCCGCAGCAACACCCGCAAAATCAGCAATCAACCCACAACTCAGCGCATAGCGGGTATGGCGTATGCCCACCGAACCAAAATACACCGCCAATACATAAAAGGTAGTCTCCGTAGAGCCCTGAATGGTTGCTGCCAGCAGTGCTTGGAAAGAGTCCACCCCGTAGGTATTCATCGTCTCCAACATCATCGCTCTGGCTCCTGAGCCACTCAAAGGCTTCATCAATGCCGTGGGCAAGGCATCGACCCAGCGGTTATCCCAGCCGATCATATCCACCACGCTGCGTATGCCATTCATTATCAGGTCTAGTGCTCCACTGGCACGGAACACCCCCACCGCCACCAACATAGCCAGCAGAAAGGGAATGATATCCACCGCCGTTTTAAAGCCCTGTTTCGCCCCGCTGATAAAGGTCTCATAGGTATTTACCTTCTTAAAATGAGCCACCAGCAAGAAGACTAAGATCAATGAGAAGATCAAAAAATTGCTCATCAAGCTGGACTGGCTTTGCAGCTGATCCATACCGAGGGTTGAGAAGTAGGCGATCATCGAGATCAGCGCCGCAAAGGCCAGGCCCATATAGGCCATTAACACCCCGTCCCTCCATTTTATTTTTTGCGCAATGCCCACCGCCAACAAACCCGCCAAGCTAGAACAGCTGGTCGCAATCAATATAGGTATAAATACCGAGGCCGCATCCGCCGCGCCCTGTTGTGCGCGATATAGTAAAACCGTAATCGGGAATAAAGTGACCGAAGATGTATTCAGCACCAAGAACAGTATCTGTGCATTGCTGGCGGTATCGGGCTTAGAGTTCAGGCTTTGCAGGTCTTGCATGGCCTTCAAGCCCAGGGGCGTTGCCGCGTTATCTAGGCCCAATACATTCGCCGATAGGTTCAGTGTTACCGAGGAGATAGCGGGATGGCCCTTGGGCACCTCGGGCATCAAGCGGATAAACAAAGGTGAAAACAGGTTAGCCAGCTTGCCAATCAAGCCACTTGCCTCTCCCACCTTGACCACGCCCAGCCAAAAGCTCAATACACCAATCAGGCCGATGCTCAGCTCTACGGACAAACTCGCCATATCAAAGCTAGTTTTAACCATTTTCTGGAAGATATCCGCATGGCCCAAACCCAGCCACTGATACAGTGCTGAGCAGAACGCCAATACAAAAAAGCTTAACCAAATGCGATGCAACATGCGCTAAATCCTTAATTTCTAGGCGCCATTGTGCTGACTTATGCGACCATTGTGAAGAATATTAAAGATTTAGAGTGCAGAATCTAAATATTATGTGTACAAATGTGCACTATGAATATAAATAATCACATGCACAATATTGCCAAGCAGACCGAATCCCCATTAAACGGCGGCCTGCGCCTACTCGACGAAGGCTTGGATGAGGGCACGCGCCGCGTAGAAGAGTTTCACCACAGCATCTCCGAACGCCCCTATCGGAGCTTACAGTACATCCCCTTCCTGAACCTATTCAGCCGCCCTATAGAGCTTGCTCAAAACAAGTTAACCCAGGGAATTTATCAAGCACTTCGCAAAGCGGGTCATATCGTACTCAATAATGCGATCAACATGGAGCATGAACAGCAACGCCACCTGCCCCCAGCCGTTCAAGCCGCCGGTACTGACACTGTAGTCGGCGCGGCGATTAACAGTGCGATTAATGGCGCTATTGGCGACCACCTAGAAAATACAGACAACCCCTTGTCCCTCAGCATGGGCTTCTATCACCAAAACAAGCCCTTAGCGTTGAATGCTGATAGCCTGCAAGAGAGGTTTCCCAAGCTATCGGGGAAAGTCTGCATCATGGTTCACGGGCTGTGTGTTAACGAAGGCGCATGGCAATCCTACTCTCAGCAGCACTGGGGCAAAAAGCAGGATTTTGGCCAACTGCTAAAACAGGAGCTAGGCTACAGCCCTTTTTATGTGCGCTACAACTCGGGGCGACATATCTCCCACAACGGCCGCGACCTAGATCTACTGATTGAAGAGTTGATCAAAAACTACCCCGTTAAAGTAGACGACATCGTCATCATCGGTCACAGTATGGGGGGATTGATTGCCCGCAGTGCCAACCACTTTACCGCTAGCAGCCACACCCGCTGGCATACCAAGCTCAGTCAGGTTATCTGTCTAGGCTCGCCGCATTTAGGTGCCCCTCTAGAACAAGTCGCTCACCTTGGCACAGCGCTATTGGATCAAATGACATTTACCCGTCCCATCGCTAAGATCATCAAGCAGCGCAGCATCGGCATCAAAGACCTACGCTATGGCTATGTAACGGATGAAGATTGGCAGAGCCAAGATCAAGATTCGCTAGAAGGCAATAAGCGAAAATCTGCACAACAACTGCAACACGTTAAGTATAGCTTCATAGGCTCTAGCCTAAGCGATGATACACAGCACCCGGTAGCCCATACACTCGGTGACATTCTCGTACCGGTGAAAAGCGCCACAGGGCAGCACCAAGCAGAAGAACTGTGTGTATCCTACAGTGAAGATCGCTATAAATTATTGGGCGGCATCAACCACATTGCCTTACAGAACCACCCCGAAGCCTACCAGCAGATCAAAGCTTGGCTTAGTTAGCACCCATTTGAGGCAGGGGAAACTGCATTTTCATTGCCTCCGCCTTGAATACTGCCAAAATGTTCACTCCATTTAAATCAGGGAATAAGCTCTGGTTAAACTCAGCCTGCTCTAACTTGGCAAACTGAAGCTTAGATCTTGCCGAGGGAGCGGTATAAAACAGCTGATCCTGCCAGTGCTGGGCAACTGTACGGAATTTTTCTGGCAATAAGGCCGTAGTTACTGGTACACCCCAAGACTTATGGCTTAGCGTCATATCCGCAATTCCCTCTCCGCCCTCAGGCAGAGTAATGCGGATATGCTCCTGCCGAGTACTCCCAACACCTGCTTGCTTCTCAAACGTAAAATCTGCTAGCTCTTTCGGTATACCCCAATTATCTTGGCCATTCACTACACTTTGCATGCTAGACACATAAATTTTGCTGATCGAATAGCGCTCCCCACTAGGGAATTTAAATTTACCCGGAATGAACAACAGCTCTCCATAGGGCCCCGCTGTACTGCTCTCGTAGTTCACCAACATAGCCGAGCCTACACTAGGGACATAATGTTCCAGCATACCCGCATCAATAAAGCCGTGTTCAAGCAGCCATTCAGGCTCGGCCTTAAACATGAAAATATAGCCGTAACCCTGAAGGGACCACGGAGCGGGAAATTTTTCTATTTCTGACATGTTTCACTCAAAGTCATTAGATTGATAATTTCTTGCATGGGCAGACCTTCTAGAGTCCAGTGACCACAGCCCTTCAACTCATGATAACTCGCATTTGTATAACGGCCTGCGACCACACGGCATACCGACGCGGGTACGATACGGTCATGCTGCGCCCCTACAACTAGCACCGGACAAGTCACTCGTTTAAAATCGACTACTGTGGTTCGCCGTTTATCTAAAAACCAAAAGGCAATCTCTGCCGCCGCACGGCCCGACTCGGGCACTTGCTCCTCATAGTGACGACGAGCGTCCTGCTCCGGCACATGATTGAATATGCCCCAACGCGCTTCCTGCCAGCTTAGCTTGATCGGCTTGCGCCAAAACCCCCACTTGCTGAGATGAAAGAAAAATAGACGCAATACCGAAGGCCTAAGAGAAAACACCCCAGCAGGGGCCGCTGAGTTTAGTAATATCAAGCGTTTCAGTTTAACCCGTGCAGCAACACACTGGGCAATTATGCCGCCCATTGAATGCCCCACCAAGGTCACTGGCTGCTCAAAACCCTGCACATAATCCACCACAAAATCGACATAATCAGCCAAGCGCACCTCACCTATCGCCACATTTTGCTGAGCTTCTATGCTCTCATGGTATGGCAATGCGGGGGCAAACACCTGATGCCCCTGAGCCTGTTGTTTAAAGCAATCCCACACACTTGGCTTGCTCCACATGCCGTGTACACACACTATGGTTTCAGACATTTAATTTCCGATATTTTTGAGTAACCCCTCATTTTTATATTGACTCAGACAGAAAAGCAAGATAAAAATGAGGAAGTCCTCATAAATAAATCGCGAGAGTGCCAAATGAATAAACAAGACAGGGTTTGCATCATCGGCTCAGGGCCATCCGGCATAACAGCGGCAAAGAACATATTGGACAAAGGCTATAGCAATTTAGTGATCTATGACCGGGGCTCGGAGGTAGGCGGAAACTGGGTATTTGAAGCGGAATCAGGACACTCCAGCGTATTTGAAACCACCCATTTGATCAGCTCAAAAAACTTCTCACAATACGATGACTACCCTATTCCCCAAGAATTTCCCGACTACCCTGGGCACCAACACCTAGCCGGATATTTTCAGAGCTATGCCAAGCACTTCGGCCTGTATGACTATATCGAATTTGGCACGCTGGTAGAGCACTGCGAAAAAAATGCAGACAATAGCTGGTCGGTTACTAGCAGTAAAAGCGGCGAGCAAACAACACAGCAATTTGATTGGCTAGTGGTCTGTAACGGCCATCATTGGAAACCGCGCTACCCCGAATGGGCCAATACTGATGACCCACGAAATCAGTTCACTGGCACCATCAGCCACTCCCACGACTTTAAGCGTGCCGACGGCTATAAAAACAAACGTGTATTAGTCATTGGTGGGGGCAACTCCGCCTGTGATATTGCTGTAGAAACTGCGCGTATCAGCCACCACTCCGACATCAGTATGCGCCGAGGCTATTGGATCGTGCCAAAATTTTTATTCGGCCTACCAACAGATTATTTACACAACAAAATTGATCAATACTTAGGCTTCCTGCCCTGGGCTGTTCGCCGCATAGGCTTAGAGCTGATGATCAAACTCTACAACGGTAAAAACTGGCGCTACGGCATGCAAGAGCCAGATCACCGCTTTGGCGGCACCCACCCCACGGCTAATTCAGAACTGATGTATTTTATTCGCCACGGTGAAGTCGACGTAAAAACCGATGTCGCCAAGCTAGCTGGCAATACCGTGACCTTCACCGATGGCAGCAGCCAAGACTATGACGAGATCATCTGCTGTACCGGCTTTGAAATATCTCACCCCTTCTTCGCGCAAAGCTTGATCGACTACTCCCAAGGTGAAGTGCCTTTGTACTTGAAAATGCTACCCGCGGAGCACGACAACCTCGCTTTCATTGGTCTATTCCAACCCCTGGGTTGCATCTGGCCCGCCTCAGAATTGCAATCAAAGATATTCGCCCGCAAGATGACCGGGCAGTGGAAAGCCCCAGAAGATATGCAAGCCGCCATACGCCACGAATTAGACAACCCCGATATACAGCAACTAAAAACGGCACGTCACACCATCA
>Ga0105356_10004570_pt1 | contig 13339 bp, 11 predicted proteins | sample GOMGulsemesocosm_3_FD_83502 | JGI IMG/M metagenome (GOLD analysis project Ga0105356, IMG submission 83502) | Methane-oxidizing microbial communities from mesocosms in the Gulf of Mexico - GOM9D Gulf of Mexico | ecosystem: Environmental > Aquatic > Marine > Cold seeps | place: Gulf of Mexico...
ACGGTGAATTCTCGCAGGCACGCTGGGAAATCTGGCAGCATGATTTGGTGCAGGCTATCGAATGGTGCCGAGAGCATGTGAGTCAGAAAATTACACTTTGGGGCTTGCGTTTTGGCGCACTGCTAGCAGCCTCATTTGTCGGTAAAGTCGATTTTCCCATCAAGCAACTCATGTTGTGGCAGCCTGTTTCAAGTGGTGAGCAGTATATGACGCAATTTCTGCGCTTACGCCTCGCCAGCGGAATGATGTCAGGTGCCGATAAGGAAACTGTTCAAGACATCAAGAGGCGGCTTGACGACGGCGAAGAAGTGGAAGTGGCCGGTTATGGTGTGAGTGGCGAACTCTACCGTACTATTTCTGAGCAAACATTAACGGATTATAATCTTTCAGACTTGTCGGGCGTGTCCTGGTTTGAGGTTAACAGTAAAACGCGAGAACTATCGCCGGTGGGTAAAAAAGCCATTGCTAGCTGGCAGAGTAAATTATTGGGAGTGCAGAATTATCAAGTTGTCGGCAGTCAATTTTGGAACAATCAGGAAATTGTTTTTGCTGACCAGTTGATTGAGAAAACAACTCAGCATGTGGGTGTCGGTGAAGCGGTAAATAATGGTGGGATTACTGTTGAGCCAGTCTGAAACAGCGCTCACTTTTCCCTGTCAGCAAGAGTCGCTGGTCGGGATATTACACTGTCCTGAAAAAGTTTCGACGGTAGGTGTTGTTATTGTTGTTGGTGGTCCACAGTATCGTGTTGGCAGTCATCGACAATTTGTTCACTTAGCTCGTGCTTTGGCGCAGTCGGGTATTGCAGTTTTTCGGTTTGATTGTCGTGGCATGGGTGACAGCGAAGGTGAGTTTCCTTCCTTTGATGCGATTGATGCTGATATCGAGTCGGCAATTGATGCGTTTATGCAACAGGTGCCTGCTTTGCAGAAAGTGGTTATTTGGGGGCTCTGTGATGGCGCCTCAGCGGCCTGTTTTTATGCTCCTAACGATACTCGAGTCAAGGGACTGGTGTTGGTAAATCCCTGGGTACGGACTGAGCAGGGCGCGGCCAACGCGTATATTAAACATTATTATTTAAGCCGGATTTTGAGTGGTGCTTTTTGGCGCAAAGTATTTGCAGGGAAGTTCGATGTTACTGCATCATTTAAGTCGTTGAAAAATCTATTGGTACAAAGTGCCGGCAAGCCGCAAACCAGGGTGGCCAAAAGTAACGAGTCAGCATCTACAAAAGATGTAGTGTCTCAAGCGTCTACTTTATCGCTTCCAGATCGAGTGTTTGAAGGGCTTAAACAGTTTGAAGGTCAAGTGTTGTTGATTATTAGCAGTCGGGATTTAACGGCTGCTGAATTTGTGGATGCGGCCAACCAGGTTAGGGCGCGACGACGTTTGTTAGGCTCAAAACGATTTAGTCGTACTGAGATTATCGATGCGGATCACACTTTTTCTAAACAAAGTTGGAAAAACGAAGTGGCTGAAAAAACGCTGCAATGGTTAAAAACACTATGAAGAAAGCATTGCTTGTCGCCTACCATTTTCCACCAGTGCGGGTCAGCAGTGGTATTCAGCGTACGTTGTCACTTACTCGTTATTTGCAAGGCAGTGGCTGGATGCCGGTTGTGTTGTCGGCAAGTAGTCGCGCCTATGAACACACCTGCGAAGATCAATTAAAGGATATTCCTGAGGGTATTCGTGTATCGCGTGCCTTTGGACTGGATACGTCGCGGCATCTGGCCTTTAAAGGCAGGTATTGGAGTTTGTTGGCATTGCCTGATCGTTGGGTATCCTGGTGGTTGGGTGGCGTTTTTAGTGGCTTGAAATTGATCAGGCAGGAAAAACCTTCGGTTATCTGGACCACCTATCCAATTGCAACGGCGCACCTGATCGGTTTGACTCTGCACCGTTTGACTGGCTTGCCATGGATAGCCGATTGCCGTGATTCTATGACTGAGGATGGCTATCCTTCCAATCGTAAACAGAAGGGTACCTATTTGTGGATTGAACGTCAGGCAATTAAGCACGCTGCTAAAATGATATTCACTACACCAGGCGCACGTAAAATGTATCGGCAGCGTTATCCGCAAGCCAATCCTGATAACCTGCTGGTCATACCCAATGGTTACGATGAAGATATTTTTCGAGCGGTGGAGGCTGGTCTGAAGAGCGATACGGTTGCTTCACCTCAACCGCTTACGTTGGTGCATAGCGGGGTGCTTTACCCGTCGGAGCGCGACCCCCGGCCGTTTTTTGATGCTTTGGCCGAATTGAAAACAGAGGGGGCGATTGACTCGTCACAACTTAGGGTTGTGTTACGGGCTACCGCTCATGATCATTTATTCTTGCCGATGCTTGATGAGCGCAACATCACTGATTTGGTATTTCTGGAACCTGGCGTGAGTTATGCCGAGGCGTTGGCGGAAATGTTGGCGGCCGATGCGCTACTGTTGTTTCAGGCAGCCAATTGTAATCATCAGATTCCCGCTAAAGTCTACGAGTATTTTCGTGCCGCAAAACCGGTGTTGTCGTTAACCGATGCCGCTGGTGATACCGCAGCCACGTTGCGAGAAGCAAAGCTGGATACTATTGTTGATCTGGCAGATAAGGCAAGTATAAAAACTGGTTTGATTGACTTTATTGACCAGTTACGAGCGGGCACGGCCCCGATTGCTGATAGTCAGGTTGCCCAAAAGTATTCCCGGCAGTCTTTAACGGCTGAGTTTGCCAGTGTGTTCGATATTGTCTCAAACAAATAAAAAAACTGACGCTATACAAGTATTTGCCCAGGTAGCGGGTGACTTAAAAAGGTGTGTGGGCTGGCACTAAAACCGTATGCGCCTGATTGATACACCGCAATTAAGTCTCCGACATCGGCTTTCGGTAATGTTACGTTGCTGCCCAGAATATCCAGAGGTGTACAAAGCGGTCCAACGACGGAAACTACTTCCATTTGAGCGCCCTGTATCCTGTTCGCAACAGCTACGGGGTAGTTTTTACGTACCACCTGACCGAAATTACCCGATGCGGCCAAATGGTGATGAAGACCGCCATCGGTGATCAGGTAGGTATGGCCGCGGGAAACCTTTTTATCAATGACCTTGCTGATATACAGTCCGGCTTCTCCCACCAGATAACGGCCTAACTCCATGACAATTTCGGCGCCCGGCAGTTGCTGATTAACGGCGGGCAATTTTTCTTGCAGATTGGCTGCAATATCTGTCAGGTCTATACGTGACTCGCCGGGGAAGTATGGGATACCCAAGCCGCCACCGATATTCAAAATCTCCACTGGGCCAGGCGCATGCTTGGCTAAACGTATAGCCAATTCAAAGGTATTGTCGTGGGCTTCGATAATGGCTTCAGGTTTGAGATTTTGTGAACCACAGAAAATATGAAAGCCACGAAAGTGCAGCCCTAATTCGCCGATTTCCCTGAGCACATCGGGTACGCGTTCGGCGTCGATACCAAATTGTTTGGGGCCGCCGCCCATCTTCATGCCGGAGGCTTTTAGCTCAAAATCTGGGTTAACCCGTACCGCTACATTAGCTTGAATAGTTAATTCATTGGCAATTTTGGTAATACGACGCAGCTCATTCTCTGATTCGACATTCAGGGTTATGCCAGCTTTTACCGCCGCAGTGAGCTCCCAGTCAGTTTTGCCGGGGCCGGCGAAGCTGATAGTGCTGGCGTTAGTGCTTGAGGCTAGCGCTACCTCCAGTTCACCGCCAGAGGCGACATCCAGTCCATCCATTAGCGTTGCCATGTGATTAACCACTGCCGGCATGGGATTGGCTTTCATGGCATAGTGCAAATGAATTTGTGCTGGCAGAATACTGCGTAGCTCATTAACTCGTTGTGTCATCAGCCCACTGTCGTAGGCATAAAAAGGAGTGTGGCCAATTTCTTCGGCGATGTCTGGTATGCCTCGGCCACCAACTGTCAGGCTGTTGTCAGCCACCGGGAATTGATGCATAGGCGCGTGTTGCAACGGTTGTTTTTTTACCTTATTGGCTGAATGCGAGGTCATCAATCTTTGTCCTCGAAAAGGTCGGTTGGCAAGGTTTGTTTAAGACTGTTGCGATCAATTTTTCCATTGGGGTTACGTGGCAAATTGTCGAGCCATTCAATGTGCAGCGGCACTTGATAATTTGGCATGATCTGACGGCAGTAACGCAGCATTGCCTGGCTGTCGGCTTCGCCCTTGGATTGCGCAACGACAACGATTGCTTGCCCCAGCATAGGATGTGCTACACCGAAAACGGCTAGGTCGGTGACCAGACCGCTGTTCTGAATTTCCTCTTCCACTTCCCCTGGGCTGACACGGTAACCAGAAGTCTTGATCATCTCATCCTGACGGGTGATGAAGTATAAATAGCCATCAGCATCGCGCTTGACCTGATCCCCTGACCATACCGCTATTTCAGTCAGGGGCAGGGCATCGGGCTGGCCCGGAGCCGGTTTGAAATGTTCTGCTGTTTTAAGTGTGTCGTTCCAGTAACCCATGGCGACCAAGGGGCCTCGGTGTACCAGTTCGCCGGGTTCTTCGGCATCACATTCGCTGCCATCGGCGCGTACCACCATAACTTCGGCATTGGGGATGGCTTTGCCGATGGAATTCGGGCGTCGTTGTATTTCGTTTGGTGTCAGATAAGTGGAGCGGAACGCTTCGGTGAGGCCGTACATCAAAAATATATCGGTGGAGGGCAAGACATTTTGCAGGCTCTGGGTAGTAGTGACGGGCATATGACCACCGGAATTAGTGATATAACGCAGCGTTGATCTGGCTTCTTCCGGCCACTCAAGTTGTGCCAGCTGTTTCCATAACGGGGGCACGGCGGCAAGTCCGCTGATTTGGTATTTTGTCACCGCTTTAATGACATCCTTAGGCAGCAAATAATCCATCAGCACCACCTGAGCACCGACGGCAAAGGCAGTGGTTAACTGATTTAAACCATAATCGAAACTTAATGGTAATACAGCCAGTAGTTTGTCAGAGGAGCTGTTGTTGAGATAGCTGGAGACACTTTCTGCGCCAGCGACAATGTTGCGGTGTGAGAGTACCACGCCCTTGGGTTTTCCAGTGCTACCAGAGGTGTAGAGGATGGCCGCCATATCTGAGTCGATAGGGCCGTTGTTATGAGTTGCGGAAATGTCGTAGTGTTCGCTTAAAATTTGTTGCCACTGATGCTGTCGTGCAGAGCCAATGGATAAGTCCATCTTGGGCTGATTCGTTAAGATTAGGTGTTCAAGGTCAGGGCAATCTCTAAGGGTCTGACTGAGAAGCTGGGCGCGCTCAGACGAGGTGATCAGTACCTTGGCATTACAGTCTCTCAAAATATGTGCCACTTGCTTGGCTTTGAGCACGGGATTGACTGGTACAAATACACAGCGTGCCACCGAGGCGCCAAACAAACCGATGACCGTTTCAAATTGTTTAGGTAAATAAACTGCAATACGGTCGTTACGCTGGCAACCATGGGCCATTAATGCATCTGCAAACTGGGTTAGTTGCAGCCATAAATCGCGATAATTTAATATCTCGGATTTTAGGGTGACTGCCGTTTTCTCTGGCGTAGCGCGGGCGTGCTGTTCAATACCGCTATGTACAAGGCTGGTCATTGATAACTGATCTATTTGAGTTGCGGAGGATATTGTCATTTTAGGTGTTGAGGGCGTGATTACAACTTAATGGCGAGGCTTTGGTTAATAATAAGTTGATTGGAAAAGTTGAGTGTTAGTTATATATGCCATATTTTATTTCGCGCCATTTACCCCGATGTTATTTTCTTAATAAGTCGTTTTGTCGGAGTGCCGTTTAACTCTGTCATTGGCGAGATCACCTGCAAGAATTCTACGTATAGATTGATCCTGAAAAGAATGAGGGTAAACGAACCTTTCCAAAGAGCCGCTTGAGTTGTTAACAGACTCGTGGCGGCCGCCATTACGATCAATAATGTCACCACTTATGAGGTTGCCGACAATCATTGCATCGGTTTCATTAAAGCGAACATGGATACCCGTATTATCGATCAGCAGGTTTTCAGCAATCAGCGTGTTTCTGCTCTTGTTTAAATACACTCCAACATCAAGCGGACAATTGGCGATGACATTACGCAACATCTCTCCGCCGAAATGTTCTACCCTGTTGCTTTTGCCTCGCGAGCCGTTAACGGATGTGCCGCCACCACCAAATGAAAGACCAACCCGTACTCCACCTCGGTGACGAAGCTCGCAGAGCACTAGATTTTGTTCGAACAGATTGTTTTGCCCGGCACCTTTGTAAAATCCTGCATAGCTGATCCTGTCGCCTCCTGCCTTGGCAAAATCAGCGATGACAGATTTTCTTACAATCCAGTCATTTACGGCAACAATATCAATTGGAGTTACGGGTTTGCCGGTTTGCCTTGGCACATCGTTAATAAACATACTGTACTCAATCAAGCCGCCGTCAGGATAGTCGCCTTTTCTTGATCCGTTGACCTTAATATGGGAGTTGAAGTTTTTTACAAACAGGTTGCGCAAGGAGACATTCTTGCCTTTTCTAGAAATATGAAAGGCATGTTCACATCTGCTGATTTTTTTGCATACGCCTTCAATTTCAAGGTTTTCAAATATCCAATAAGGTGACACCACATGAAAGCCTTCCACTAGCTCAAATTGCAAGCGCGCTTCTCCCAGGCGTTGTGCACGAATTCGAATTGGTGCCAGTTTTTTGCCAGCACCTTTTAAGTAGAGAGAGCGTCCTTTAAAATAATAATTTCCAGGAGCCAGGGTGATGGTGTCGCCACTGCGAGCGCGTTTGAGCGCTTTTTTAAAGCCTTCAGTCGAATTAACGGTGATTTCTCTTGTCGAGGTCACATAGGGTTTTTTCAGCAGTTCCTGTCGCAAAGAGGGCGCTGGCCTGCCGAGTAAATCATGCTTAACTAAGGCAGAATAATAGCTTGTCGATGGGCCAACTAAATCGGTTGACCAGTCTTCGGACCATAATGGTGTAAACGTGCTGTCAATTAAGCCAAAGTTATAACGGTCATCTGCCGGGATTAGGTTTTCTATGATGACTAACAGAGGCGTCAGACTGGGACGTTGCTCTTTTTGCCATGCAATTTGTCTTGGTAAATGCCTTCCTGCCATTTGGTGCAGGGATGCGCCGAAGCGATAGCGTGACCATTGATCAACGGCAATAAATATCAAGAGGCAGCATATCAGTCCTGGAACAACAATATATTTAACTAGCTTGAATACTCGGGTACGAATCACAATGTTATCCATGCGTGTGTGAGAATGAGGGAATATTGTTTGCGGGGGGGGTAATTTCTATCATGATATGGAGCTATGATTTATTGATGATCCTTTGGGCGATTGACAAAATTCAAGTTCAAATAGCATATAAAACGCAGTGATATCGATTGTTATCTTAAGGTATGAATTAACAGGAAGCCATTGTGCAAAAAAATAAAGGGTTTGATCGTATTGTAAAAGCCTGCGGTTATTCGTTGGCCGGATTAAGAGCGGCTTGGCGAGAAGAGGCGGCATTCAGGCAGGAAAGCCTGTTGATGCTCGTGTTGTGTCCGCTGGCTTTTTGGCTTGGTGAAACAATACTGGAGCAAGTACTGTTAATTGCGGTGTGTGTTTTGGTGATTATTGTGGAATTGATAAATTCGGCGATTGAGGCCGTGGTAGATAGAGTCAGTGATGAGCATCATGTGTTATCTGGACGGGCCAAAGATATGGGCTCTGCAGCGGTGTTTGTCAGTGTTTTATTGGTAATTTTTGTCTGGTGTGGAGTTGCTCTTGAGCATCTTTTTTAACCGTAAATCGTATCCAGTTTGGGTTTCTCGATTGGTTGGGCTACTTATTTGTTTTCTGACAGCTGTCACCAACGCCGGAGATTTGGCGGATACCGTGGTTTTGGTAAAACCTTCTATTGTAGGGGTGGGGACTTACCTGCCGACTCGAGCACCGCAGTCACAGTTATATGGCACCGGTTTTGTCGTGGGTGATGGTTATCATGTGATCACTAATGCGCATGTGGTTAAGTTGAAGTTGGCAATTGATAAGAAAGAGAAATTGGTGGTCTTTGCAGGTACGGGTAAACGTGTAAGTCAGAGGGATGCGCGTGTACTTGTATTGGATGAGGCGCATGATTTAGCGTTGTTACGTATCTCGGGCACCAAGCTTCCAGCGTTAACGGTGACTGATTCACGGCAAGCCCGGGAAGGGCAGCACTATGCTTTTACAGGCTTTCCGATAGGCGTTATTTTGGGCTTATATCCTGCGACTCACCGGGGAATAATTTCCAGTATTACGCCAATTGCTGCGCCTATGGGCGACTCCAGGCAGCTCACTCCGGAGTTAATTAAACGCTTGAAAGCCTCTTACGAAATCTTCCAGTTGGATGCTACTGCCTACCCAGGCAACAGTGGCAGCCCTCTTTATGATGAGCAGACTGGGCAGGTTATTGGTGTGATCAACAGCGTGTTTGTTAAAGGTACGAAGGAGGCGGCTATTGAAAACCCCAGTGGCATTAGCTATGCGATCCCATCACGGTATGTCAGCGCTTTACTCGATAAATACAAAAGTCGCTAAATGTAACTGTCGGTTATTTTTACACTACTTAATTTTTTATAGGTTTTAATATAAATTATTAATAGTAACTGTTTGTTTTATATGAACTCTTTGTTTTAGGTATAGTTATTGCAGCGCACTAAGCATAAAAGTTTGTGCGCCAATACCTTAAAGTCTTAAAATTTTGTATCGGACAAGTGTTGGGCCTATAATTCGGGATAAGAAAGACACTATGGAAAGCCACTATGGGTGACGATATTAAACTGGATAAGGACGAAAGCAAAAAGTCTCACGATGATCAGCCAAAAGCGACGAGACGGCGGTTTGCTAAAACGGGTCTTGGTGGCGGGGCAGTGTTGATGTCGCTTTTGAGTCGCTCGGCATTTGGTTCTAGTGCACAGTGCTCAACATCCATACTTGCTTCCTACAACCTGTCCGCCCACCCTGATCTAGCAAAGTGCGAATTTGCCTGTGAACCAAATCACTGGCAGCTCCATTCTTGGGATGAGTATGTGCCAGGTGGTTTTTCATCAGGCGAGCCTTTCTGTGATGCTTTTTCTATAAATAAGGATTACTTTATTGAAGAAGATCCTCTTTGCGAAGCTATTTTCACCCAAACGCTGGGGCAGATTTTGAATGGAGGTTGCCCAGAGGGTTACCAATCCATTGGCGAGCATGCCGTTGCGGCATTAGTTAATTCCAAGCACGATATGGTGAAGAATGGTTGCCCTTACAATTCCGGAGGGGTAATTACTGATTTCCAGATGGCTTACGAACATTATTATCTTAACAAAGGCTCAGGTACTGAAAATAACTTATTGGATACGTTTGTGGCTAAGTACAGCGATTACTACTCATGGCCAAATGTAGCTTGTCCAATACCCAATGAGTAACGGACTTTTTCCGTTACCAAATAGATGACGGAAGTCTAAAATCCCCGCTTCAGGTTGACCACCTCCGATCGGGGATTTTTTTATGGGAATTCCCCGTTGTCTAAAATTGTTGGCTATCATGAAAGCATGATTAAAACACCTGACGCCCGCTGGCGGTTAGCCACCCAGGATATACGACTGGATCAATTTGAATCGCAATCTGCGGTGCTATTTCATTGTGCCTCAGGAAATACTCATTTGCTTGATTTGTTTGGCGCTTGCCTGGTTAGATTTTTACAGCAAGGCGCTATGCAGCAGAGTGAGCTTGTTTTCAGAGTGGCAGAGAGCCTTAATTTCGAACTGGAAGAGGCGTTACAAGTACACCTTGAAACGACGCTTGATTCATTGCAGCGTCTTGAGGTTATTGAGAAATTATGAACTCAACAATCGGTTCTTTGGGATTGGCTGAGTTCAGCCGCGTGTTGAAAACAAGCGGTGTTACCCTGAAGACAGGGCCTTTCAGCTATCACATAAAGTCTTCTTTACCTGCTGTTCAGCAGGGCTTGCATCTTCTGTATGCCGATTATGCCCTGTGCACTGAGGCGGCCTTTGCTGACTTTCATATTTCAATGAACCCAGTGAATTCCCTGCGTCGCTGGGTACGCCCTAAAATTCATTTTTGCATGGATCATAAATCTCCTTTTTTGCCGATGCCTCTGAAACAAGGCTTGGCGTTTATGGAGTGGGGCATGAATTGGTGTATTTCCAATCATGTAAATGACTACGTAAAGTTACATGCCGCAGTGCTGGAAAAGAATGGCCGAGCGCTCATTATGCCGGGTGCGCCTGGGGCGGGTAAAAGTACTCTGAGCGCGGCATTAACTCTGAGAGGGTGGCGGTTATTGTCTGACGAGCATGCATTGGTTTCTCTAACTGGCGCAATGGTGACTCCCCTGTGTCGTCCTGTGGGCCTGAAAAATGCCTCCATTGAGGTGATTAAGGGCTTTGATTCAGGTGCAGTGATTGGTCCTCTGTCCGAAGATACCCATAAGGGCACTGTTGCACATCTTAAGGCGGATCTGCATTCGGATAGTCAAAGTGATACTCCGGTTAAAGCTGCATGGGTAATTTTTCCGCGTTACAGTCCTGGTAGCTCGACACGACTTGAAAAAAAGCAGAAAGCTGAAACATTTCTTTCTGCAGCCAAGCAGTCTTTCAATTACAGCCTGCTGGGAGAGCGGGGCTATCAATCGATGGTAGATTTAATTAGCGCCTGTAATTGTTATGATTTTGTGTATTCAGACCTGAATGAAGCCATTGAAACCTTCAATAATTTGAAGGAGCCTGTTTGATGCGACAATCATTTTGTCAATTAGTTAAGCTGTTGCGAAAACCTGATTTACTGGCTGTTTTAACTCTTGAGCAGTGGGACCTGTTGATTCCTCAAGCGCGTCACTCATTGTTACTGGGACATTTAAGTATTCTGGTTGACCGGCAAGGTGTTAGAGAAAAAATTCCCAGCGTGATTATGCGGCATTTGGATTCAGTGAAGGTGGTTTCTGATAAACAAATTCATTCAGTTAATTGGGAGCTAAGAAAATTAGGTGAGGCCTATGACACTGCTGAGGACTCGATAATTTTATTAAAGGGAGCTGCTTACGCTGTTGCTGGTTTGCAAGCGAGTCAGGGGCGATTATTTTCCGATATAGATTTACTGGTGTCTAAGCAGCATATTGATTATGTAGAGCGAATTCTATCGCTGCATGGTTGGGTATCCGGCCATCATAATGATTATGATGGCCGATATTACCGGCAGTGGATGCACGAGATTCCTCCATTGCGGCATATGCAGCGAGGTACGGTACTGGATGTGCACCACACTATTTTACCGCCTACCGGGCGTTATCATCCTAATCCGCAAAAACTTATTCAATCTGCTCGTGAAGTTGTAAATGGTGTGAAGGTGCTATGTCCTGAGGATATGGTGATTCATAGTGCGGCGCACTTATTTCATGAGGGCGAGTTTGAGCATGGTTTGCGCGACCTGGTTGACCTGCAAGAGTTACTCGCGCAATTTGATCAAAGTGAGCCTGGATTTTGGCAACGGCTGGTGCCGCGCGCCATTGAGTTGGATTTACTTAGGCCGCTTTATTATGGTCTGCATTATGTGCAGACTCTGCTGGGCGTGAGCTTACCTGACGAGATAGTGACGCAGACAAATGCAGCGCAACCTAATGCTCTGATGCGCATTGTTATGGACTGCTTATTTGAACATGCTTTTGCACCGGACCACCCCAGCTGTGACCGTGCTTTGACGGGGTTGGCACGCTGGATGCTCTATGTAAGAAGCCATTACTTGCGAATGCCTCTGTATTTATTGCTCCCCCATTTGATCCGCAAAGCCTGGAAAAGCCATATGGACACGCCTGAAAAACTTGAGCTCAATATTGATGGCTTGCAGCTGCCAAAGCCGAAAGTTAACCGCTGGCATTTTTGGGCTAAATAAGGCGCTTGCAGGGTCATAAGGTATCCAGTTAAATTAAGCTCTAAATCATGCGTTAGCATGGGTCTTCAGTGAATTTATAAGGGAATTAACCAATGTCAGAGGTCAAGACTTATCCTGTAATACCGGAAATTGCCGCGCGTACTTGGGCCGATGACAGCACTTATCAGTCGATGTATCAGGCATCGGTGAATGATCCTGATGCTTTTTGGGGCGAACATGGGCTGCGTCTTGATTGGATAAAACCCTACAGTAAAATTAAAAACACTCAGTTTGACGCGGATGCGGTCAACATCAAATGGTTTGAAGATGGCGTACTCAACGCCTCAGTCAACTGTATTGATCGACACCTGGAAAAGCGTGGCGATCAGGTGGCGATTATCTGGGAATCGGATGATCCAGCTGTTGATACAAAAATTACTTATCGTGAATTGCATTTGCATGTCTGCCGTTTTGCTAACGCCTTAAAGGCACAGAGCATTAAAAAAGGCGATGTGGTTACTATCTATATGCCGATGATTCCTGAAGCGGCCTATGCGATGTTGGCTTGCGCGCGTATTGGTGCTATTCATTCAGTGATTTTTGGTGGTTTCTCTGCCGATGCGATCGCCAACCGTATTGGCGCTTGTAAGAGTAACGCAGTGATTACTGCCGATGAGGGCATACGTGGCGGCCGCATTATTCCGCTCAAAGCTAATGTCGATGAAGCATTGTCTCGGGCAGGCACCGAGTGCGTGAATACAGTTGTGGTGGTCAAATACACCAACGCCGATGTGAGTTGGCAACAAGGCCGCGATGTATGTTATCAGGATATTATTACCAACGTTGCTGATGATTGTGCGCCCGAACCTATGAGCGCAGAAGATCCGCTATTTATTCTTTACACATCCGGCTCTACGGGTGTGCCCAAAGGAGTAATGCATACCACCGGTGGTTACATGGTGTATGTCTCCATGACCCATCAATATGCCTTTGATTATCATGATGGCGATATTTACTGGTGTACTGCGGATGTTGGCTGGATCACCGGTCACAGCTATATTCTCTATGGACCATTGGCGAATGGCGCTACCACGCTAATGTTTGAGGGGGTGCCAAATTACCCGGGTGTTAATCGTATGAGTCAGATAGTGGACAAGCATCAGATTAATATTCTTTATACGGCGCCAACGGCAATTCGCTCATTGATGGCTGAAGGTGATAGCGCAATTGAAGGCACAACTCGGAAAAGCCTGAGAATTCTCGGCACTGTCGGTGAACCGATCAATCCCGCAGCCTGGCAGTGGTATTACGAAACCATTGGTAACTCAGGTTGCCCGGTTATTGATACCTGGTGGCAGACCGAAACGGGCGGTTTTATGCTGACGCCGTTACCTGGTGCGACAGCCTTGAAACCCGGTTC
>Ga0105356_10004571_pt1 | contig 13338 bp, 14 predicted proteins | sample GOMGulsemesocosm_3_FD_83502 | JGI IMG/M metagenome (GOLD analysis project Ga0105356, IMG submission 83502) | Methane-oxidizing microbial communities from mesocosms in the Gulf of Mexico - GOM9D Gulf of Mexico | ecosystem: Environmental > Aquatic > Marine > Cold seeps | place: Gulf of Mexico...
ACCTTGTCTTTTGTATATTAATTGTTCAAAAGGCTGTAACCAAGCTAATAGCGCATTACTGCTTTCTTTATCAACAGCATATTTTCTTATCAAAAACATCGCAGACTGTGCTGCTTTAAGCTCACTAAAGTAAACATTGCACAAACATACATACTTCTTTAATTGTGATAACTAGTATTTTCTATATCTTTAACTAGCGGCATAAGTCTATATTGAATATAGAAGATATACTGTGACTTTACTTAAAGAGACAACTTTGTGACTAAGGCGCGACATTAGCAATAAATGTTTTGCCATATATTTCTAATGAATTATTCCTCTGATGTTACTGAGACGTCTTAGTAACACAACTAAACCAGTATAATGTTTTATAACTAGTTGAAATTGTGATGCTTAATCTGTTTTTTCGTTAGCTTATTACTGAGACCTTTTAGTAACATCCAAGCATTTATAAAAAAGTGATCTTTTATGGTTTCTAATACATTGATATTATGGGATATTAATATAAATTATTTAATATTTATGGTACGGACATTACTAAGACGTACCCATAATAAAGCTGTTGTTAGCTTTATCTCAATTAAGGAGTGTTTTTTGACTATTTCAGATTGGATTATGATTGTAGCTGTATTTTTAGGGCCAATTACAGCAGTACAACTTACTAGATTTCTGGATTCCAGATCTGCCGCAAAACAACGGAAGTTAGATATTTTTAAAACTCTTATGAGTACAAGGCAATATACGACGAATTGGGATCATGTAATGACACTTAACCGCATTGATCTTGAATTTAGTTCTAAAAATACCAAAGAAAAATCTGTTGTCGAAGCATGGAAAGCATACTTGGATTTACTTAATGAGAAATTAATGACTCCCGAACAATGGGCTACAAAGCGTATTGATCTATTAATTGATCTACTGCATAAAATGTCACTTGTACTTGATTATGATTTTGACAAAACACATATTAAAAACTCTTCATATTCGCCAATGGCACATGGAAACATTGATACCCAGCAGAATGCTATTCGACAGGGATTATTGGAAGTGTTAGAAGGTAAAAAAACAGTCCAAATGGAAATTACAAATTGGCCGCAACAATAAAGTATCAAGAAATTAAACAAGGACAAAAAACAGTTGGCTTTTGCTCCTTCGTCGCTTATTTTAGCCAACAATTAAAAGCATCTTAATGGGGCGTTATGTTTCAAATCAACTTGCTGAGATTTCCAAAATGAATTCATATTTGGTTACGGATAAACCAATAATTTATGCTGACATGAACGTCTATAGATATTTGGCTTGCGAAGATATTTCAATTTTAAACCCCGAGAGGTTTAAATGGGTATATTCTCATGTTCACCTTGATGAAATTCATCGGAATGGAAATCAAGATGCCCTTGAAGGCATGAAGCTACTAAAAGCAGTAGAAATTTGTGATGTGTTGGATGAAGAGTTTCAATCTGTAGGGAACATTGTAATACGTGATTTTGTTGATCCCTATTTGAGGTATGAACAACACTTAGACGCAATATCTGGATATGAAGGATTATCAGACCACATGATAGAGCACCTAATTCGTTCTTTTGGAGCTGATAATTTCAAAGAGCTTAGTGAAACGCCTGATAAAATGCGAAATGAAATAGAAAAAATTACAAACATTATCACTGATGAAAGGCGAGATGAATTAAGAGAGAAAGTATCAACTGTATCAAAAGACATGAAAGAGTCTATTGAAGAGCATCTAAAAAATAGGATGCCAATTGATAAAACTAGAAGAGCCTTAGGAATAACAAGTGAAGATCGAAAGAATATTGAGAAATCAAAATCAGCAATTGATGATGTCTGGGATTTAATTTCTCCCTCAATACCTAGTACCACAAAAGATCAATTCTTTGGTTTTGAAAAAATTCCAGGAGTTGAAGGAATTCAACATACTCAACATGGTGCAATATCCGGTTCATATATTGTTCTAAACATGATTGGCATAAGTCCTGATAAAGGGTTAGCTAAAAGAGACAAAATTAAAAATATAATCTCTGATGGACAACATGCAGGAATGGCATCTTATTGTAATGCCTTAGTTTCTGCGGATAGAGGCATAATTAATAAATCATCATGCATATTTTCATACTTAAACAATATAACGAATGCCTTACATTTTAAGTTCAAGAAAGGATACCAACTTAGTCTTGAAGTAAATGAAACATAAGAATTTAAAGCGGGACTGCTAACAGTTTGCTCAGTTTCGCTTCGCTACACATTTTAGCAAACTATTTTCAGCCCCTTAAATGGGCGTTATAGCTACAAGACGGGAGGGATAATATGGATATGTTTGGGATGATAGGGTTTATATTTGGAATGGCAGGAGTTACGTTTGGAATGATGGGCATGGGTGCTTCGGGTCAAGTTACTCAGCTTAGAAAGGAACATGAAGCCTTAAAGGATGAATTAAGAAAGTCCGGTATATTGAAAGAAAAATCGGAGCCATAGAAGGACTAGGTTTCGTCGATGCCAGAAACTGTACGAACATTATTAGCTATAACAAAGCAATCCAAAATGACGCAAAAAACGCGCGTTTTTTGCGGAGTTATCGATAAAAAATCTAATCCAACCTGTCCAAATAGCTATAATAGCTAATGTATCTTTTGCGGCATTAGTGACTATAAGTCGCCATTAATTGGAACACCACTATGAAATTTAAAATCTGTATCAGGACTTGAAATGAGCTCAGCTTCTTTTTCTCCGAAAAATTTCACTCGCCCTGAGATATCACCACCTGCGATTTGTTCAGCAAGAGTTAGATAGTCCTGATAATGTCTTGCTTCACTTCGAAGTAAAGAAATATAAAATTCACCTAAGCGTTTATCCACATGAGGCGCTAGTTTGGCAAATCGCTCGCATGAGCGAGCTTCAATATAAGCACCTATAATCAGCTTATCAATCAAAGCATCGGGCTCAAATGTTTTAACGTGTCGTAACATGCCTTTGGCATAACGACATGGCGTTATGCTCTTATATTCAACATCATACTCATCCATTATTTCTAACACTTGGTAGAAGTGATGCAATTCCTCTTTAATCAACAGAACCATCTTATCAATAAGATCTTGACCGTATTTTGAATCAGAACGAGGAATCACCGATTTAGTCAATTTGTTTTTAGACGGGAGTTCTCGCCAATCCCCTTCCTTTTTATAAATAAGTGTTTCAAAAGGCTTTAGCCATTCTAAAAGAGCATTAGCACTTTCTTTATCTACAGCATACTTACGTATAAGAAACATGGCACTTTGAGCTGCCTTCAATTCACACACGAGGTGGTCTATTAATATAACGGGTAAATTCTCTTTTTTTGTTGCTGCATATATCCACTCTTTAGGTGTTTCGCAAAGCAAAAATTTCTTGATTGGCTCTAAAAGTTTATTCAACTTTATTACTCTCTTAATAAGTCACTGTATATAAATGCTTTTCATGTGTAGGCATTTTTAAAATTGACCGGATTATATCACTGCTATGCATAATAGGCTTTAATATAATCAAAGGTTAAACAGGTATATTTATCTCGTACAAAACAGCAGCAACGGCTGCTCATTTCAAATAAGCGGGATAATTAATGAACGAATACAAAATTACAGTCAATAATAAAATTGAAAATATCGTAGATAACCTCAAGTCTCATTGCGATAGAAACTTTTACAATGAATCGGCACATACTATTTTACATGTAGTGATGGGTAGTTTTTCTTCCAGCGATATTTTATGGAATGTTCAGCCAAAAGACTTAATGAAATTAGAAAGTAAGGAATTTATAAACCTCCTATCACTACTTAGTTTTTTATACAAAAACAAAGGCGTCACAGCCGAATACTTGTTCACTACTGAGTGGTTAGAAGACAAGTTGGTGTTGTTGCCATGAGTATATTAGGCATCGTTAGCAAAAACTCTCAACTAAACGACTTCTCAAATTCAATAGAAAAGATGCTAGGTAATAATTTACCTAAACACTGTATAGAAGACCATATGTATTATTTAAAAAAATACATATGGTGTAACTTTGACACTGAAGAAGTCAAGGTTGTTGTCGAAACAATTCTAGGATTAGACAACTCCGAAGGTGACAACATTAAAATTAATTTTAATGTTGTCATGAGTTTAAAACCTGAAACTTTCAATGCATTAATAGTTTTAATTATATCGTGTAAACAACATAACTCGACCAACAAGCATTATTTCAACGAAGAATCCTTCAAGATTCTGAGAACGTTAAGGACATTAAGAATTCTGAGGGCTATGAAAGTCCTTATAAGCAAGTAAAACATATTAAATCCCAGTCCCTGGGATTTAATATGCTTTACTTATACGAACTATAGTGGCAGTTTTTAAATTTAATTTATAACAGCTTAATTTTTAACAAAAAAAACAAAGACATTATTTATAATAGCAGAGGACACAATATTACTTATTAGAAGGTGAATATTGTGAATTACAACTTAGAACAATCAATTGAGCTTGAGCCAATCCCAGCACAAAGTGTGAATGACATTATCGCAGAGGATGTAGCGCCTGAAGAGAGCCTACTTGGAGATATCTTTATATTTCCTTCTCTTAATATGATTTCAGCAGGCACTGGGGTTGGTAAGTCTCACGTCATCAAAGGATTCTGTAGAGCAATAGCAACGGGCACTATGTTTTTGGACTATAAAGCTCCAAAAGCTAGAAGAGTATTGTACATTGATGGAGAGATGTCTAAGCAGGAAGTGAAAAAAAGGATTGTAAATTTAGCAACACCGCTTCCTGTTAGTGAAAGAAAAATGTTTGGTGTTAATTGTACAGTTGTAAACTGTGCAAAGTTTAAGAATTCCCATCCTGATTTTACGCAGAATGCATGGCAAAACCACTTTGACGCGCTTATTTCGGATCACGATGTGATTGTATTCGATAACTTAGTTAGTTTGACTGGTGGCACTAATTTAGCAACAGATACTGAATCAGTAAATAGCTTTATCTATTGGTGCTTGCGTTTAAGAAACCAAAAAAATAAGGCTGTATTTTTAATCAACCATGTTACCAAAACTACTGGTGAATCTATGGGGCTACCAAACCTAAGGTTATTTAACAACGTTAACGTGGTATTAACTAAAGATAAGGCTTTCATAGAGATGGAATTTGTAAAAATTCGTCATATGTTTATTGAGAACCCCATAGTGCGTTTTTTGTTTCGTATCACAGAAGGTGTGGGAATTATTTTTTCTAAAAAATAATTCAAATCTCACCAGTTTTCCTACTGTGATACTACTTAATATTGAGGTCAACTTTGACTTTGAGAAAGCAGCCCATTCACGGGGCTGCACACAACTGGGAGTGGCGAAAGCCATGAGTATTGCTGTGAATCAGCGTTATTCCTTCTGGAAATAATATTGGGCACCCTTCTTAGGGTGCCTTTTTTTCAAACTGCCTTCTACATTCTGTTACTCATTAATGTGATAAAGTTTAGAACCGCAAACATAACAATTTATCAGCCTTGTTCTGTCATATTTACCCATGTGCCCATGGTTTCTTAACCTTGTAGAGCTACAATCATTACAACTTAAGTTGCTTTTTTTTATATGAGGGTTTTGTGATAAGTAGTTACTCAAAGACGGGTATTCAGCTTCTAATCTTGCAGAACCTTTCCTTCCAATCCACTCAAAAAAATAATGAGCTGCAATTGATACAATTATAATAAATGGGATTAAAATATATAAAGACATTTTTATGTTTGATTTATGATTTTACATGAAAACCATAATATCATTTTAATTATATGCGGTGTAGCTTTAGGTAATATTGATTATTTTCAAAGATGACTCTCCACGCATTGCCTCCGCGCTCATCTTGGAAATAAGCACAATCAGCCCTGCAAGGGTGGGAGCGTTCAGCGACGAATCGATATGGCACATATCGACTCTGGGGGAGCCGATTTACAAATTTTAACCCCAGTTAAAAATAAGTGCTCCCAAGCACTGGTTGTAAATTGGGGGCTTGTGCCCCCTTCTCTCTCAAGTTGAAGACGCCGAGTATCCTCGCAAATAGGTAATTTGAACAGAAATTCAAGAGTGCGTAGCAAATTTGAAAACTTGTGAAAATCCGCAATTTGAGGGGATACTCGGCGTCGCGCAGCGACAGAGAGAAGGCATTTTCGTGTATTGCTGAACTGTAGGCGCGTCCAGCGTCGGAGGTTTAACAATCCGAAAACTCAATAAGTAAAGGTCGTTCAGACCAAAGCGTTTGATATATGCGATTCGAAGAGCATTATAATGCTAACCCACCCAAGTATTGATGCAGGGTGGCTTAGCTTTTCCCCTCACCTTTTACTATTTATTTGCAAATACCTTTAATTGAATTTAATAAATGCATAAGCAGACCAATCTTATAAAACAGCAACAGAAACTGGGAAAACTGTGGGGTGCTGCAAGAGCATCAAAGCTAGCAAGCTTTAAACGTGAAAATGAAATTCTGTTTTGTCTGTCTAGGTTCGGTTGGCTAACTAACCATCAAGTAAGCAACCTAATAATCCCAACTCACATGATCACTTCAAGCTCAATAAGGAAAATATTAAAACGACTTACTGTTGAGGGTTTTATCTATTCAAACACCATCAACAGAAGCCCCACAGCTCAATGTAAAAGCTACTCATTAACACGTAAAGGAATGAATCGACTTTTAGAAATAGACAGCTTTAAAAGAGCTGTACGCAACCATTCTATAACTAAACAGCCGATGGATGAGAAATATGAATATCACCGCTTAGTCGCCAATCAAGTCCTAATCGACTTAAGACATAAACGTCATCAACTTCCTCTTCAAATTAATAACTTCACTTCAGAACATGAAATTGGAATCATGAGGAAAGCATTTGTATCACATTTTGGCTGTATACCTGACGGCCTATGTATATCTGATAATAAATTGGTAATGGTGGAAGTTGAAAACAGCGTCAGAGGCCCACGAAGACACGGTTCTAAATTAACGCATTGGCTAGAAGCATATGCGGATCGTGTTGTAAGAGAAAAGAAGTTCAGTGATCATTTCTTGGCGCTTGGTCAAGCTGGAAAATATGAGGATGTTATTCAGCTATTCGTGTGTACCAACCATAAAAACTTTCGTAGCATCTGGCGAAAAGTTGAAAAAATCATGCATCAGCACCGTATCTACTCACACATATTTTATTTAGTGGCAGAAAAACAATATTGGGTAGACCCGCTAAAACACTCCAAGTTCATGGAGCACAATGAGCAACAAACAAAACAGCTTGTTGCTCAAAAGAATAAATAAACACAAATTCAACTATATAGTTGAACTATCATCTATCGAACTAAAGCTATCTTCTATCGAACTAAAGCTATCGTCTATCGAACTAAAGCTATCGTCCATTGAACTAAAGCTATCGTCCATTGAATTAGAGCTATTATCAGTACCATATGGATTACCCGCCGTATCTAATGCACCATTCATCGGATAGCCTGTAGCAGGGTTAATTTGGTAATCATCGTCGATCAATTGTTCTGAATTACTATGAAATTCATTAATGTCATCTGATTCAGAGTTACTCATTGAGTTTAGAGCGAAAGCACTGGTTGCTACCGCTACCGAGGCACCTTTAACAGTAGTGTTTGATACGCCTATAGGCTCTTGGTTTCTAGATTGGTTTATCGGCTCTCTGAATATAAAACTATATATCTTCTTACAAATTTCTTTTGGTGTCTCTGGCAGTCCTGACAATTCGATTAAATGAGTTTCAGTCACCCCTGAATCTATCTCTATTAGTTCAAGTAAGGATGGCTCTATCAGGTTTATCTTTCTTACTGCTTTATAATCTATTTTATTAATCTGCTCTTTCTCGCTCCCTGTTTCCAATTTAGAAAAACTATCTTTGTAAAAGACAAAATTATACTCCTTACAATCATCTTTATAATCTTTATACTTTTTCCTTTTGATTATTAGAGAGTTAATAATTTGGTAAAATAACCAATAAATCCCCACATAGCCCATTATAAATTCAACTGTTGATAAGTATGAGCATATAAAAACAAATATAATTCCACCTAAAAACACCCATAAGCTATTTTTACTTTTGGGGTCATCTTGAAAGTATATATGCGAGGGAAGTGGTACTACTGGTATTTTATAAATTTCTTCCTGTAAAGCTGCGAATGAGTCCATTTCATTTAGCTCAAGTAAAATGTCTTCACAGTTTTTACAAAAAGCATCCACATCTTCTATTATAAAACCATCCTCGTGTACTATTTTATTTCTAATTGATGCTATCCGCCTTGATCTTGAAACCAAAGATTGAGGTAAGTTATATTCAACACTTGATAGTTTTTCATGAAGTCCTCTCCCTTGAGCTGAAAATTTATTTTCAAGTAATGACTCAATTTTCTTAGTTTGGTTTATAGCTGTTTCTATCGCAGAACCCATAGAGTATCCCTTTATTTATTGTTGTTCTTATTTTACAAACACAGAAGTAATCTTCACCACACATCATAATTTTAACCCACAACCGTAATCTAATATTGAGAAAACACCGTATTAATACGGCTGCTTCTCAGAGTCTAGCGATTAAAACAATATTGGTTAGACCCGATAAGACATTCTATTTTCATAGAACATAATGAGCAACAAACCAAGCAGCTTGTTGCTCATAACTCAATAAGATTAGCTAAGAAAAGTTAGGCTTGTAATCATACTTTTCTACTGTATTTGATTGGTGGAAACACGCGAGTTTGGATTTTCTAGCAAAAATACCATTTACGATATTTAGCGGCACCATTTCTATAGAGTTATTAAATTGTTCAACACCTCGATTATAAATAGTTATAGCAGCGGCTACATTTTCATTTTTATCTGCAATTTGAGACATTAAGTCACTTACTATACTTGTAGCTCCTAGCTCGGGATAACTTTCAGCAGTAGCCCTAAATGATGAGAATACACTTTTAGAAAGCTCCTCTGTTTTTTTCAAGGCATCAACATCGATAACACTAGTATCTAAGTTGGAGACAGCTTCTCTTAGTTTGGTTACTTTTTCAATAAAACCAGATTCAAACTCTTTAAAATCATCAGTAAGTTTATGCAGTTCAGGTAATACATCATGCTTTAGCTTTTCATACGTTATTACATCAGACCAAGCTCTTTTTACTCTGTTCATTCTTGAAATGATCATGTTGTACATTAATATTGTGGCAAATAACACAATCCCGAATACTACATAAAAAATAATAGTTTTTTCCATTTAAACTGCTCTCTTTAATTTATTGTTGGTTTTAGAATTGATAATATCAATAACTTCTTTTGCTTGAGTCAAAACAAGTAATTCAGGTGGGTTTTCTAATTGTTTAACATATTCGTCAGTATTTTTTATCGATTTTACGTTAACAGTAGAGGGGAGTATTTTTCGATCAAATTGCATACATATACTCGCTCCATCTGAAACATCCATGGAAAGTAAATCTACATAGTTATCTTCAAAAGTTAAAACCATTGACGGGGTAAAAAACTTAGCTGCGGTTAATTCATTAGCGCACTTTATCTTAAACCGATCATTAAATTTCTTACTAGAAGAACTCCATTTTATATCATAACGATTCGTATTTATTGTAAAACCATTAAACCCTTCAACTACTGCAAGAATTCCAGATTCCTCATGAGTTGTACGTTCTTCTTTAGTTGTTTTTTGTCCATCTGAATCTTTCTCTTCTACTTCTCTAACAGTGACATATGTAAATTCAAAAACGTTAAAATCTACTCCTTCCTCTGTCGTACCTGACATTAATTGAGAGATTCTTTGGCTTTCATCACCACAATTAAATAACGGGAACTTCTTTCTCAACTCCAGCCAAAGCTCATAACCATCAAATGTTAGATGCTTTAATTCATTTTTAATTTCAACGGCTTTAATAGCTACATTATCGGTGATGATGCTTTTAGTACCTTCTCTATGTAAGAATACGCTAGCAAAAATAACACATGAAGCAACAGAATATATTTGAAAATCCACATTAAACAGATAATTAAGAGCGTCCACATTTGCAAATAAAAAGGTTAAAGCAACTGCGGCAGCACTTAAAAGAAAAAGAGATTTTATATAAGGTTGCTGAGATGAATAACCATGTCCACTACTGAATTTTTTAATTTTATTTGATATTTCCAGTATATCTTTATGGCTATTAGCTTTAGATGATAACTTTTTAAGTTCTTCAAAATGAAGGTTTAATGGACTTTTACTCATAAATACCTTTTTTTGTATTTTATAGAACGAAAGAAAATATAGAATTAATAGATGCAATCAGTAACTCTACTTCCATACCAGTCATTCTAACCAGCCTTCTTTAATTTATTTTTTGTTCGTTCATTTATATAACTTATTATTTGTTTCGCACTTTGTAGGCTTGAAAGGGTTTGCGGATTACGTAAGTGCGATATAAAATCTTCTGTTTTTTTAATGGCTGGTGGTTTCAAGTGTGTCGGAAATACAGATTTATTTAGACCCAAGCAAGCTTTAGAATTATCTAGAACATCGAGTGAATCTAACACACTGAACTCATCTTCAAATTTCAAAACTACACTTGGAGTAAAAAACTTAGCAGCTTCAATACTGTTTGAGCATCTCACTTTAAATCGATTATTAAAGTTTTTACTTGAAGAGTTCCATTTCTCTTTATATCTACCTGAATTAATTGTTATTCCATTAAAAGCAACTAGTTCGACTATGCAGCCAAATTGGTAACATGTTGTTCGAGTAGTTTTTGTGGTTTTATTTCCATCCGAATCTTCCTCTTCTTCTTCTGTAACCTCTACATATTTAAACTGAAATAAAGAAAAGCCTGTACCGTCTTCAGCTTTACTTTTATATAACTTAGATATTTCTTGCCCTTCATCACCCGCATTAAAAAATGGAAATTCTTTGCGAAGAGAAGACCACATTTCGTAGCCATCAAAGTCATACTCCTCTACTAGATTATTGTGTATCGCAACGGATTTGTAATAGGCCTCACTACCGACGCCAAATACTTTAGCTTTTCTATAAAAATAAACGACTATAAAAATTATAAAAGCATAAAATCCACCTATCACCATACCTCCAAATATTTCAATATGAATATTAAAGATATTCTTCAAGATTAGAGGCACAACTATTGCAAATATAGACATAAAAATAATTGAGGTAACAACAGGCTGCTTTAATGAATAATCACCAAACTTACTATATTCCTCAATTTCAGATACTACATCTTCAATATGCTCTTTAGTTGTAGCCACCTTACAGTGTTTTTCAAGTTTAACTAAGTGTTCTTTAAGAGCTTTATTACTCATAAACTGTCCTTGTTATTGTTATTGTTATTGTTATTGTTATTGTTATTGTTATTGTTATTGTTATTAGACTCTAACCAATTTTAAACTATAGTTTAAGTTTTTTTATCAGAACAATAACTAAGTGTTCAATAAATATACAAAATTGTGATTTGGTTGTTAATCTAATACTTTACAAGCAGTTAGAAAACTCTGACTTCATATGCCTTATAACAAGTTTTGATCGATTTCTTTCAACTCTTGATTTCTAGGTATAGCTATAACTACATCTGCAAACTTATTAAGCACAACATATGAGTTTGCATGTTTTCCTGTCTTAGCTCTTTCAAACCCCAAATACTTATACTCTATTTCTTGCCCATCTAGATTATATTTGATACTGGAACCATCACAGCGGACTTCAAAATTTATTTGCTGCAAGAGCCTATTCATTTCAACAGGGTTATCGTCAAATGACTTACCTTCGAATAATGACACTACTTCTTTTGATAGAAGCGCACTAGTTCCAAGCGCATCCATTACATCTTCTTTTTCAGTCATTAGCTCTTGAAGTTTCATCTCTTTTTCTTCTAATTCTTGCTGGATTTTTTCAAGGCTATAAATAGATTTTTTATTCATGGATTTTAGTAAGTTAAAAAATAGGTCAATAGAATCCTTTGTTTCTATAATTTTACCTTCGATAACAATAAGTTCTTTTTTTGAAGCTTTTTCATTATCATTAATAATTAGTTTACTATAACCGAAGTGAAGAACCTCATTAATTACCTGTTGCACAACAACAGCAGGTAATGTTTTAGAGTTATCACATAACTTAGGGTTTCTCCCTCGTCGGGTACAGCGACTATTAACATTTGGTAATTCACCTTTACCTTTTTGGTCTCTTACAAATGTCAAATTTGATCCGCATCGACACTTAGCTAATCCTCCAATAAAATATGATCTTGGTTTAGAAGCTCTTTTGATTTTCTTTTTAACTGCGTTCTGCACTCTATAATAAAGATCTTGTTCAATTGCAGAAGGGTAGACATTTGGAATTGCCCCCCATTGCCCTATAGCCATAGGATTGCTTAACCACTTTTTAACCGTACCAGGGTTTACCATTTTAGATTTGTTGTTTTTTAGACCAAACTTCCATACGTCTCTTTTTCCATCTCCAAATAGGTGAGGCCATGAGCTTGTTAAACGTTGTTGTATTCTTCTTTGTCCATCCCCTAACAAATACCACTCATAAATTTGTTTTAAAATATCAGCATACTCATCAATGAGCTCAAAGTTTGGACTCAACCAAAAAGGTGTCCTCATTTTTACAGGCTCACCTTCTTTAGCTAAGGCTTTCCTATCATTCCAAGACCCTTTGACTCTATAACTCAATTGTTTTGAGTAGTTATTTGCTTGTTGAAATTTACCTATTAACCCTATTAGTAAACCACCATTCAAAGATTCGGTGTTGTACTCTAAACCATCGTCCAAAGTAACGATCTTAATACCCTTATCTACAATGCGAGTAATCGTCGCATTCATTGTCATCAAATCTTCTCTTCCGAGCCTATCGACAGCCTCAACAAGTACATAATCCCCTTTTACAATATCTCCGTTATCAACAGCTAAAAGCAACCTTCCGAAGGAATTTTTTTCCTCTTTATGCTTTCCTTTAAAGCCAGAAAGACCTAAGTCTTCAAACCTTACTGGAGACATATCCACATCAGGGTTTTCAGCTAACCATATTTGAATAGCCTCATTTTGCCTTCTTAACGAACTACCATCAGCCTGCTTAGCAGAGCTAAACCTTACATAACTAAACGCCTTAGCCATAAAACCACCCTATAAAATAACGATTTGCATTTAGATTGCTCATTGTACACTACTGCTCGCACACTAGGTGATCAATGAGTAAAATAGATAAATTTTCTGGTTTAATTGCTTCTTCAATCCAAGCTTGAGGCGTTTCACATTTTAGAAAAGATAATATGGGTGATAATAATTTTGTCG
>Ga0105356_10004577_pt1 | contig 13333 bp, 9 predicted proteins | sample GOMGulsemesocosm_3_FD_83502 | JGI IMG/M metagenome (GOLD analysis project Ga0105356, IMG submission 83502) | Methane-oxidizing microbial communities from mesocosms in the Gulf of Mexico - GOM9D Gulf of Mexico | ecosystem: Environmental > Aquatic > Marine > Cold seeps | place: Gulf of Mexico...
CAGGTTCGAGTCCTGGTGGGGACGCCATCTTATTCAAAGCTCATCAATCCTAAACTCAACCGGATAACAATACTTCAGCCTCCTAAGCCGCTGCTCCAGGTTCGAGTCCTGGTGGGGACGCCACTTCATTCTAATACTAATCGCTGCCGTGAAAGCTCCTCGATAAAGAGATTTCGAGGATGACGGGAAGAAACTCGCCGTCCCCGCCGTGTCTAGTGCGGGATGAATAATTCGTATTGTGCTGATGAGTATTACATCTAACATTTAATCGCTCAAAATACCCACAGATTGACATTAAATCCTTATCCTAATCGAGCATGAATAGAGCCAGATCAAGAAAAGGTTCACTAGCCTATTTTCTTACTTATATTTTGATTTACCCTAGATACAATTACCTACCAACCTCCTAAATTTAATGCTCAGGTACTAAATTTCACTCTTCGCGCGCGATTAATACCAGATAAAGGAAAAACTATGACATTTTCAGATGTATCTTTAAAAAAGAAGATATTTCTTCTATTGGCACTGCCGGTGATGGGAGTCTTGGCTCTCAGTACCACAGCGATTGTCAAAAGCTACGCTACTTATCAATCGATGGTGGAGGTAGAGGAGTCCGTGTTAGTTGCTACTAATTTTGCTAACCTAGTCCATGAATTGCAAAAAGAGCGTGGGATGACAGCCGGGTTTATTGGCTCAAAAGGCCAAAAATTTGCTGATGATATCATCGAGCAACGCAGACAGACCGATATCAAATTAGGATCCCGGCAGGAGCTTCTCACACAACACCAGATTAACTGGCCAAGTTTCTCCACCTTAAACCGAAACATTGAGTCGAGCTTACGTCAGCTTCGAGATATTCGATCGTTAGTCGATACTAATCAAATCGCCTTAAATGAGGCCTTAGGATTCTACACTAGGATTAATGCCAATCTACTTGAAACGTCATCATTAATCGCGAAGCAGAGTAAAGACAGCACTATTGTCGAGCAAGCAAGTGCCTATTACAACTTCTTGCAAGGTAAAGAGCGTGCAGGCATAGAAAGAGCCGTATTAAACAATGTGTTCGCACAAGACCAGTTTTCGGGCAATTTACGGGCAAATTTTATTACCCTCAAGTCACAGCAAGAAACGTATTTTGACAACTTCACAGTCTTTGCGGCGCCACAAAATAAGCGATATTTTGAAGAGCAACTTAGCCACCCCACTGTCGCTGAAACGAATCGCCTTAAATCGATTGCGTTAAGTAAAGTCGAGTCATTTAATATCGATCCTATTCACTGGTTTACTCAGGCTACAGGGCGTATTGGACAACTAAAATCGGTCGAGAATCACTTAAGCGACGCCTTGGTATCGCTAGCGAATACCACCAAACAAGATGCGACGAATATACTGGTCACTAGCGCATTACTGAGCTTAGCATTGATTATCGCAACACTCATCATCTCAAGCATGGTGATTCGCGATATCATCGCGCGGGTTGATGATTTATCAAACGTACTTTCACGAGTCGAAAATAATAATGACTTAACCGCAAAAGCACAGCTAAAGGGCGCTAGTGAGCTTGGTGGCATATCCAATGCACTCAATCAAACACTGGAGAAATTTTCCTTTGCCATCGAGGAAATCTCAACCACCAGTAGCGTATTAGCCGCTGGCGCTGAACAAACCTCTCAAACGTGCGTGCGTAATAGCAAAGCGATGAATGATCAACAGGACGAAATAAGTTTAGTAGCTACCGCTGTCGAAGAAATATCGGTGACGGTAAAAGAAGTCGCGGTAAATACTCAGGCGGCGGTAGATTCGGCGCAACAGGCCGATCAAAAGTCCAAACATGGCTTGCATATCGTGCAGCAATCTTATCATTCCATTGAAGTCCTAAAGCAGGAAATAAATGAGTTGGCCAGCACCATTACCCATCTCCATGAGAGTAGCAATAACATTACCAGTGTCGTCGATGTAATAAAATCGGTGGCGGATCAAACCAATCTTCTGGCGCTAAACGCAGCCATTGAAGCAGCTCGTGCCGGTGAGCAAGGTCGCGGTTTTGCGGTGGTAGCCGATGAAGTCAGAACGCTTGCCCAACGGACACAAGAGTCAACCTCTGAAATAGAAAGCTTTATTGGTTCCCTTCAAGCTGATGCTAATAATGCATTCTCAGTCATTGAAGCGAGCCAACAAAAGGCGCAAGATGCCGTTGATAAATCGAAAGATGTCGAGGTTGTGTTGATCGAAATAACTGATTCTGTATCTACAATATTTGCAATGACCGAGCAAATATCGGTAGCCGCCGAAGAACAAGCGACGGTCACCCAAGACATTGCAAAAAACATTATTAACGTTGAGCAAAAGTCTCATGGCGCGACTACCGACGCTAACGAAATAGCCTCAACGGCAATTGAGCAAGCACAGTTAGCACAACAGCTTCGTACCCTTGCTCATCAGTTTACGGTGTAGGGCTACTAGGGTATTGCGGTAGCGAATGATGGTTGTTTTGAGCATCTAAGATAAAGTGACTATGGAATTTAACAATAGACTTATATTCGGTCATTTTAAACGCCAATAGTCCGAGCTCATAGCAACTATCAACAAACTGCTGTAAGTCCCCACGTACATACACACTCAACTGGCCAGATTGACCAAATCCGGCGGCAAAGTCCGCTGGCGCGATCACTAATGAACTGAGACCTTGGCTCTTTATCGAGCTTTTCTTACCAAGCACAACATGATTTGTGACCTGCCATTGTAAACCTTCTAATGCACTAACTAACTCTTCTACCGTGCGCGTATCAAAGGTCTGTTCTTGTGGTACGTTACTGTAGCCTTGTTTGAGCATGACGAAATGGTGCTTCAAGTTAGCACCGGCGCCACTCGTTCTCGCCTGCTGTTGCCATGATTTGAGTAATGGCACCACACAAATATCGAAACGCTTACTTTTAATGGATTGGCCGATCCACACGCTAAAAAAGTGACTCTCACTTAATCCATTTTTCGGGACTCTACCGCAAGATTGAGCTTGTGCTAAGTCATCAATACCTTGTGTCACTAGACTTAGTAGATGTTGTTTAAACATAGTTTTTCCTAAAATAAGCCACGGATAGCACCCGCGGCAGTAATGCAATTGATCGATACCCGTGACCGATGAGAGTGCATGATTTCAGCATTTCCAATGGTCACGGGTATAAATATTATCTAGTTAGCCAACTGACCTATTTTATATTCTTTTGGCGGTTGCTTACCCATTAGATGCTCGACAAAGTAATCCCAGCGTTTACGCATCATGTACGGTTCACGAGCAAAGCCGTGACGGCGGTTTGGTAACATCAATAAATCAAAGTCTTTATTAGCTTTGATTAGTGCATCTACCACGATAAGTGTATTAAATGGCGGGACATTATCATCAAGGGTGCCGTGCGCTAATAATAACTTACCTTTTAGACCATCGACCACCAGCTGATTGGCCTGATTATCATAATTGGTAGTGCCATCATCGTTATGCTTAACCAGCCCCTGCCACTTTTCGCCCCACGGATCGGCGTAATTTCTATTATCGTGATTACCCGCCCCACTGACCGCGACCTTATAGAAGTCTGGATATTTTAGGATCGCATTAGTCGACGCAAAACCACCACCTGAATGCCCCCAAATACCGACGCGGTCAAGGTCAAGCCACGAATACTTGTCTGCCAATTGCTTAATCGCTGACATTTGATCTGGCACGCCGCTGTCACCCATGTTGCCATAATAAAACTCATGGAATTTTTTAGAGCGCATCGGTGTACCAAGCGCATCGAGTTCAATCACGATAAAGCCCAACTCAGCCATCGCCTGATTATCGCCTCGAGATGCCTTAAACGAACGACCACGAATACTCCCCGACTGTGGACCTGGGTAGAGATAGTTAATCACCGGATATAGCTTAGCCGGATCAAAATTTGACGGTTTATAGAGAAGGCCATGAATATCAAATTCGCCGTTTCTATCTTTAACCACAAATGGCTCTGGTGCGCGCCAATCGGTTGCCAGCAATGCACTAACGTCCGCTTGTTCTAATGCTAACGTAACATCGCCATTAACAGCGCGAATTTGTGATTTCTCAGGCGTATTAGGCGTCGAGTACAAATCCAAAAAATGTGTCTTAGTTGGGCTTAGAGTAACCGTGTGATCTCCAAGCTCAGGTGTTAACAGGGTTAACCCACTGCCATCCATTTGTATCTTATAAAAATAGTTAAAGTATGGATCGCTATTCTCGCGACCACGACCGGTGAAATAAATGGTACGATTTGGCTTATCAATATGGCGTATCTGTTGTACGTTCCATTGACCTTTAGTGATCTGATGCTTTAACTTACCGCTGTCGAGCGCATATAGGTACAAATGCCCCCAATCACTACGCTGTGAAAACCAAATCACTTCGTTGGTTTCAGGAAGGTAATTCCAGTTCACTTTGCCCTTGCCTGACTCAAAAAATGTCGACGCTTGTTCGCTCAGTATTGTAGACACATTACCCGTTGCAGCGTCGGCCACCCGCAGCGTTGCCGTTGAATGGTCTCGGCTAACAGAAGCAAATGCGAGTGAGTCACTGCTATCATTCCATTGAACATCGAGCATCTTACCGCGGCTATATACATGATCAGTAATGGTAGAACGTTGATAGTCAGCAGGTGTTTTCAACCACACGACTTTGTTTGAACTAACGTCGATAACCATACGTTCCATCATGAAAATATGTTTATCACCCGGTAACGGATATTTCCAACTATCCAACTTTGGATGGCCCACATTGGTACTCACCAAATGCATCGACCCAACGTTACGTGCGTCTTGTCTAAAAGTAGCTATCTTCTTCGAGTCAGGTGACCACAACATGACAGGGGTCTGTGAACGAACCCAACCTGCGTTGTTGGTCGCGTAGCTATAATCTTTAGCACCATCGAACGTCAACTGAGTCTCGATGGCCGATTGAACATTAACGAGCCACAAATTGTAATCACGAATAAAGGCGGACAAACGCCCATCGGGAGATAGCACATGATGGCTTGCCGGCTTTTTGACGTTTGTTTGTTTACAATTTGACGTAGCAACCGCGCAATAATAGTCCTGTTTATTGATGTTAACGCTAATACCACCGTTGACATAACTAACCGCACTAAATGGCAGTGCACTCTCCTGTTCCTCCGTTGCGAACGAGCTAGCAATAGCCTGATGATCAAAGCCCATTGTTCTAGTTTTTTTATTAACATGTGCTAGTTTAAATTGATAACCACCAGCGGTGGGCGTGCGATAAGAAAGCGTCACATCATCCAACCATTTGGCTTTTTCTATAGTGCCAACCACTAAATGTTTGGTGGTTGCGCCTAACTGTCGCTCTGCGCGTTGATAATCAGCAGCGCTAAGACTACTAAGAGAGTCGGGCTCATTGGTTACAACACAGCCAGCAAGCGCCAGACTCGAGCCGAGTAATAATCCGGATATTTTATTCATAATTAACCTTTTTTGTTGTTTTTTTCTCGTTAGAAGAGCGGTCGTTTGTACTAATCCATCCATTCCATTTCGTCGAGAGCTCGGCGCGCTTGCGCTAATGTGCAGTCGGCAAGCGCGATTAACTGATTAGTAGAAATCGACGGATTACGTTGCACGAGATCTAAAATTTGTTGATGGGTGAGTTGTGCGCCTTGCTTACGCAGCAGAGTAGAAAACCAGCGCCAACTATCTTGGTCACTCGCCTCAACGTGTTCGATTATTTGGGAAATTTGCGTCCTATCGGCAATTAATATCCAATCTCGGGAACGTCCCTTACGTGACAAGTGTGCGCCGCTATTACGAATAATCGCTTTAAGTAAGTATGTATCGAAGCACTTTCTAACGAAAGCACGTAATAATATCTGTGTTTTGACGGCCACGGTAAAAATCAACTAACTTAATAGAAGTACTCAGTTTAACAAATTTACCTTTGATTTAACTAGTTTAATTTTAAAAAAAAACCAGTCTCTTAAAGCCGTTGTATCGCCTTGAGTTTCGAGCTGTAGACTAAATCGGTTTCGGATGCCTGACTAAACTAATCTAGTTCGCTATGTTCACCTTAACTGTCTCTAGCGATAACAATCACAACTAGTTGATAGCGCACCACAGTAAAGTCCGTGATGCACGTAGCTTGCCTCATTTAGCAAGCTTGCAAAGATATTTGAATATGTTCGAGTACCGTTTCATCTTCAATGGTGGCTGGTACGACAAAATTTTCACCGTTGGCAATTTTTTTCATTGTTGCGCGCAAAATTTTTCCAGACCGGGTCTTCGGTAATTTTTCCACCACCAAAATCCGCCTAAAAGCCGCTACCGCACCAATATCCTGACGTACTTTACTGATCAGATCTTTTTCCACCTCATTATCGCTTAAGCAATTCTTGCTACCTAGCACAATTAAGCCTAGCGGCAATTCGCCTTTTAATTGGTCATTGACACCGATCACCGCAGCCTCTGCGACAGAAGGATGTTGGCATAACACTTCTTCTATCCGACCGGTAGATAAACGATGTCCCGCGACATTAATCACATCATCAATACGATTCATCACCCACAAGTAATCATCATCATCGAGATACCCGGCATCCCCCGTTAAGTAATAGCCATCTACCTGACTAAGATACGCATCGACATAGCGCTGATCGTTTTGCCATAGCGTCGACAATGTCCCTGGCGGTAGCGGCAGTTTAGCCATGATCATGCCAGACTCCCCTGTCGCCACCGCTTCTCCTTCTGCGTTAAGGATCTCTATCTCATAACCTGGTACCGCTCTAGCGGGCGATCCAGCCTTGATATCACAGGGTGCGCTACCTAACAGATTAGACGCCATCGGCCAACCAGTCTCTGTTTGCCACCAATGATCCACCACCGGAATATTAAGCTGTGCCTGTGCCCACTCTAATGTGGCTGGATCACAGCGCTCGCCGGCTAAAAATAGTGCATTGAGGCTAGATAAATCATATTTTTTAATAAACTCGCCATCAGGATCGCAGCCGCGGATCGCTCTAAAGGCTGTCGGTGCGGTGAAAAAGCTTTTAACCTGATATTCCTCGATCACTCGCCAAAATGTGCCAGCATCCGGCGTTCCGATTGGCTTACCTTCAAATACCACCGTGGTACAACGGTTGATTAACGGACCATAACAAATATAAGAATGCCCCACGACCCAGCCGACATCAGATGCCGCCCAGAAAACCTCGCCGGGTTTAACGTTATAAACATGTTCCATTGACCACGCTAACGCAACGGCGTGCCCACCATTATCCCGCACTACACCCTTTGGTTGTCCGGTAGTGCCTGAGGTATACAATATGTAGAGCGGATCGGTGGCTTCAACCGCCACACAATCATGTGGCTGGGCTTGTTCGATGGCCTTAACCCAGTCAATATCACGCTCGGTTACCATGGTGGCTAAGCGTTGCTCCCGCTGAAAAATGATCGTGTGCTGTGGCTTGTGCTGGCTCAGCTCAATAGCTTCATCAAGCAGTGGCTTATAAGCAATAACGCGATTAGGCTCAATACCACAGGAGGCACTTAGTACCAATTTAGGTTTGGCATCATCGATACGGGTCGCTAACTCTGGCGCCGCAAAACCACCAAACACCACAGAATGAATCGCGCCAAGCCTCGCACACGCCAGCATACCAATTAAGGTTTGCGGCACCATCGGCATGTAGATAACCACCCGATCACCTTTTTCGACCCCAAGTGCAGCCATCGCACCAGCCAACTTGGCGACCTGCGTTTGTAATTCACTAAAGCTAATTTTCTGCTTAACCTGCGTTAGCGGGGAGTCATAGATGATTGCAGTTTGCTCACCAAAACCATCCGAGACGTGCCTGTCGACGGCATTAAAACAGGTATTGAGCTGAGCTCCTTTGAACCATTGATAAAACGGCTTGTTACTGTCATCTAATATTTTATCGGCCGTTTTAATCCAACTAATCTTGTCCCCAGCATTGCCCCAGTATTGTTGAGGTTGATTAGATGCTTGTTGTGCCATCTGTCGGTACGTTTGACGTTCACTCATCTCGATTGCCACCTTATTATTTTACTTGCTATATAACTAACACGTTAAAGTTAAGCTTAAATATTAGACTTAGTGCTTAGCCTAGTGGAAATTACTGGCTAAGCCTTTATAATTGGGGATAATATCTAATCGGCGTAAGACGAAAGAATAGAGAAAACTTATAAACCACCCAATAAAAACTTTACCTTTACGTAAACTTCACGTACCTTATAATAAACGTCAGGAGTGTCATCTTAATGGATACACAAAAAACATTTTCAATTAGCGATTTGTCCAAAGAGTTCGATGTGACAACACGTAGTATTCGCTTCTATGAAGATCAAGGGTTGATCTGTCCAACACGTCGTGGTCAAACCCGAATTTACAATGCTCAAGATAGAGTACGCCTGAAACTTATTTTACGCGGCAAGCGACTCGGTTTTAGCTTAGCTGAAACACGCCGTTTGTTTGATTTATATGATGCCCATAGCTCAAGTGTCCAACAGCTTGAAACCATGCTTTCATTAATTGAAGATAAAAAACAACACCTTCAACAACAAATGGAAGATATTACGGTGGTATTGATGGAACTTAGCTCGGTTGAAACTCGCTGCAAAAGCGAATTAAAAGACTTAATTTAGCCGCACGGCGGCACTAGGAGCCCCAATGATTTCAACATTTAGTTCACTTAATTTTGGTCTCGGCGAGACAAATGACATGTTACGCGAAACTGTAAATGCCTTTGCCGCCAAAGAAATTGCACCACGCGCAGAAAAAATTGATCAAGATAACGAATTTCCAGCAGATTTATGGCGAAAATTTGGTGATATGGGGCTGCTCGGCATTACCGTATCGGAAGAATTTGGCGGCGTTGATATGGGCTATACAGCCCACGTTATTGCGATGCAAGAAATCAGCCGCGCCAGCGCTTCTGTTGGCCTGAGCTATGGTGCGCACTCGAACCTGTGTGTTAATCAAATTCACCGTAACGGCAACCAAGCGCAGAAAGAAAAGTATCTACCTAAGCTGGTAAGCGGCGAACACGTCGGAGCACTCGCGATGAGTGAACCTAACGCTGGTTCAGATGTTGTATCAATGAAGTTAAGCGCGCGTAAAGACGGCGACCGTTATATCCTTAACGGTAATAAGATGTGGATCACCAACGGACCTGACGCCCATACCTATGTGGTGTACGCCAAGACCGATATCCAAAAAGGCGCTCACGGCATTACTGCGTTTATCATCGAACGCAGTTTTAAAGGATTCACCCAGGCACAGAAACTCGACAAGCTCGGAATGCGCGGTTCTAATACCTGTGAGTTAGTATTCCAAGACTGTGAAGTACCAGAAGAAAACATTTTAGGCGGCCTTAACCAAGGTGTAAAAGTACTAATGAGTGGTCTCGATTACGAGCGCGTAGTGCTAACTGGTGGTCCTTTAGGCATCATGGATGCCTGCATGGATTTAGTGGTTCCCTACGTTCATGACCGTGTCCAATTTGGAAAATCAATTGGTGAATTCCAGCTAGTCCAAGGGAAAATTGCCGACATGTACACCCAGATGAATGCGGCAAAAAGCTATGCTTATAATGTCTCAAAATCGTGTGAACGCGGTGAAACCACCCGTAAAGATAGCGCCGGAACCATTTTATATGCCGCGGAGCTAGCCACTAAGATGGCACTTGATACCATTCAGCTACTCGGTGGCAATGGCTATATCAACGAATTCGCCGCAGGCCGTTTATTACGCGATGCTAAACTCTATGAAATTGGCGCCGGCACCTCAGAAATCCGCCGCATGCTAATCGGCCGCGAATTATTCGCCGAGTCTAAATAACAAAATACTCAGGGTGACAATCGGAGCTACATAACGTATTCAACGTTTGATGGTACAGTTAACCATCTAGCTCCAACGTCATACCAATTTCGTTAAATACGTGGTCTTGTTGTGCGTAGGGAAAAGAAATTAGTACAAGGCGCTCGATGTCCTAATAGCTTGCTATTAGGACATCGAGCAACGATGTAATAGTTAGTTTTAACTAGCACAAGTGGTCAGATAATTATCGAAATTGGTATCAGATCATACTACCCACAGATCCCTTGCCACAAGGTAATAGGAGCATACTAGTGCCAGTCATTAATACAAAAATAAACACTCGCAGTAACGAATTTATCGATAAAAGTAACGCTATGCAGCACTTAGTCGATGAACTTCATGCCAATATCGAGATCCTAAAACAAGGAGGCGGTGGTGTCGCTCAAGCACGTCATCAATCCCGCGGTAAGATGCTGGCCCGTGACCGAGTCAATACCGTCCTCGATCAAGGATCGCCGTTTCTCGAACTTAGTCAGTTTGCCGCTTGGCAATGTTACGAAGACTATGTGCCAAGCGCCGGTGTTATCGCCGGTATAGGCCGCGTTGCTGGAGTTGAGTGTATGATTGTCGCTAACGATGCAACGGTTAAAGGCGGCACCTATTACCCGCTAACGGTCAAGAAACATTTGCGGGCACAAGATATCGCCGAGCGCTGTCACCTACCCTGTATCTATCTAGTGGATTCTGGTGGCGCATTCTTACCGCGCCAAGACGAAGTCTTTCCCGACCGCGATCACTTCGGGCGTATATTCTTTAATCAAGCCAATATGTCAGCCAAGGGCATCCCACAAATCGCCTCGGTGATGGGACTTTGTACCGCCGGTGGTGCTTATATGCCTGCGATGGCGGATGAATCAATTATCGTTAAAGAGCAAGGCACTATTTTCCTTGCTGGTCCGCCACTGGTTAAAGCAGCCACCGGTGAAGTGGTTACCGCCGAAGAGCTAGGCGGCGCAGACGTCCACTGTCGAGTGTCTGGAGTAAGCGATCACTACGCACAAAACGATGAGCATGCATTACAACTTGTACGCCAAGCCATCACCCGCCTCAACCATGTGAAGAAACCAAACATCAGTCTCCTGCCGAGTGTTGAGCCTTTGTTTGACGCCAAAGAATTGTACGGTATCGTCGGCACTGATCTTAAGAAACCGTTTGACGTTAAAGAGGTGATAGCCAGAGTCGTCGATGGTTCTGAGTTTGATGAGTTTAAGCAATATTACGGCGCTACGTTAGTCTGTGGTTTCGCGCGAATTCACGGCTACCCGGTGGGAATTATTGCCAATAACGGTATTTTGTTTTCCGAGTCAGCACAAAAAGGAGCTCACTTTATTGAACTCTGCTGCCAGCGTAAAATACCACTGCTGTTTTTGCAAAACATCACAGGTTTTATGGTCGGTCAGAAATATGAGGCTGAAGGCATTGCTAAGCATGGCGCAAAAATGGTCACGGCCGTGTCTTGTGCCAAGGTACCTAAATTTACCGTGCTAATTGGCGGTAGTTATGGCGCAGGTAACTACGGTATGTGTGGCAGGGCTTTTGATCCAACCATGATGTGGATGTGGCCCAACGCACGCATTTCGGTAATGGGCGGCGAGCAAGCCGCTGGAGTGTTAAACCAGGTGCGTCAAGATGGCTTAGCGCGCAAAGGTCAAAGCATGACAGAACAAGAACAAAGCGATTTTAAAACACCGATCGTCGAGCAATACGAAAAACAAGGCAACCCCTATTATGCCAGTGCACGTCTATGGGACGATGGTATCATCGATCCGGCGCAAACCCGTCAAGTGCTTGGGCTTGCCATTAGTGCCGCACTCAATGCCCCGATCGAAGAAACGAAATTCGGCATCTTTAGAATGTAGGATCAGATGATGACTAATTATGTAAGTACCGATTTAGCTGCCAATGGCGTTGCCACTATTACCATGCTCCGTGAAGACGTGCATAACGCCTTTGACGACGTGATGATTGCGCAACTGATCAGCGCATTTACTCAAGCACAACACAATATAACGACCAAAGTGATTGTGCTGCGCTCCAACGGAAAAAGCTTTAGTGCTGGCGCCGACCTTAACTGGATGCGCTCGATGGCCAATAAAAATTATCAAGAGAACATCGATGATGCGGGCGTACTCGCCTCATTAATGAAACGCATTGCCACCTGTCCAAAGCCTACGATTGCCCTGGTGCAAGGAGCGGCGTTTGGCGGCGCAGTCGGCTTAGTCGCCTGCTGTGATGTCGCCATTGCTACCCCGCGCGCTAGCTTTTGCTTAAGCGAAGTCAAGATTGGGTTAATACCCGCGGTGATTAGCCCTTATGTGGTTAACGCCATCGGTCAGCGCCAAGCACAGCGCTATTTTTTGACCGCCGAGCGCTTTAAAGCTGACAAGGCTTTAGCGTTGGGTTTGATTCATGAGATTAGCGAACAGCTCGATGACGCCGCGACGCCAATTATCGACGCGTTGCTACAAAACAGCCCAGCGGCGATGACCCAAGCTAAGGCGCTGATTGCCTTTGTGGCCAACGAGAGTTTAAGCGATCAATTAATTGATGGCACTAGCGAACGTATTGCCGCGATCCGCGTATCAAGCGAAGGCCAAGAAGGCTTGAGTTCATTCTTAGAAAAACGTCAGCCTAATTGGCTCAAAGGTGATAACAATGTTTAATAAAATCCTCATTGCCAACCGCGGTGAAATCGCTTGTCGTATCATCGACACGGCCCACAAAATGGGCATAAGCTGTGTTGCGCTCTACTCTGATGCCGACAAAAATGCATTACATGTTAAAAAAGCCGATGAAGCGGTTTATATCGGCCCCTCACCGTCCAAAGACTCTTATCTTAAGATGGACAATATCCTCGCTGCCGCAAAACAAACCGGTGCGCAAGCTATTCATCCTGGCTACGGATTTATGTCCGAGAATGTCGAATTTGCACAAGCCTGTCTAGATAATGACATTACCTTTATTGGCCCGCCAGTTGAGGCTATCGAAGCGATGGGTTCAAAGAGTGCCGCTAAAAATATTATGACCGATGCTGGCGTACCGCTGGTTCCAGGTTATCATGGTGACAAACAAGACCCGGCCTTTCTTAAGCAGCAATCTGTTAAGGTTGGCTACCCACAACTACTCAAAGCAGCCTATGGCGGTGGCGGTAAAGGTATGCGTGTGGTATGGAGTGAAGATGAGTTCGAGGCGGCGCTAGCCTCCACCAAGCGTGAAGCGATTGCGGGATTTGGCAATGATAAAATGCTGATTGAGCGCTATCTCACCAAGCCACGCCATGTTGAGATCCAGGTGTTTTGTGACAATCATGGTAATGCTATTTATCTGTCAGAGCGTGATTGTTCAATTCAGCGTCGTCACCAGAAGGTGATTGAAGAAGCACCTGCACCGAATCTTAGCGAGGAAACGCGCATAGCGATGGGCGAAGCC
>Ga0105356_10004580_pt1 | contig 13326 bp, 10 predicted proteins | sample GOMGulsemesocosm_3_FD_83502 | JGI IMG/M metagenome (GOLD analysis project Ga0105356, IMG submission 83502) | Methane-oxidizing microbial communities from mesocosms in the Gulf of Mexico - GOM9D Gulf of Mexico | ecosystem: Environmental > Aquatic > Marine > Cold seeps | place: Gulf of Mexico...
AAAGACATGGGTATTATTGAATAATTAGCTAGTTGATAGTAGAGACAAAAATGAAATCATTAGTAAAATTAAAAGCAGAACCAGGCATTTGGCTGACAAAAACCCAAAGACCCAAGCTTGGTCACAACGATCTCTTAATTAAAATAAAGAAAACGGCAATTTGCGGTACCGACATTCATATTTACAATTGGGACGATTGGGCACAAAAAACCATTCCTGTTCCTATGGTTGTTGGTCATGAGTACGCTGGAGAAGTTGTTGATATTGGACAGGAAGTTAAAGGTTTTTCCATAGGTGATAGAGTATCTGGTGAAGGACATATTACTTGTGGCCATTGCCGTAACTGTCGGGGTGGGCGCACACACTTGTGCCGCAACACCGTCGGTGTTGGAGTTGATCGTCCTGGTTCATTTGCTGAATATTTGGTGATCCCCGCCTATAACGCTTTTAAGCTGCCAGATGAGATATCAGATGATTTAGCTGCAATATTTGACCCTTTTGGCAATGCCGTACATACGGCTTTATCGTTTGATCTTGTAGGCGAAGATGTACTGATCACAGGTGCTGGCCCTATTGGCATTATGGCTGCTGCAGTTGCAAAACATGTTGGTGCTCGACATGTTGTCATCACTGATATTAATCAGTACCGATTAGACTTAGCGAAAAAGATGGGAGCAACTCGCGCTGTAGATGTCAGTAAAGAGAACTTAAATGATGTTATGACTGATTTGGGCATGACAGAAGGTTTTGATGTCGGTATGGAAATGTCTGGTGTGCCTATAGCATTTACATCAATGTTAGCAAACATGAACAACGGTGGTAAAATTGCCATGTTGGGCATTCCTGGTAACGATATGGCTATTGATTGGAGCCAAGTTATTTTCAAGGGCTTAACAATTAAGGGCATATACGGGCGTGAAATGTTTGAAACTTGGTATAAAATGGCAAGTTTGATCCAGTCTGGTTTGGATTTATCACCGATAATTACTCATCACTTTGCTATAGACGATTTTCAAAAAGGGTTTGATATGATGCGCTCTGGCCAGTCTGGTAAAGTGATATTAAATTGGGAATAAAATGATGTCTGATCAAAATGTAAATTTTAAGCACTTGCAGATAAATGAATTACAAGAAGCGATGTCAAAATACGTGGTGGTAGACATTCGTGATGCCAATTCCTTTCAGGCAGGACATATTCCCAATGCGATACATTTAACTAACGAATCATTGCCTGCGTTCTTACGAGAGGCAGATTTTGATGCTCCTGTTGTGGTTTGCTGTTATCACGGTGTATCGAGTCAACAAGCAGCACAGTTTCTTGTTAGCCAAGATTTTACTGAGGTTTACTCACTTGATGGTGGGTTTACTCAGTGGCAAGCACTTTATCCAGATACCATAGCAACGTGATTAAGTTGAAATAAAAAATGTCGACTATTGAATATCGCGCTTTAGTTAGTGTTGAACAGCATAATATTGCGCTACTTTTTACTAACTATTTAATGAGCATAGATATTCAAGCAAAAATAGAGGTTGAAATAAAAGGAGATCATCAACAATTCGTCATTTATTGTCAGCTTGAATCTTATGATCGAGCAATCTCCGAATTTGAACTTTTTATCAAAGCCCCTTATTCGCCAAAGTATCAACAAGCAGCATGGGACAATGCTGAAGTTAGCCAAGTATCCCAACATGGTGTTTCTTTATTCCAAAGCTTCAAAGAACAATTTATTGCTCATGCAGGCATTGTTACTTTAACGATCTTTATCGTCTGTTGGTTAGTGTTTTTAGGGGCTATTTTTGGCTTTGGTCGCGCATTATTTTCTCACTTGCAGTTTTATTCTCAACTTTCTATCGGTTCATTTATTGAAGAGCCAATACGTATTATTGGTCCTGCATTATTTCATTTTTCCTGGCTGCATATTGTCTTTAATACTATGTGGTGGTGGCAATTGGGTGGCAGTATTGAAAAAATCATGGGCAAATGGGTGCTGATCAATATCTTTCTGCTGGCTGGTATTATTTCTAATTTAGCTCAGTTTATTGTCTCCGGCGCTAATTTTGGTGGTTTGTCAGGGGTTGTATATGCCTTGGTCGGTTATGTTTGGTGGATGAGTTGGTTGGCACCACAAAAAGGCTTAGTTATTTCGAACGCTATCGTTGGTTTTTTATTGTTTTGGATTTTGCTGGGCTTTGTAGATGTGTTACCTGTCAATATGGCAAATACTGCACATCTAACCGGTTTGGTTTGTGGCTGCTTATTGGCTGTTTTTAATGTGAAATTTACCCACTCTTCTAATTGATTTATTTAGTTTTCTAACCATTGAGTAAAAAGCAATTTTTTAACTAAAGGTTGGCCAGTTTCTTTTCTTAAAAGGCTTCTGACTTTTTCTTCACATAATTGTTGAATTTCATATCGACCATTAATTGATTTTACTTTCGCTTCAGGTTGCTGGCCAATAATGTTGATAATGGCGTCCCTTAATAAAGGCGAGTGATGCTCAACAACTTCATAGTTTGAAGCATTTTCAATCATTAATTCGACAGTCAAACGAACGTAACCCATTTTCTTTTTAACGGCAACATAGTTGGTGACTATAGCGGGTTCGAAACCAAAATAAGCAACTTCAAAAGCTTTACTGGTAAAGCTAGTTGCGATAATAATCATTAAAATGAAGCCAATAAGTGTTTTTTTCATAAAAGCAGACTCTTACTCTATTCGTTAAAAACTAACAATTCTAAATAGCATAACCTGAATTCATTAGCGTGGCGGCTACTTTTTTTAAGTGCCCATACATAATAACCTGAATTACAATTTTTAAAACGATTATCTTCGCATTTTATCAACAGGCAATAAGTTAGCGGGTATCCTCTTGTGTATCATTATACTGAAACCAAGGTTCCGGTTTGTGAATATAATAACCCTGAGCAAAATCCACTCCCACCGTTAATAGCAATTTTTCAATTTCTTCATTTTCGACAAACTCAGCTACCGTTTTTTTATTCATTGCAATAGCGGTACGTTGGATATTTTCAACAAAAATTCTATTGACTGCATTGGTATGCATATCGCTGACAAAGGAACCATCAATTTTAATGATGCTTACGGGTAATTTTTGTAAGTAACTAAAAGATGATAAACCACTACCGAAATCATCTAAGGAAAAGTAACAGCCCAAATTTGTAAGTTGTTCTATAAAGTATAAAGCTGAACTCAAATGAGTTATTGCCGATGTCTCTGTTATCTCAAAGCAAATTCGTCTGGGGTCGATTTTGTACTGTAAAAACTGATTCTTGACAAAATCAAAGGTGTCTTTATCTGCCAATGTTTGCCCTGAAAGATTGATACTGTAATGATCGGTATTGTTGTTTTCTTGGTGATTTATCGCGTCAAATGTAGCAGCGATAACGTAGTGATCCAGCTGTTTTATATAACCATGCCTTTCAGCCGCCGGAATAAAATTAACCGGTGAAATTATGTCACCTGTCTGCTTTTTTAGACGTACTAAAACTTCATAATGCACTTGGTTTTCTTTATTGTTGCTCAGCTTTTTAATTAATTGCCGATATAAAACCAGCCGATTCTCTTTTAACGCACTGGCAAGTTCATGTAGTGCCGACATTTCATTCGCATGACGCTGTAATTCCTTATCATCACTTTGATAGAGTTGAACTCTATTTTTACCCTTTTGTTTGGCAAGCCTGACGGCTTGTCCGAGTGAGGATAATACTTGCTCAGCATTTTGCTGTTTATTATCTAAAATTACCACACCGATACTCGCCGTAATGGTTGTTTGATTTATTAAGGGAGTAAAATCATTATTTTGAATAAATTTTCTCAAACTATTCGCCAATTCTTCAGCATCAGCATGATTAATATTGGGTAGTAATACGGCAAATTCATCGTTACTTAGGCGACTTAATATTGAGTGTGCCGGTAAAAAATCTTTCAATGCTGTAGAAAGCTTATTTAAATACTGGTCCCCAGCAGAATAACCGTAGGTGTTATTTATAATTTGAAATTGGTCAATGTCGATAAGTAAAACAATGCCATGCTCAGTGAAATCGGTAGTTTTACTGATTAAAGCAATGAGATCTTTTTCAAAATTAGTTCGGTTACTTAATCCTGTTAAATTATCGTAGTTTTCTCTGAAAGATAACTGCTGCTTTATCTGAAAATTCTTCTTGGCATGAAGCTTTTGAAAACGATAAAAAAGATAAATAATTAAGGTGAGCAATAACCAAATTGCAATTGCTTTAATGAAGCCATTAACAAAAAAACGGCTACTGTAATCAGCGTTCAATCTAATGGCTATTTTCCACCGAGTACGAGGTATAGCTTTTAAATAGCTAAAATTATCAAGCTCCTGCAGTGTCATTGTCATTTTTTGATAATTTTCGTTTTCTGCCTCAGTGGTTAATTCTATTTTGCCAATATTATCGCTGCGCATTAAGAATAACTCTTGGTGAGGTAGTTGATATTTAAATAACAAGGATTGAAGTACGTCAGAATTGAAAGCAACAAAAAAGTAACGTCTATCTGCCTCAGTAACCAAAAGTGGTTGCAATAAATCAAAATGAACACTGGTTTTACTTCGATGTAAAAATAACTGTTCCTGTATATTCTTCTCTATTGTAGAGGCAACCTCTTCTTCACAAGAAGGTAAAAAATCACCTGTAATATGCTTTAAAACACCTAGGCCATTCTTATCGATAATGCTAAATAGCCGTACATGTCGTAGATCTTTTTTTAATGAATTAAGGATCTGCATGTAATTATCTTTAGAAGCTTCACTGCCTGCGTCATTCAGTTGGGAGATTTTGGTATTATTTTTCTGCTGAAATAAATCGATCTCTAGTCTTAGCGTATTAAAATACTCTTGATATTCTAAGAGAATGCTATCAGTAACAGAATCCATTAACGATTCTTGATATTGTTTGTGTAAACTGCTTGCTGAAAAGCTTTGCCAAATCAATAAAACCAAAAATAGTGCACTGGTAAGAATAACAACCCTTTTCGCTACGGATTGCTCTCGTCTATTTCTTTGAACATATTGCGAAACATCGTTTTTCAAACTTATTCCTGAAGAAGGACAATTTTTTATTCTTATTAAATCCTAGCAGAAAAGTGAAACAAAGGGATATTTCAATGCTATTTTTATTTAACGCAAAATAATTAAACTGTTATAAATTTGAGTGTATTGCTCATGAGCCTGTTATGATACGCGGGGTTTAAATTAATTGTTGAAGTTAAGACTGTATTGTATGAGCAAACCACATCCACTATTCCCCATTGAATTAAACACTAATTGGAAAAAATCAACGTGTTTTCAATTAGATAAAAACTTGATGAATTGGCTTCTTGACGCTGACTCATTAACTGCTCGACTTAAAAAGCAGTGCAAAGTTTTTGATGTTAAAGTCTTGGGTCAGCGAGTAGAGCCCTGCAGATTATCTGAATCAAATGATACGATAATTGCTGGTGAACCTGTGTTAGTTAGAGAAGTTTTACTTTATTGTGATGGTATTGCTCAAGTTTTTGCTAGAAGCTTATTACCTTTATCAAGTTTAACTGGCGAAGAGCAGCAATTAGCGCACATAGGTAACCAGCCTTTAGGACAAGTTTTATTTAGCAACCCCAGTTTAGAAAGAAAGAATATTGAAATATCTTCTTTTCCAATCGAAGAATCGTTTAAAGCCTTATTACAGCACCTAAACTTTAGTTACAAAGACACACTATGGGGCAGACGTTCGTTATTTTTTCTTCATGATAAACCCCTAATGGTGGCCGAAGTCTTTTTGCCTCCAGCTGTTGCTTATCAGCAAATGGTGAACAAATAATGCCTACCTTTAGTGAAAAATTTCACGGGATAAAACTCATTACTCGTATGGATAAACCTATCGGTACTTATCTATTGTTGTGGCCAACTTATTGGGCATTGTGGGTAGCAGCAGATGGTTTTCCAAACTTACATCTATTATTGGTATTTACCTTGGGTGTTTTTATGATGCGCAGCGCAGGCTGTGTTATTAACGACTTTGCTGATCGTCATGTTGATGGCAAAGTAAAAAGAACGCAGCTAAGGCCTTTAGTTACAGGACTGATTTCTAGTTATGAAGCGATATTTTTATTCATATTTTTAATACTACTTTCTTTTTCTTTGGTACTAACTTTGAGTTGGCTGACAATAAAACTGTCATTTGTCGCCTTGGCGTTGGCAACATCTTACCCATTTATGAAACGCTATACGCATTTACCGCAAGTAGTCTTGGGCGCAGCTTTTAGCTGGGGTATGATCATGGCTTTTGCCCAAGAAATGGGTGAAATACCAGCAACAGCATGGTTGCTTTTTAGCGCCAACATTCTATGGACCATAGCTTACGATACTATGTATGCCATGGTCGATCGAGATGATGATGTGAAAATAGGCGTAAAATCAACAGCTATTTTATTTGGTCACCACGACAAGAGAATCATTGGCCTATTACAATTAGGCACCTTAGCTATTTTACTTGTGATTGGTGAGCTACAAGCATTCGGTTGGCCTTATCAATTAAGTTTAGTGATAACGGCCGGTTTTTTCAGTTACCAACAGATATTGATTCTAGACCGACAGCGCGAAAAATGTTTTCAAGCCTTTTTAAATAATCACTGGGTCGGGTTAATCATTTTCATTGGCATTGCTATTGAGTACCTTTAATTTAATACTTAACCAATCCCGCTAAATTTAATTAACCCCAATTCGGTTTAAAAGAAACAACACTCTATATCGTCATTTCGGTAGTCTCTTCGTCATCCTTGAAGTCTTTAATCGGGGACGGAATCCATAGGTTTTGTCCAGTAGATTCCCGACAAACATCTCGGGAATGACGAAGTTATATCAAAATGGCTTATCCAGAGTCTTGGTTAATCAAGTTCAATTTAATTGCCAAATCGTCAATGGTAATATGAATAGTGCAAAGTACTATCTCACGATGCTTTGCAATACCTCAATATCAACCAAGTTTGTTACCACTGACTTAATCGCTTTTAAAGTACTATTGTCGATTAGGTTTCCATTTTCGTCTTTGGCAATATATTCGTGCTCTATCATGGTGTTTATGAGTAATGCTTGGGCTTTTTTATCGATAAATTCAGGGGCATTAATGTTATTTAAAACAGATAACCGCTTAGCTATAGCAACAACCTTTTCCTCTAAGTCACCTTTATTGATGGGGGAGAGTCGACTAGTTAATGACGTTATTATTGCTAACCTTTGTAATGTTTCATCAATACATTCGCCCATCAACCGTATGCTCATTCTGTGTTGATTTGGCTCTTTCAGTACTTCATTATCTTGAGAGATTATTGAACAAAAGCCGGCTTTAGTAATTTTGATAATATTATTATCTGCAAGAGCTGTAAGTACTGAAATAATTTGCTGTTCTATGATTTCATTTGACTGATATAAAAATAACTCAGGTTTGATCAAAGCCATTAAATTTTGAATATTAGTAATTAATTCAGCTTGGTTTACTTTAGCACTGCGATCTAACATTCGACACACCAATGAAGGTAATATATAACAATGCAGGATATTATTTCGGTAATAGCGCATTTCTAAAATAGCAGAGCCCGTTAAAGAAATAATAGCGCCAAAACTGTCTTCATTTACTGTAACTTTCCCCAAAGAAATGGCTTGAGCAACAAGTTCTTTGCCTGATTCGTTAGGAATGATTAAGTTTGTATCGTAGGGTGTTTTGCGTTGCAGCATTAAAAAGAAATCAAGCTGCACTTCTAGGTCCGCTTTTGATAAAGCTTTATTGTCAGTTGCATGTAATATTAACGCTATCAAGGTAACTGCATTTAAGGCGGCAGATTGATTTATATGGGTCATTACTTGATTTGCCAGTACATTGACACTCGGAGTCAACCAGCTAGGTTTTTGTGGGTCAATAGCATCAATCGCGTCTTTCCAGTCGGGGACTTGTTTATTTAGAAATTGGTTAATGTTGATAGGCTCGCCAAAATTAATAAAGCCTTTTCCGTAGTTTCGTAAGCTTTTTATCGCTTTAAAAACACCAAAAATAGATTCATTTTTCTTCTGACTGCCACTAAGCTCTTTATGATAGGTACCCACTTCCATAACATGTTCGTAACCTATATAAACTGGAACTAAGGTAAGCGGTCTATCTATTCCTCGAAGTAAGCTTTGAATCGTCATCGCTAACATGCCTGTTTTTGGCGCAAGTATCCTTCCTGTTCGACTTCTGCCACCTTCAGTATAGTATTTAACTGAGTAACCACGCTCAAACAATAAACCCAAATATTCGCGAAAAATAGTCGAATATAAACGGTTACCTCTAAAGCTACGACGGATAAAAAATGCGCCGGCTTTTCTAAAGAGAGGGCCTGCAGGCCAAAAATTCAAATTAATACCCGCCGCAATACGAGGGGTCACTAAGCCTTCGTTATAAATGACATAAGTTAATAACAAATAGTCCATATGGCTTCGATGACAAGGAACATAAATAATCTCATGGCCGTCATCAGCCAACTCCCTTAACAGGTTAGCATTTTTTATTTCAATCTTGCTGTACAAACGCTTGAATAACCAATTCAAAATTCGCTCACCAAAGCGCACCATGGAATCGCGGTAATCTCCCGCAATTTCATTCATTATTGCTAATGCTTGCTTTTTAACTTGCGCCTCACTTTTACCTTTATTTTGAACTTCATCAGCGATTAAACGTTTAATGGCTTCATTGCTAAATAAAGCATTAAACATTTGCTGACGGTGCATAAGTCGAGGGCCTTTTACGGCGATAGTTTGGCGATGAAAGTGAAAACGTGCGACACGAAGAAGTTTTTTAGCCGTCGCTCTATCATTGCCGTGTTTGTCCGCCATGTAACGAAAAGATAAGGCTTGGCTAAAGCGAACAATACTTTGTCGCCCCAAAAATAATACGATGAAAAGCTTACGTAGCCAAGTTGGAGATTCTTGATCCGCAAGTAACGTCCCAACACTGGCATTGTTTTTTTCTTTATTCGGGATGCGACCCCAAGTGAGATTTACTGGGATAAGTTGAACTTCTAAGTTAGGGTCATTTTGATGTTGTTGTAAAATAGCCAACCCTTGCTCAATCGCTTGGGTTTTTACATCGGTTTTCCAAGGAAATAATGAAGAAGGCTTTTCTAGACAAAGCATACGGCAAAATTCTTCACCTTGTATCGCCACTTTACTGAGAGGATCAGGTAAATTCAGCTGCTTACACGCCTTTTGTAAAGTTAACAGGTCACTGGCAGATTGGTGACGAATAATGTAGAAAACAGGACGCTCTTTCGATTGATTGTCAGACTCTAAATGTTTGTCAGGCACGACATTGCAACGCACCAACAATTTAATAGGGTATTTCAATAGTAAATAAAATAAGTTTCTTAATGCTAACATCTTGTTTCGCTCTGCTTTATCTTGACGCTAATTCTAGCATTCTTAGTTAAAGTTTTCATATTAGCTTCTTTTTAGCAAAATTTTATTCCCTAGCTATACTCAATTGATACCTAGTCTATTAGGTGTGGTGTTGATTAATTGTTTTATCCATTTGAACTATAAACACTTAAATAACAAAATTTTGTGAGTTGCCCATTTTTAACAAATGCTCTGCAAGGAATAGTGAATGAAATATAATCATCATTATTACCCACTATTTTTCATTTTCTCAATTTCTTTGAGTGCAATAACCTGTGCTGAAACGTTAACAAATGCAGCTGTTAGTGCACAAAGAATTATTTTATTAATTAATCAAGATAAAAAACATCAGGCCTATTTAAGTGCTCAAAGCGACTTGTTTGAGTTTGAAGGAGAGCCTGAATTTGACTATGCCTATGGTCTTGCGGCTCAGGGTACACAACACTACCATCAAGCTATTTTTGCCTTTGAACGAGTAGTTAAAATTCAGCCCAAGTTTTTACAAGCGAGATATGCTTTGGCAATAAGTTATTTTGCCACCGGCAATATCAGTGCATCTGAATATGAATTCCAGCAATTGAAGTCAATGGCACCAGAGGATAGAAGTGGCTTAATTGCAAAGTACTTACAAGCGATAAATAGCCGAGAAAATGCATCTCAAGGTCATTGGCAACATAGTATGAAGTTGGGTTTTGGTGTCGATAATAATGCCAACAGTGGCATTGATGATGAGGTTGTTAATATTCCACAACTGGGCCCAATTCAACTGTTCGATTCAAGCCAAGTACTAGACGATTACTTTCTAAATGCTCAATGGCAAAGCGCCTACTTAAAGCCGTTAAATTTAAATCGTAGTTGGTATGTTGTTGGTCAAGTTAAACATTCAGCTTATCAACGCTTTGAAGAAATGTCTCGCACCTACACTGACGTAATAGCAGGTTGGCAAATGCGTGATAAAAAAATGAAATACCACCTAAACTCTTTTTATCGCCCATTGTGGTTAGACAATAATAAATATTTAGATTACGTGGGTATTAACGCTGATGTTAGTTTTCGCCGACAAGAAAATCATGATTTAGGTGTTAATGGCACATTTGCGATGCTGAATTATCAGCAAGACGACTTAGATAAAAACCAATTTATGTTGGGTTTTTGGTATCAAATTACAGCAAAGAAACTTAGCCACAGATTAACCCTTAATTTAGGTAAAGAAGAGGCTGACAATGATATTTTTCAACACTTGAGTCGAAATTTTTGGGGATTAAGTTATCGCGCGGTGATGCAAATTGATAAGCAAAAAAGTGTCAATTTTCAAATCGATTTTACCGATTCAACTTATGATAAAGCTCACCCGCTTTTTTTAACAAAGCAAGAAGACACAATGTGGAAGGTAACGGCGGATTATCAACAAGGTATAAGTAAAAAATGGTCATGGTTAGTTAAAGTCAGTTATTCAAAAAACAAGAGTTCATTGGTTTTGTATGATTATGATAGGACATTTATTTCGACAGCTATCCTTTATCAATTTTAACCAATATTAAGTTTTTTTAGTGGAGGAAATATGAGCTTTAAAATAAGACAGTTTTTAATATCAAGGATAAATTTTAAACTATGTCTAGTTAGCCTACTTTTATATATTTCCTTTTCTGCTCAAGCGTTAGAAAAAGCAGGAAAAACAATAGTTGCGACTGGCGAGGTACAAGCTACAGAAAATAAAATCAGTCGAGCACTTAAGCGTAAATCTGCAGTGTTTAAATCAGATACCGTAAATACAGGAACAGATAGTAAAGCGCAATTAAGGATGATAGATGGCGCGTTATTGACTTTGCAGCAACAAACGCAACTTTCAGTCATTAATTATCAATACGACCAATCGAGCAAAACGGGAAATTTAAGCTTAGATTTACTTAAAGGTGGTTTACGTACTATAACGGGTGCGTTAGAAGCAAAGTCTGGCAATTATCAAATGAAAACGCCAGTGGCAAGTATTGGTGTGAGAGGCACCGTTTATGAAGCTGAACTAAATACAGGCGATCTTTTTTTAGCGGCATGGCAAGGTATTATTGATATTCAAGTAACTGTGGGAATAGACCCCCTTAAATTCAGTCTTGGTGATGGGGAAAATTATAGATTTGCCATTGTTAGGGCTAATGGTGAAGTCGAATTCTTGCTAAAAATACCTGATTTATTTGCACAAGGCCATAGTGAACTATTGCTTGCTCAGAATAACCTTATTGCTTCTGCTTTTACCGAGGATGAAAACCTTATTCAACTAGATCCGCTTAATGACACCCCAACAGAAGGCAGTACTGAAGATGAAACTACTCTTAGTCATGATGATGTTGACTTAACGGGTGATAGCTTTATTGATAATGATGACCGCTGGGTAGCAACGGATATTACTCCACCAGAGATTGTTGCTCAAAGAAGTGGTTTAGTCACCTTTGATCATATACTTGATCAAAGTATAACGAGTAATTCGGGGACGATCAGTAACTTAACTATGAGCATGACAGTTAATTTTGATACTGGTCGTGTTCCAACAGGACAATTGTCTTTCAACGATCAGTCAGGTCCTTGGTTTGCTGCCTTTAACGGCATTATTGGTTTCTCTGCTTTGGAATTAAATATTAATTTCGCCTCACATGGTAACGCTTTAGCACAAGGCAATATTGATGGCATCTTCTTACGTGACGCCAAGCAAATTTTAGGCGACTTTGAATTGTTTGAAATTAATGATCAGATAAATAAAGCAGGTGGTGGGTTTTTACTAACAGAGCAACCTTAGCGAATAATTAGCGGGAAAATTTATACAAGTGAACTTTTAGGGTAGAGGAATATTCATGGATACCGATAAACAGACTTTATCAGTGACATTATTGTTAATAAGTATGCTGCTAACAGGGTGTTTTAATAGCGGTGACTCTGAGAGTACCGTAAGTACCGGTCAGCCTGATGAATCCATTATTAAAACAGCGATAATCACCCCGTCTTATAACACTAATAGCAGTTCCAACGAAAGTCTTTCAGCAAGGCAGGTATTAAGTCTTGCAGCAGCGAATGCTAGTGGTCAATTTTCACACCCTTTTGATAACGAAACTTTTATTGGCAACTTATTGACCTCAGTAGAGGTTAGTGATCCCGATGGCATTTTAGCCGTTGCCATCAGTTTCAACCATGAAAGTGAATTGTACTACCTATGTGAATCAAACGAGCAATGTCAGGGCAATGAGTACCACCGAACAGAAACCGCAATTAATCCCGCTGATTTTGGTCTTTATCAAGGGCCAATAACACTTGGTCTATGGGTATTAGATAATAATCAACAACAAATGTTAGTGGACACTTTAACAGTAAACTGGCAACGACGTCTTATTGAAGGGGTAACGTTTAATCGACTCAATCAAGACTCAGAAATTCAAATAGCTTGGCAATCAAACAATGACCTTATTCGGTATAATTTGTATTTGGCAGCAGAGTCAGGTGTCAATCAAAAGAGTTATTTGTCCCTTGCACAAGGGCAAGCTATTTTGGCAACCACTGAAACCGAACAAGTTATTTCAAACTTGGAGGCGCAAACAAGTTACTTTGTCTTAATAACAGGTGTCGATGGCAGTGGTGAAAGTGCCTTTAGCAGCGAAATTCGAATGGAGCCTTCGACAGGGCAGCCGAATATAGCACCACAAGCTATTATCGATATCGTCAGTGATGACGAAGACACGAGCATAAGAGGTAATTTATTAATCAACGATAGCGATGCCGATAATGATGTTTTAACCGTTTCAGTTATACCTACTCGTTCACCCATATATGGCGATTTAACATTGCAAACTAACGGTGATTTTAATTATCGTCCGCAAGCCAATTTTTTTGGTGAAGA
>Ga0105356_10004586_pt1 | contig 13319 bp, 9 predicted proteins | sample GOMGulsemesocosm_3_FD_83502 | JGI IMG/M metagenome (GOLD analysis project Ga0105356, IMG submission 83502) | Methane-oxidizing microbial communities from mesocosms in the Gulf of Mexico - GOM9D Gulf of Mexico | ecosystem: Environmental > Aquatic > Marine > Cold seeps | place: Gulf of Mexico...
AAGCGATTAGATCGCTACGATGTTCTCAGCTTGAGGACCTTTCTGGCCTTGAGTTACAACAAACTCAACGCGCTGGCCTTCAGCCAAAGTTTTAAAACCATCGCTGACAATAGCGCTAAAGTGTGCGAAAACATCAGGGCCTGACTCTTGCTCGATAAAACCAAAGCCTTTAGATTCGTTAAACCACTTAACGGTGCCAGTTACTGTATTAGACATAATAATATTCCGAAATAATTTGATTTGTGCCTTTAGCAGGCGGGGTAGCGGAAGAATAGACTGTAACTCAGAAACTTCAGGACGGAGATTTACGAATAAAGCAGCGAACAGGAGAATACAAACAGTAGACTTTCTTTCTAGCTGATTGGAAGATACAGAGCCGAGGCAACATTGTCAATACTTTTTCCAAGAAGTTCCATGGCTTTGTACATCGAGCCCATGAAAGCCAGCATAAATACACGCGAGAACGCGGCCAGTGACGCACATACGTCATGTCTTCAGCTTTGTGTTAGGCTGGCGCGTAATATAATAGGGTATAAAGGGCAACAATGTGAGTGAACCGGCAGTAGTAACACCGAGTAACAATAGTAAAGACACCAGTACCACAGCAGCATTGGATATAGCGATATTTGTACCTGCGCTGCTGATATCCCTAGCAGTGGTCATATTTTTGTTGGCCGACCGAGAGCTAGCCGCCGAATTGTCGGCCAGAGCCATGGCCAGCGTGACCGGCAATTGGGGCTGGCTGTTCGATATTTTTTGTTTTTCTGCCTTTGTATTTTCCATGTGGCTAGCTTTTGGCCGTTTCGGTCACGTCAAACTGGGCCAAGGCGATGGCCCACCCGAGTACTCAGAACTCAATTGGGCGGCAATGATGTTCTCCGCCGGCATCGGTATTGGCCTAGTCACTTGGTCTTTTGTCGAGCCAGTCTATTACTTGGCGACCCCTCCGCTTGGCATAGAAGCACACTCCTCCAGTGCGGCCGAATGGGCCCATATGTACGCCCTGTTCCACTGGAGCATTGTACCCTGGTCGGTTTACGCAGTGCCCTCGGTGGCGGTCGCCTATGTACTGTATGTAAGGAAAATTCCTTTCCTGCGGATTAGCGAGGCCTGTAGACCACTACTGAAACATCACACCGACGGCTGGCTAGGCTCGTTGATAGACACCCTGGTTATCCTTGGCCTCATTGGCGGCGCCGGTACCTCACTGGGACTGGGCGTACCGCTGGTGTCGGCCTTTGTCACCAATCTACTGGGTATCGAAGACTCGCTGTTAACCCAGTTAGGGGTATTGCTGACCTGGACCGTGATCTTCGGTTTTAGTGTCTACCGAGGGCTCAATGCCGGCATTCGAATTCTTAGCGACATCAATATATTTCTGGCTATCGCTATTGTTCTCTTTATTTTGGTTGCCGGACCCACGGTATTTATTCTGTCGATCAGCGCCAATAGCTTTGGTTTACTGGTAGATAATTTTATGCGTATGAGCTTTTGGCTGGACCCTATTGAGCAAGGTGGTTTTCCCGACGCCTGGACGCTATTTTACTGGGCCTGGTGGATTGCTTATGCACCGATGATGGGCTTGTTTTTTGGCCGTATTTCCCAGGGCCGTACAGTGCGACAATTGGTATTAGGCGTGCTGTGTTGGGGCAGCCTGGGCTGCGTAAGCTTTATCGCAGTCTGCGGCGGCTACGCAATAGAAATGCAGTATTCCGGGGCAATGGATGTTTCTGCCAAACTGGCCGCTGAGGGTATTGCTCCCACCGTGGTCGCGCTGGTCAATTCGCTGCCCTTTAGCACCGCGTTGTCGATACTGTTCACCCTGCTTAGCTTTGTCTTTCTGGCCACCACCCTAGACTCAGCGGCTTATGTACTGGCTAGTATCAGCACTAAAAATCTCAGAGGTAGCGAGGAACCCGCCCGTTACAATCGATTAGTATGGGCGGCGGTATTAGCACTGGTGGCGGTTGGGTTACTCTATGTAGACGGATTAAAAATAGTGCAGTCCTCCACTATTATAACGGCCCTACCCCTCATTCCGGTCTTGATATTGCTTATGCTGGCGTTGCGACGTGCTCTCAACGACGACTTTGGCGCGCGATTAAACCCCAAGCCACTGCGCATCGAACAACAATAAAACCCTCTACTGCCCCTACCGTTTACGCAATATTCGGTCACGGGCAGTGACTGCGCAGATGCCATAGAACAAGATTGCTTACTAACTTGACTGATCCAGACGGTAGACCGCTGTAGCCCGGCGGAACTCCGTCCAAGGTAACTATACCCAGTAGAACTATACCCAGCGGAACTCGGCTGCTAGGTTTTCTTGTGCCGCCCTGCCCTAGCTTTTACGGTAAAGGCAAACAGAAAAACATAGATTACAAAGGCAAACCAGTAGGGGTAGCTGGGCTCGATCGAATAGAGAAAGGTTCCCAGCAGCGGACCGATGGTAAAACCCAGCGGCGGGCATGAACCCGCCACACCCGCCACTGCGCCCTGCTCCTCCGGCGATACTGCCAGCGATGCCCCCGCCATAAATCCAGGGCCTGCCAACCCCATACCTAAACCTTGAACAACCATTGCGATGGTTAACATCATCCGCGTCTCCGCCATCGCCATAATGACAAATGCGACAATTAACAAGGGCATTGCAATACGCAGTAAAACAAAGGAGCGCAGCTCAATGCGGGGGATAATCAACATCTGTACCACCAGCGACGCGGCGGCGGAAAACATCATCGCCATGCCGACAACCCGGGCGGTTTCACTGGCGGTGAGCTCTAATACGTCTTGAAAACGAAAAGCGATGGTCTGCTGCACAATGGCCAGGCCAACAAACATAAAGATACCGACAATAACAAAAGGGAGAATTCTGGGATCGGTATACCGCAGCCTCGGCGGCGCCACTTTGACTTCCTTTCTGGGCACATCGGGCAGGGTAAACAGGGCAATAGTGGCGGCCACTAGGGTTAAAAATATGGAGAAATAAAGCGGTGTCAACAGTGTTATCGTTGCCAGCAAGCCACCTATAGCCGGCCCTAACATGGCACCGATGTTGGTAGCCGCCCCCATCGCCCCCATGCCCTTGGTGCGACTAGAGATATCGGTTATATCGGCCATATAGGCATTGGAGGCGGGCATAACTGCCGCCATCACGGTGGCATTAGAGACTCTGGCAATAGTGAGGCCAATAAAAGCGGCAAAGGGGGCCAATAGGCCCAACAACGCGGCCTGAAACACGCCGGCAAAAAATAGCGAGCCGAAGGAGTAGCCAAATAGACCTATAAGAATAACTTTGCGCCGACCCCATCGATCACTGGCCCGCCCCCACATTGGGCTGGCCAAAAACACGGTGAGCGAAGACGCTGATATAATCGCGCCAATCTGCATCTCTACCAGCCCGATTTCACGCCCCAGGGGCGCCAATATGGCAAATAACACGGTTTGCGCGAAACCCACAGCCACCACCGACATCAGCAAGGTGCGCTTGGCAGTACCGGTTTTCGCATCGCTAAGACTAAAGTGACTCATGGTATTCCCGCAGAAATTAACAAAGGTGCACCACACACTACGACAGCCTACTAGGGGCGAGGTGGCGGCTCGAACATCAGCGTAGAGATCACACAACTAAAAAAGGCCCAACCGTTGCGGTGGACCTGTGATCAAATGATCTTGTTGAGCGCGCAGCATTATGCCAGATATGGCGACCCGGGAACAGGCCGCTCGATGGGATCGTCAGACAAGGGCAATTGCGCGCCGCAATACCGAACGAAGCTAGGCCTTAATCTGCCCCGCCTTGGCTAGCGCCACAGCCTCAACATTCATGATGTCCGCGTAGCCCTGAGAGCTAATCGGATTAAGACCGTCAGAGGCCTCCATCGATGAATCTTCCTCGTTGTACAGCGACGCAGGACAATCGGTCAAACTCTGAAAGTAGAGGTTGCCCTTATACATACCAACGGACACCGTTCCCGTCGCGTGCTCGGCCAGAACATCAATCGCCATTTTGGCCGCCTGGGTAGCCGGATCAAAATAACGGCCGTCGTAAATCTGATCGGCGATCAGCTGCGACATTTCATTAAACAGTTTAAATGCCCGGCGATCCAATACCGCTTGATAAACCTGCTGCAGACCAAAACCTAGTAATTCCATGCCAGGGGCCTCGTAAACACCGCGACTCTTAGTGCCTATAATGCGATTTTCCAGCGCATTTCTCATCCACACGCCGTTGCGCCCAGCGCGCATGTTTGCCTCAATCATTGTATCAAAGGGATTGAGCGCCTTGCCGTCGATGGCAGTACACTCACCTTTAACAAAGCGCAGCTCAATGCTTTCGATCGCGTCGGGGGCATCCTGGGGCCACTTACCCATCTGTGCATCGACTATGGTACAGGCCGTCTCTAGGCTTTCTAGATCTTCTGCCTCGTGGGACAGTCCCGCCAAATTGGCATCGGTGGAATACTTCTTTTTCATGCCGATTACGGCGGGGATATCAAATTGGGCTAGGTAGTTAGCCATTTCAGTTCGACCGGGGAACTCTTCTAACAAGGTCTCGTCACGCCAGGGCGCAAATACGTCCATATCGGGATCCAATACTTTGGTATAGCGTTCAAAGCGCATCTGATCGTTGCCCCGTCCAGTCGCACCGTGGGCCAACACATTACAGTTTTCTGCTTTCATCGCTGCGACAATACCTTTAACAGTCACCGCTCGGGCGATACCCGTGGTATTCCAATAGCCGCCGTCGTACTGGGCATTGGCCTTGATCACTTCGAAACAGGCCACCGCCATTTCTTTTTTCAAATCGACAACAATTGTCTTAGCACCACAGGGAGCCATCTTGTCAATAACACCGCTGATATCCTCTTCATCGGGCTGAGCCAAATCGGCGGTAAAACAGACCACGTCGACACCGTCCTGCATGAGACGTTTGGTAACCGTCTTGCTATCGAGGCCACCCGATACACACATGCCCACTTTTTTCCCAGCCAGCTCTTCAAGCTTCATTGTCTAACTCCAATTAATTCTGATCAGTATCACAGCCGCTGCCAACAACGCAGTTCTCAATTGCGCGCCATTTTACTCGATTCGATCCTAGCCAGCCATCTCTATCGCGTGATTTATCGTATCAAAGCGCTGCTTAACTGCATTTTCCCCCCTGTTAATCGAGGCCCATCTCCGCTAATAGAGCAATTACAGAGTCGATCGAACTGTGCTGCACAGTCAGGGCCGGCATAAAACGCAAACAATGATCGTTGGGAGCATTGATCAACAACTTATGCTCCAGCGCCTTTAGGACCAGCGCCGAGGCGTTGCCCGCGGGTATATCGACGGCTAATAACAAGCCCCTACCTCTTACCGAGCCCACCCCGTACACGCTCTCCAGCCCCTGCTTCAACTTTTCACCACTTTGCTCAATCCGTTTTTGAAACTCACTGCTGTTGACCTGTGCCAAAACCGCAGAGGCAACGGCAGCCAACAGCGGATTACCGCCAAAGGTACTGCCCTGATCACCGGGCTGAAAACAACATAGGGCATTATTGGCCAACAATGCCGAAATCGGTGCACCGCCCCCCAGCCCCTTACCCAGAGTGACAATGTCGGCCTGAATGCCATACCCCTGGGCCGCTAACAATGGACCGGTGCGCCCCATTCCGGTTTGTATTTCGTCTAGAATAAGTAATACATTGCGTTCGCGACAGAGTTTTTCCAGCGCTTTCATATACAGATTGTCCGCAGCAATAACCCCGGCTTCACCTTGTATCGGCTCTAACATCACAGCGATAGTATTACTGCCAATGGCCGCTGCCATGGCGGCGATATCATTGAAAGGTACTTTTATAAACCCTGCGATCTTGGGCTCAAATAGTGGTTCAAAAGCAGCCTTGCCCGATGCCGACATGGTGGCCAGTGTTCTGCCGTGAAAACTGCCAGCAGTGGTGATGATCTGGTTGCCCTCGGGTTTGTTAAGCTGCGCCCATTTTCTCGCCAACTTAATAGCGCCCTCGTTGGCTTCGGCGCCACTGTTGGCGAAAAACACCTGATCCATTTCGCAGGCAACCGTTAGCGAGCGAGCGAGTTCCAATAGCGGTTCATTGAAAAAGGCCGGACTGGGATTCCACAACTGACCCGCCTGTTCGGCGAGAGCTTTTTGCAAAACCACAGGACTATGACCGAGACAGTTGACCGCCCAACCCTGAACAAAATCCAGGTACTGACTGCCCTCAGTATCGAATAAATAATCCCCCTTCCCGCAAGCAAAAATCACCTCTGGCCTGCGCGCAACAGCCATCAAATAGGGGTGATCAATATAGTGTGTAGTGTGGCTGTTAAACTGTGACGACATCTCAATGGCCATAATTCTCTCCTTTACAGTTATTAGATTGGCAGCCAAAAACGACGGCAACCGGCTTATATTGTTGTTATCACCCATGAACTTCAGGCGTAAAATCCAGGCATAAAAAAAGGCTGCGGGAGAAACTCCGGCAGCCTTTTTTGAGATAAAACTAAAACGCTTTAATTCTCACTAATTTTCCTCAGCCACAGTTTTCCCCAACGCTTATTGTTGCGGCGTCGTCGAATAGTTTCACTGTGGCTAGTGGAGATGTACACGGTAAATATTTCTCAGTTTCGGTGGCGGGTGAAATTCATTTCGGTGAGGATAAAATTTTTCTCGCCCCGCTGTCAAGCCCACATTCAACATCGCTGCTCACAGTAGTATCCAAATATGTCCATGGCCAATAGTATTCAAGATATGTTTACCCTGTGCACAATCACCTTATATCTCGCACTCCTGCCATTTCTTGCGGCAACACTCGCGCCACATAACCGGCTCGTCGCTCGAATATACTATTGACAACTATCGGTAAAGCACTACCATCAGCCGTCACGTAATAGCGTTAACAGGGGTCAAGGTGATAAACGGTAGCTGTCTTTGTGGCAAGGTTCACTATGAAATTACAGGGAATATCAGTGAGATCATACACTGCCACTGCCAGACCTGTAGAAAAGCCCACGGCAGTGCTTTTTCCAGTGTAGCGGCGGTGAAAGATACTAATTTCACCCTACATGGCGCTCAGCAACTTAACAGTTTTGAGTCATCGAAGGGGAAAAAACGTTTTTTTTGCAGTAACTGCGGCACTCAGGTCTATGCTAAACGAGATAATAAAGACCATATTATATTGCGGCTGGGCTCTCTGGATAGCGATATTAATGCCAAGGAAAAACAACATATCTGGACATCGCAAAAAGCCAGTTGGTATGCAATAGACCAGCAATTACCGCAATGTCTCACCTTTGAATAACAGCACTTAAAACTATCACCGCCTCAGCCGACAGCGCAAACCTAATCGCAACGCGGTTACCGGCGCCAACCAAACGCCGGCCACATCAAAAAGGGAGCCGGCAATAAACGTCGCCCTATGTTTGCTCCGCCGAAGTTTAGTCCGTCAAAATTTAATCAGCCAGAGCTTGAGAAAAATCTTCCAGCAAGTCTTGCTGATCTTCGATGCCAACGGATATGCGAATAGTATTTTCTGATATCCCCATCGACTCTCGTCGCTGTGCACCCATCTCATAGAAAATAGTGTGAGCAACGGGAATCACCAGGGTTCGATTGTCGCCTAAGTGACTGGACAAAATTGATGCCTTCAATTGATTCAAAATGGCAAAACAATCTACCCCATCGACTAAATCAATACTGAGCAGTGCCCCAAAATCCGAGAACAGCGCCTTCGCTCGCTGGTGTTGAGGGTGAGAAGGTAAACCGGGATAGTGCACCGTTTTGACCTTGGGGTGATCGCTAAAAAAGGTAGCCAGCGCCGCGGCATTGGCACAGGCCCTAGGAATACGCAGAGCCAGTGTTTCCGCGCCCATCGCAATTTTATTAGCAGAATCGGGCGCTAACGTGGCGCCGGTGTCCCGCAGACCTTTTTTCCGAATCTGCAATAAACCCCAGCCCTGCGGATTATTTTTTTTGTAATTCGGATAAATATTATCGTACCCAGACCAGTCAAATACACCGGTCTCGGTGACTGCACCACCGAGTACATTGCCATGGCCCGCTATACATTTGGTTAGCGAATTGATTACCAGCCCCGCCTTGACATCTTTGGGCTTAAATAGCAGTGGCGAGGTCATCGTATTATCGACAATAAACAATAGGTTCTGCTGTTCACACAGTTCGCCAATGGCCACCATATCCGCAACCTGCGTACAGGGGTTGGCAATGGTTTCGACAAACACCATTTTGGTATTGCTGGTAATCTCAGCGGCAACAGCGTCGACATCGGTGGCATCGACAAACGAAACGTCCACCCCAAATTCGGTCAGAGTGTTAAAAAGGCTATTGGTATTGCCAAACAAAAACTGGCTCGAAACCAGGTGATCCCCGGCTCGCAACAACGACAGTAAGGTGGCGGTAATAGCGGCCATACCGGTGGCAAAACACACGGATTGCAAACCTTGTTCCATCAGCGTTATTTTTTGCTCCAGCGCGGTGGTGGTTGGATTATTTTGCCGACCATAGGAGTAGCCGCTCTCCCGCCCCTGAAACACCGCGGCCAACTGCTCTGCGCTCTGGTAGCCATAGGCCACGGCATTGTGAACCGGCTGGTGGATGGATCCGTGCTTGATAGACTGCTGTCGATCACTGTGTAGTAGTTCAGTGGTAAAACCTTGTGTGCTCATAATAGTTACTCGTTGACGCTGCTGTCTTTATAGTTACTGGCAATAGGGTACTCAATGGATAACGGTACGCTATCGACGGCGCCCCTAAAACATTTACACCGGATCAAAATAGAGCGGCCATAACAACTATCGCGACATCGGTTCGTGCATCGGGGAGCGGTTTATTCGAAGTGGAGTAAGTTGTTACTACTCGGTCTCTAGATCAATCCCTAGAGATACGTGTTCGCACAGCTCACCCCGATTAGCATTCGCTGTCGATTAACGCCGGATTGGCGGGTGTTAGCTGAAAAATCGCAAAGGGCGAGGGAGTTATTCATAGCTTTGATGGTAGCAGATCAACATTACCATGTGAAGGGTGCTATCGCTGTGCCCCCGCCTCGTCGAAGGTCCCACGTCGGCTCAATAGTCACGGCGCCAACCCAGCGCCTTACATCCTTTATAATCCAGTAAAATCGACCCTGCCCAGAGCACCGTAATCAACCGTTACCTGTCCCTTGCTAACAGCAACAGGCGCTCCGCAGGTACCCAGTATCAACAGCATACCAGCGTCGATGGCAATACTGCGCTGCGCTGCCTGCTGTAGCATCCAACGGGTACCACTGACCACACCGCCAAGTGATACATCGATAGATGATTCAAGGACTACCGTTCCATCGTGGCGGGCACAGATACCCGTAGCAGCTAAACCCGGCTGCCAGGGACGGCGTTCACCGCAGATATAGCGATCGGCGCCAACATTGGCGGCGACAATATTGGCAGCACTCAAATCACTGCTATGACTGTACTGCAGGTAGGCGAGCTCAACCACGGGCAATAGAAACTCCGGCTGGCCGGAGGCATCAATAATCACGCCGATTTCACACTCAAACACCAGCCCTTCGAGTACATCGATACGACAGCCCGATGCTAGCGCGCCATCGCGATAGAGCGAGCCAATTACCGCCTCGGAGAGGCCAAAGTGACGCTGCGCACCAGCCCCGGTCAAACCCGCTTTCAAGCCGCAAACTGCTGTACCATTGCGGCGCTGGCACAGCCGCTGCTGTAAATCATAGGCTTGATCCAGCGATAAATTCTCAGGCATCGCCGGCAATGGTAGATGCGCCGCGATCGCCGCTGTCATGGCGTCGAGTAACGATTCCGGCACGTTCATCCTACGCTACCAATAGTCGCTCGATGTAATAGCCGGTCATAAGCTTCGTAGCTGCCGGTAGCTCGGTGCAATACCGAGTGGTTGTCCCACATCACTAACATATCCTTTTTCCATTTGTGGCAGTACTGAAATTCGGGCCGGGTTTGCCAGTGGTAGCGCTCGAGCAACAGCGCTTTAGCCGCCCAATGTTTTTGTACAGCGGGTGTAGCGAGGACTCATTGGCCTGCTGGGCACCACAAGCTTGTCCACTGGGAGTTACACCGATTGTCACAGGGTTATTCCTTATTTTAGTCGTTGACTGGGTGGGCACAGCGACTACTCAACCGTAGGCACTAGTCAGGTCTGTTAAAACAAGTGCCGACCTTACCACAATTACAATACGCTTAAGCAGCCACATAGCGGACCGACAGCAAACCCGCCGCTCCAATCTTGGCCATTGTCAACCAACTCAAATTGCGGTTTACTCTGCCCGTCAAAGACTGGACCACTGACAGAGATGTCGCCGACACTGGCCACCCCAATTATCACACCCATCGGGGCGAGCTAGCCGATTACAACAAGTGACAACCCGGATACCCAAACAATGGCAAAAAACACCCACTATCTTTTTGAAGACGGACTTCGGCAGTTGTTTCTTAGTAATATCGAGTCCTTTGAGCTGCGCCAAATTGATGGCGAAGCCGCAAAACACGCCGCTGTAGCGGTGACTATTGTCAGCGGCGAAAACGGCCGTGATGCCGCCCTCGTACTGACCCGCAGAGCCTCAAAGATGCGCGCGCACCCCGGACAATGGGCCCTGCCTGGTGGCCGTATTGACCCGGGTGAATTGCCCACCGAGGCGGCGCTGAGAGAGTTAGGGGAAGAAGTAGGGTTACTCTGTAATAAGGATCAGGTACTCGGCGTGCTGGACGATTATGTGACTCGCAACGGCTACCGCATAACGACGGTCGTAATCTGGGCAGATTCCAGCGAAACAATGCAAGCCAACCCCGCTGAGGTAGCCTCTATCCACCTGGTACCACTGAGCGAATTCGCAGCCGATAATTCAGTGGAGCTGATCGCTATTGAGCAGAGTGAGCGCCCGGTCATTCGTTTGCATTTTTGGGACGAAATGGTTCACGCCCCTACCGCGGCACTGATCCACCAATTTATCGAGGTCGCACTTTTTTCCCGCAATACCGCGGTTAACTCGATGGAACAACCTCTGTGGCTGTGGCCTGGCCAAGAACATCAGCTACCGACAAAGGATGAAATCGCTAGCTGGAAAAAGCCTGCTTAATCCGCAGCTAGGGATTACCGGTTACAAGCGGCCAAGGCCTACCGATTGTAATCAGTTCGACGCCGCCCCCTGTCTATTGCCAGCGTTATCGCGCTGTTAGGACTGTCGAAGCCCTTTATTATGCCAGCATCTCAGAAAATAATTGACGCGCATGCCATGCCACGACACAATCGCGCGGCTTGCGTATAATAACGACAAGCTTGCCCACTGGAAGTGCTAAAACAGCTAGGCCACAACCCATTTTATTGATTGAGTGAATTTGTCAACATCGACCTGTGAACATCGACCCGTGAACATCGACCCATGAACAAAGTCCAAAATACTGCCACCGCCACGCTGGAGAATCTCTACCGTATTTTCACGGTTTCCGAGACTTCTGACTCCACATTAGGGGTTATCGATCAGGAAATTTCCGCCAACCTGGCTGATTTCCTGCGCACTCGTATTGTCGCCCAAGAGAAAAACCTCGCCGATATCGAAGAAGATTTTTCCACCGCCACAATTCCAGAACAACCCCAGTTTGTCTCCGATTACACCGAATTTCTATTGGAGAAATTGGTGGCCCAGTCGGTACACACTACAGCACCCGGGTTTATCGGCCATATGGCGGCACCACTGCCCTATTTCATGTTGCCGCTGTCCAAAATCATGATAGCGCTAAACCAAAATCTGGTAAAAATTGAAACCTCAAAGGCCTTTACTCCGCTGGAACGCCAAGTACTGGCCATGCTCCACCAATTGGTCTATCAACGCGACGAACCCTACTACCAGCAGTGGATGCACGATCGCAATCACAGCTTGGGCGCCTTTTGCTCCGGTGGCACTATCGCCAATGTCACTGCACTATGGGCCGCCCGCAACCAGTTATTTGCCGCTACTGAAGATTTTGCGGGTATCACCAACTTGGGTTTATCCGCGGCCATGCAACAACGGGGCTACCGGGGTTTGGCGGTGTTGATCTCACGGCGCGGACACTACTCCTTTGGCAAGGCCATCGACTTATTGGGCATTGGCCGGGACAACTTAATCGCTATCGACACCGATGAGCACTACCGCATCGACACCGAGCAACTGCGCCAGCGCTGTAAACAACTGCAGGGCGCGGGTATCAAGGTTATGGCCATCATCGGCATAGCCGGTACCACCGAGACCGGCAATATAGATCCACTGGACACATTGGCCGACATAGCTGAAGAGTACGGCTGCCACTACCACGTGGATGCAGCCTGGGGCGGTCCGACCCTATTTTCGGATACCTACCGGCCATTGTTAAAAGGCATAGAACGGGCGGATTCAGTCACAATCGACGCGCACAAACAGCTCTACGTACCGATGGGCGCAGGCATGGTGTTATTTAAAAACAACACCGCCCTCGACCATATTGAACATCATGCCGAATACATTATCCGGCGCGGCTCTAAAGATCTCGGATCGCACACACTGGAGGGTTCACGGCCGGGAATGGCCATGTTAGTTCACGCCGGGTTTTTTATTATCGGCCGCCGGGGCTACGAGATCCTAATCGATAATAATATTGAGAAAACAAAACAGTTTGCAGCAATGATCGAACAGCACCCTGACTTCGAGCTAATAGTTAAACCAGAACTCAATATTCTCGCCTATCGCTTTGTGCCCGCTGCTGTTCAGCTGAGTCTGTTGTTGCCAGGTAGAGAACGACGTGAAACGATTAATAATGAACTAGACCAGATTACCCGCACCTTGCAAAAGAGCCAGCGAGCGGCGGGAAAATCTTTTGTATCCCGCACCAGCCTGAACCCCAGCAAATACCAAGGCGATAAGATCGCAGTGTTTCGAGTCGTACTGGCCAACCCCCTTACCAACACCGAACACTTACAGGCTATTCTAGTTGAACAACGCACACTTGCCAGATCGGCAGAACTGGCACCACAGATGGCTAAACTGGAAGAATTGACACAGACAGGCGATGAGCCCGACCCGACACTACGATAGTGCTCCCATGATGACCCTTTTTGGCTGCGGCTAACAAATATCACTGCCCTGAAATTAGCCCGGCACAACGTTGATACCACACCCTGGCACCTATCGTACATCACCGGCCTATGTGTTTTACACCGGTGTATCAGTAAATCATTTATAACAACAGATTTAGAATAATACTTAAAGAAAATAAATCACAACTGTTCAATACACTATTCACTTGCTCAAACGGATACAAAAAAA
>Ga0105356_10004590_pt1 | contig 13312 bp, 9 predicted proteins | sample GOMGulsemesocosm_3_FD_83502 | JGI IMG/M metagenome (GOLD analysis project Ga0105356, IMG submission 83502) | Methane-oxidizing microbial communities from mesocosms in the Gulf of Mexico - GOM9D Gulf of Mexico | ecosystem: Environmental > Aquatic > Marine > Cold seeps | place: Gulf of Mexico...
AAAAGCGCTTTACTCATTGTTGAGTAGTATTTGCTTAGAATGACTAGGCTAAAAACTACTCGCCGCGATTAAAACGCTTTTATCTCGAACAAAATTTAACCGCGAAAGATCAACAGCCCCTAACATAAAGACAGTAAGTTATTGCGAACAATAAACTTTACTGCCTTTACTAGCGAGGGCTTATACAGTAATAACCACCCGCGGTGTTGCCGCGTCATTGCTGTCAATTTGAGGAGCGCATAATAATAATCGCGCTGAATCAATTTTTCCTTGCTCAACTAAGTAGGATTTTAACGCTTGCGCTCGCTGGTCAGCAATATTTTTTAAGCGTTGAATATCAGCTTTGTCGGTGACCATTGCGCCGCTCGTTTTACCGATATCGGTAGCGGTACTGACAGCGCATAAATTTACTCGGGTGTCTGCTTTATCATGTAGTAAGGCAATAAAATCGGTTAAATAGGCTTGCTGATTTTCCTCTGGGCTGATTTGCGCTGGTTGATAAGGCAGATCATCAAAGCGTAGTTTAAAGACAAATTCGCCGACCGACATACTCATGGAGACAATATTTGCGTAAGGCACAAAGGTGGTCATTAAATAGTCTTGCGTAGCCATCCAAATAGCCTTTTGGGTGATCAAGGTCATGATACTGCTAACACCAAATTGCGGATCAGATAACGCGCCACTCAATGGAACGCCTAATTCTACATCGCCTTTACTATCTTTAAGCATGCCAATAGCCATGTTCAGTGGTAGTGCGCCTTGGTCAATTAAGCTGTCTACTTCATCAGTATCGGCGATGGCAGTTTCTAGCCCTTGCAGTAATATCACTATCTCGCCATCAAGTTCTTCACCAATAATGGTTAAATCAACGTTGGTGCTGAACTGGCCGGTTTTTAATTCTAACTGTAGGGCCTCTTTCATATAGCTTGAAATTGCCGGTAGCGATAGCTCTTTTAAACTGCCGGCAAGATGGTGTTCTACGGTGTTAGCAAAAGGCTTGCTGAAACCTTTAAAATTAAAATGAGCGTATTTATTACTCCGCCCTGCAATATTGATTGGCGTTGGCTGCTCTTTACCGGCATCACTATTGGTTAAGGCGCCTATGGTAAAGGTGTCAATGAATACGGTACGTTCATAGGCTGGCTGTACGCTTTCATCGACAAAGGATAATTGACTATCATTAATGACGGTAAATTCGCCAAGAGAAAACGTTGGCGTCGCGGTATCTGTCACTACTTGAGTAACCTCATCATTTATTTTGTCGGGGGGCGTTTTCCCGGTATCAGTTTCATCAGTATTAGCCTCTGGTACAGTGTCGGCGATTTCTGTTGTTTCTCGCTCTGAGATAGCAGTGTCGTTTGCTGGCATTGCCACTAAATTAGCGAGAGCTTTATCTTTATTGATGATGACATGGCTAATCAGGTTATCTAGGGTGATTTTATCGACACTAATCACTTGTTCGCTTAAGATGATATCGTTCACCGATAGCTGTTTTAGTTGAGCAATCGGCGGTAGTTCACTATGTTCATTTTTTGAGGCAAGTAGATTATCTACAGATAAACTCGCTATTTTGATGGTGGCTACTTGCTCAAGATGAAAGCTAATATCCTTTAGGGTTACTTGGTCGATATGAGCAAGTTTTTGGCTGTTATCACCTTGGAAAATATTAGTGTTGGTTATAGAAAGTTGGCTGGCTCCACTCAGGCTAGTCAGTTGATTTTCTGATAAAATAACTTTTATATCAGCGATAGTGTTAGTGATGTTATCAATACTGATAAATTGTTGCGTGGTACCTGCAATACCAGCAACAACATCGTCACTGGAAATATTCGCTTCTTTAAGATGCAACTGTACTGCGGATTTCTGTATAGACAGCGTTTGTTCGCTTGAGAAGGAAAACAAGCCGGCCAATTGAGATAACTCTTTAACGTACGGACTCAACGTCTGTAGTGGGTAGGCTTTAATGGCAAGCTTACTGTAAATATCTCCTTGCCCTTGAGTTAGTTTAGCGTTCGCCACCAAGCTGACTTCGGCTTGGTCAATAATACTGTCAATACTGATGTTAACTTGCTGAGACAGTGCATCAACAATCACATCACTGACGACCAGTTTTTGTAAATTTACCTGATGAAGAATGCCGTTATTATCGATATCAATAATAAAATTATTGAGTGTTAATTTAGGTAATAGTATTTGATAGGCGGTAGCGCTGGTATTCGAGTCGCTTGCTTGATCCGCAGCTTTATCGCTGGTGCTGTTCTCGCTTACTGCTAACTCTTGATTGTTACTTTCGTCGCTTGCTTGTGCTCTTTGCGGGCTCACATTAACACCGGCGACCAATAGTTGTTGCTCCAGTTGACTAACAGCCAAGTAGCCATCGTTTAATACCAACTTGCTGATGGCTATTTCATCAAACAATAATCGCAGCAGTGTTAACCTCAATGTTAATTGTTGTGCAACCAATACCCGCTGCTCATCTTTAAGCAATGTTAAATCACTGACGGTAATTTCTGTGAGGAAAGGATTGTAACTAATGCGACTTGCTCCGTTTATGGATAAACCATAATCGGCTAAGATCGGCGTGGCAAAGTGTTTAATAACAGTAGATGAGCTTGACCATACTATTAGATAGCACCCTAAGATTATTACGGCTATTTTTTTTAAAAGTGAGGCTTGCTTAAAAAGAGTAAAAATATTCATCAAAAGTAATAAAGCGTTAACTTAATTTGCGTTATAGACAAGGGAGCTCAATAGTAACAGATAACCCGGTAACCGAATCGGTATTTTTTTCATCAACACCTTGAGCCGGTCCAGTGCTATTTTCTGCGTATATCTTACCTTGATGCGCTAAAACAGCTTGTTTAGCAATGGCTAAGCCTAACCCCGTACCGCCGGTTTGGCGATCTCGTGCCAGATTAACGCGGTAAAAAGGACTAAATAATTGTGACAGTGCTTCTGCAGGTACGCCTTGACCACTGTCTTGTACCGTTAACAATAAACGCTGTGATTCTTTAACCATAACAACCTCAACAACGCTGTGCTCGGGGCTGTATTTAACCGCATTATTTAATACATTTCCGACGGCACTCGTGAGTAATGTGCTATCACCATTGATGTGCACTTCTGCTTGGCAATCCAGCTGAATATTAATGTGTTTTTCATTGGCGATAAATTGCTCGTCATTTACGATACCTTCAAGTAATGAATTGAAGCTTAGCTTTTCGCATTCCACTTTTTGCAGGGTATTTTCTAAACGTGAGAGTGATAACACATTGGCAACCATCGTGTCTAAACGGCCAATTTCTACCTGGCAACGCTGTAAGTATTGTTCACGTGCTTGCTCTGAGGTTGCTTGTTGTTGGGCTAAGCCAAGCGCCATTTGTAATCGGGTCATAGGGGAGCGTAACTCATGAGATACGTCACCTAATAGCCGTTGTTGAGCACTTTGATTTTGTTGTAATTGCTCAGCCATTTGATTAAAACTATGGGCAAGTTGTCCTAACTCATCACTTGATGTTTTTTTGGTGACAACACGGGTGGTTAAATCGCCTTTGCCTATCTGTGCGGTAGCGTCTTTAATGGATCTTATTGGTTTGCTAAACGAGCGTGCTAATAATAAACACAGTACTAAGCTGATAGATACGGGTATGGCAATGCGCCCCCAAACCGGTAACAGATGAAAAAACTGTCCTAGACTACGTTCACGATGTTCATTAGAAATGAATAACTGGTATTCGGTGCCATTAATGTTAATCATTTTAGGGCCAGTAATACGGGTATGAAAAAACAAATGGGTTTTTGGCTCTGAAAACGCTTGGTTGCTAATAAAGCTGTTGATAGCCTGCTTATGCCTTGAAGGTAACGGAAAAAGGTTTTTTACTATAGCGTCGTCATCGGTTGTTTTTAACCAAATATTCATTGGTTTTTTCTTAAAGCGCTTTGCCGAAAAGTGCTTTAACGCTTTAATGCTAGTTATTTTATTGCGCTTAATCCGATGTTCAATACTATGTAAAAACCTTAAGTCATGATCTGTGGCTGGCTTACTAATGACATTATTAAACGCTTCGTGGGAAAGTTGTTGTGAAATAAAGCGAGTACTAACAATTGAAATAATGGTAATGAGCCAAAACCAAATAAATAGCTTGATAGTGTATGAAGCGAAAAATTCTTTAATATTGTTATTCATACTGCGTTACATACCCGTTAAAAAAATATAGCCAGCGCCACGAACTGTTTTGATTTTATCTTTAGCACAGTAAGGTAAAAACTTACGCCTGATATTGCCAACATGCACATCAATACTACGGTCGAATGGACTGAGCTTTCGCCCCAGTACTTGTTTAGATATAGTATCTTTAGCGATAATATTACCTTGTTGCTCCATCAGTAAAGTGAGAATTTGGTATTCCGTACCGGTCAATTCGATTGGCTGTTGGTGACAGGTTACTGCACGGGTACCATGATTAAGTTCAACGTTATTGGTTACTAGTACGGTATGTTCTTGATGTAAGGCTTGTTGATTTTGCTGATTCACCAAGGTGATCCGCCTTAAAATGGCATTGATGCGTGCCAATAGTTCTTGGTGATGAAAGGGTTTGGCTAGATAGTCATCTGCTCCAAGCTCTAAACCCAGTACTTTATCATTATTGTCGCCTTTGGCGGTGAGCATTAATATAGGCGTTTTGTGTGCTGGACCTAATGCTTTGAGTACCTCAAAACCATTCATCTTAGGCATCATTACATCAAGTAGAATAAGATCAAACTTACCATCATGTGCTTGTGCTAAGCCTGATTCACCATCAAAACAGCATTGCACAATAAAATTTTGCTGGGCAAGGTAATCAACCAGTAACTCCGCTAATTCATGATCATCGTCAATCAATAAAATATGTTTTTTGTTCATGGGAAGGCCTCATATAGTCATGATGTGGGTTTATATTACCCTATTAGCAGTTAAGTTATGATTGAGGAATATTATCTTTACTCAACCTTTACATTGGCTTTGCGTTTCTTTGCGTTGAATTACTTATACTCAATAACAGTTAATTACACATTCAATCTTAGGAGTTTACTATGACTACTTTTAAATCATTAAAGACTATTGTTTCAGTATCAGCACTAAGTGCTATTATGGCATTATCCTCTATTTCAAGTGCAAATGCATATCACGACGATTCCGCCTTTGATGCACCGAAAAAGCATCAAGGCATGGGCAAATTTCATAAAAAAATGAAACATCGAATGATGAAAGCATTGGATTTAACTGAACAACAGCAAACACAGATAAAAGCAATTAGAACGCAAGCCAAAGAAGATCACCAAAGTACTAGAGAAGCGCTTAAAGCATTTAAACAAGCAGCTAAAGTGTTAGTGCAGGCAGAAACATTTGATGAGCAAGCTTTTACTGCATTGCAGCAGAGTTACCAAGGAAACTTTACCGAAGCAGGGTTAGCTAAAGCAAAAAGCAAGCATGCTATTTTTAATATCTTAACGGCTGAGCAGCAAGAAAAGTGGCAGCAGATTATGGATAAGCGTGCCAAAAGGTTCAGTAAAGACTAATTTTTTAGGCTGAACGCAAACACTTTAGACATTTTACTTTCGACCGGTAGACCATCATTTTTGGCTGGTAGAAAGCGCCATTTTTTGAGTGCGGAACGTATCGCGCTTTTAAAATAGCTACTTTTGTTTTGGCGGTCGAACTGAAGATCTTTAATGTTACCATTAGCATCAATAGTAAAATTAACTTTGATTTCCATTTCTATGCCTTTACGTTTAGCGATACTTGGATAAACAGGATTCACTGACTTTATCTGTTGAGCTTGTAACCATACAGGCAGTGAGTTTTTACGTTGTTCAAAGAGACTATCAGTAAGAGTTATGGATTGATGATTGCTCAGGAGAATATTATTACTTTTTTGAGCGATTCTTTCTGTTAAACCAACCGCCTTTGCGATTAATTTCGGCTGTTGTGATAATGGGGTGGTGAACTCACGTGGATTTTTTTGCTTGATTGCTAAATGTTGCACTTTGCTCGGTTCAGTTGATGATAGCTGAGCAATGGTTTTAGCATAAGGGCGCTCATCGCTGAGAGAACGATTAGCGGAGCTGTGCGCTTCAAGTGTTTTTGAAATAGACGAGTGCTTAATCGTAGTCAAAGCAAGCTGAATATGGCTGCTCGAATTTCTATTCTCTACGGATAAATTATCAATTTGCTTGGAAAACACCGCATTATCACTCAACGCTGAGCTATTCGTATGAATATTGCTCTTCGTCGCGGTATGCTGACTCGATGATTTTTCGGTGCTGACTAACTCAACGAATTCTGCTAATTCAGTTAAATCGGTCGACTTTTTAATAGCAACCTCTTTAAGTATATCGCTGGGGCTATTAAAGGTTAATGGATTAACCGCTGTTTTCTTAGCTTGCTGAGACGAGAGTAGCTCCTCAGCAATTGAGCTGCTTGAAGCGTTATTGCTATTTGCACTAAAGTGAACATCAATTTCTGGTTGAATGCCAGGTGTAGTATCAATGTAGTTATTATTACTTTTATTAAATGGGGTGTCGTTATGCCAAATCTCAAGAATTGGCAAAGTAAGTAATGGTTTACTCGATAGCAATAGCACACTCAACAAAATAGTAGCGCTAGCAAACCATTTACTGATGTTGTTTTGTGGGGCACAGTGATGGTCTACTAAGCGAACCACTCGCTGTTTTAAATCGCCACCGGAAGCTGCCATTGCTAAGTTTGGAATAGTGTGGATATGATTTGCTTTGGTGCATAATGAAGCAGTATCAGCAAGGGTGTGTGCATAAGCAACTGCATCGCCACAATGTTGTACAGCAATATCATCGCTACAGTATTCACGCTCATGGCGCATTTGCTTTGATACCCATAATACCGCCGGGTGGAAAAATAGTAATATTTCGACAACCGTTTGTAAAAAGTTTACTAAATAGTCATGGCGCCTAATATGCGCTAACTCATGCAACATTAACATTTCAAGTTGTGCGGTATTTAAGCCACTTACCATAGTCGCCGGAATTAACACCACTGGTTTTAACCAGCCTATCGCCATTGGTACGTCAACTTTTAATGAAATCAATAACTTTGGCGCTATGGCTAAATTGATTTGTTGAGCTAGTTCATTGAAACGAATTAAGAGCTGCGCGCTTGGCTCGATGCTATTTTGTTGAGGTAGCTGATTAACGAAGTAAATTTCGACTAATAACTTGGCTGACATTAAAATAACGGAAGCTATCCATAACAGTGCAAGATAAGGTAGCACGGTAGGGAAGAAATCAGTTATTGTTTGATAACTAAATAATACATCCGGTTGTTTTAATTCTTGAATGAGTTCTGCAAAGGAAAGTACTTGTACACTTGTGCCAGAATAAGATAGTTCAGCGCGGTAAATTAGCGCAAAAGTAAGAAGTGGTAGTAATAAGTTGATGAGCATTGCTATGCTTGACATTGCATAACGAAGTTGTGAACGCTGATTGTTGACCAACACTAAAATCGATTTTAATACCAGCGCAACCAAAACACCTTGCCACAAAAAATGCAGTAAGGTTAGGGATAAACTGTACAAAAATGGACTATTAACTAAGTGCTCTAGCATCATCAATTATTTTTATTAAATTATTTTTCTAAAGAATTAAGTAACTTGCGAATGTCATCTATTTCTTCGGCCGTAGTTGATTCATCAATAGCTCGCATTACTAATTTTGACGTTGAACCGCCAAAAGCTTTACTAATCAAATCTTTGATCAGTGATGACTGGGTATGCGTTTCGCTATTGGCTGCCGCATAAACATGTGCTCGGTTCGATTCATCACGTACTACTAATGACTTTTCATGCATAATTTGTAATATTTTTAATACGGTAGTGTAGCCAGTTTTTTGTGTTTTACTTACAATTTCGTGAACTTGCCTTACCGTTGCAGGGCCCATTTGCCAGAGAATATTGAGTAATGTTAACTCAGCTTCTGTTGGCTTTACTGCAGGTTTATCGTTCGCCATTTTCTTTCCTATCGTTAAATATAAGCAACAACCTGCTCGCTTTTTAAACATTACAGGCTATCTAAGAGGGTTGTTGTTACGAATGTAATCGTAATAACATATAGATTCATCCTATACGCTGTTGAATTAATGAGCAAGCGTTATTTGTTGCACACTTATATTGTGCTGTTAGTATTTAATGTTACCTTGCTATTACTTGGCTTCGTCATTAGTCACTAGGCTGGCATAGTGTTCACCTAAACGAGTCACGGTTTCAGGGCCTGCTTCAGGGGCAAACTCAACCATGTTAGGTGCAAAGGCGCTAACAACGGTAGAGCCTAATTTAAAACGCCCCATTTCATCACCTTTTTTAAAGGTGATGGTATCAATGCCTTTTGCAGGATATTGCCATCTAAAGATATCTTTTCCAGCAGGAGGAGTAATAGTTCCTGCCCACGTTGTCTCAATGCTGGCTACAATAGTTGCGCCAACTAACACCATGGCTAAAGCGCCATGTTCGGTATCAAAAATAGTTACCACGCGCTCATTACGAGAAAATAAGTTAGGAACATTATTAGCCGTTAGTGGGTTTACTGAAAATAACTCACCAGGTACGTAAATCATTTCACGTAGCGTAGCAGCCATCGGCATATGAATTCTGTGGTAATCTTTAGGCGCTAAATAGATACAAGAAAACTTACCCTGTTGAAAAGGGGCTGATGTTCTAGCATCGCCACCTAATAAAGACGTTAGGCTGTAATCAAAGCCTTTTGCTTGAATGAGTTTACCTTCAACAATGTCACCTTGTTGTGAAATGGCGCCATCGACTGGATAACAAAGCGCTTGTTCATCTTGCTCAATAATACGAGCACCCTCTTCGAGTTCACGGGTGAAGAAATCATTAAAGGTGTCAAAATCATTGGCCTTCTTATATTTAGCTTCTTGCATATTTATTTGATATGCCTTAATGAACATATCAATCAATTTAGTTGTTAACCAACCCATTTTAGCGGCGGCTAATTTACCGACTAAGCGTGACAACGCATGTTTTGGCATCGCATATTGTAGGGCTATTTTAATTCTATCGCTTAGTTTTGCGGTAGCAGGGGGATTCTGTGAGGACACGTATTTTTCCTTTGTTCGTAATTTATAGTTTTTAATTAATCGTTAAATCGTGAAGTTAATTTATTATCGCCTAAACTGCCAACGATACGTTGGTAGCTTGCTAGCCTTGCAGGGTTAATTTCTTGTTGATTACTGGCTTCGATAAGTGCGCAGCCTGGATCATTTTGATGTTTACAGTCTCTAAATTTACATAAACCATTAAAAGGCGAGAACTCTTTAAAACCATTATAAACTTGTTCGGGTGTTAGGTGCCAAAGGCCAAATTCCCTAATACCGGGTGAATCGATTAAATCGCCGCCATCATCAAAATGGTACAAACGTGCCACCGTGGTGGTGTGCTGGCCTAAGCCTGAATTTTGTGACACAACTTGCGTGAATACACCTAATTCTGGCATCAAGGCGTTAACCAGTGTTGATTTACCGACACCTGATTGACCAACAAAAATACTGGTATGCTGATTCAACTGAGATTTAAGGGTCTCAATACCTTCGTTGCTATGACTACTTCCATAGAGTACTTGATAGCCAATATCACGATAAATTTGTAATTGTCGTTCAATAGCCTCTTGCTCAACTTGGCTCAGCTCAGCAAGTAAGTCGATTTTATTTAAGACAATAACCGGAGTGATATCGGTTTGCTCAGCAGCAACCAAGTAGCGATCAATAATATCGCTATTAAAGACCGGTAGCAGTGAAGATACGATTAATATTTGACTAATATTGGCGGCAATAGGTTTTACGCCATCATAGACATCAGGACGACTTAATACCGAGCCCCGTTCATGTACCGCTTCAATAATGCCGCGAATACTATGTTGGGTTTCTTTCCCTAACCGCCATAGTACTTTATCGCCACATACTAAGGAACTAATTGAGCGACGCAAATTACAGCGATAAACACTACCATCTTCAGCTTCTACATCGGCATGTTGTCCAAATCGACTGATAACTATGCCATCTTGAGCGACGCCTAATTCATCGTCTAACCATTGCACAGCATCAGCTTTTGGCCGTAATTTTTTATCATGGTTAGCTTTAATACGTCGTTGTTGACCTTTAGTCAGTTTTTTCTTAGCCACAAGAGTTGATCATTTTATTTAATCCTAAGTATTTGTCAGCTATTATACTGTTATATGTAAATAATTACTTGTGCAATTTTTAAGGGATATTTATGACGCTTTGCGACACAAATTTAATTTGGCTTGATTTAGAAATGACCGGCTTAGAGCCTGAGACCGATGTGATTCTAGAAATAGCAACCATAGTAACTGATAGCCAATTAAATATCTTAGCCGAAGGGCCTGTGTTTGCTATTCATCAAAGTGATGAAGTGTTAAATAATATGAATATTTGGTGTATTGACCACCATGGTAAGTCTGGGCTAACTCAGCGTTGTCGAGACAGTAAAGTATCCATCGATGAAGCCACTAAACAAACCATCGCCTTTGTAGAGCAATACGTACCTAAAGGTAAATCGCCGATGTGTGGTAATAGTATCGGACAAGATCGACGCTTTATTAATAAATATATGCCTGATTTTGAAGATGTTTTCCATTACCGTAATCTAGACGTTAGCACAGTAAAAGAATTAGCTCGCCGCTGGAAACCTGAAGTACTTGATAAGGTAGTTAAAACTGGCGCGCATTTAGCTATGGACGACATTAAAGAATCTATTGCCGAATTAAAAGTATATCAAGCACATTTTTTTAAGGTGTAGTTGTAACAGGGGCATCAGTATTACGGACTAACTTTTGATACCAAAATGAAGCCACTAAAATAAAGCCCCCGATGCCCATAAACAAAATAACCTTCTGCCATAGTAATGCGTTTGCGGCATCTATTGTCGCCAACTTTATTATACCTAGGATGATCAGCGCAAAACTATACTTTACCGTAGTGACTCTTCTATCTTTTATAAATAAAATGAGTGCGCCATGTACAGCCAGCGCTGGGGCTATTAATAAATCAGCACGAAATTCTGCTAGTGATGACATCACGACGAGGTAACTCATAGCAAAAATAGAGTGCAGCAATAAATCACTGTGTAAGCTAAAGGCTTTACTCAATTTAGTGTGAGTAAAGCGACTGTGCTTATTATATAAAGTCGCGATCAGAAACATCAGTGGCACTATTGCGTAGACATACTCTCCTCCCAACGCAATCAGTAGCCATGAACCGATAATTCCGATTATATTGGCGACAGAAATAAGTATTTCATTTCTCTTTAAGTGACTTGATAGTGTTATCAAATGAAAACAGCTAGCCCAATAAAGGCCATAGATCACCATAAAGGCGAATAAACTTTGTAGGGTGAAACCAATAATACTGGCAACAGCAAGACCTAACGAAAATACGCCGAAGCTACAAATAAAATGATATAGACGCGTTAATGCGCTGCTATCAGCCTGTTTATTTATAATAAAAGCAGTGATATATACACTCATAAACCCTAGCAGCGCAACGATACCATTGAGTAGTGACAGCTGCCCGATAGTCATGATCATTATTATACTCGTTAACCCTGTCAATATTTTAGTCTCTAACGTAAGCAATGCGTGTTTGATTTTATTGGCGAGGAAAAGGGCAATCAGTGGCGAAAGCCACATGATCATCAGGGCATTTTCATCGAAACGGCGTATCACCGAGCCAAGCCAACAAATAGGGAGCAATAGATAAAACAATATCCGTGCAGATTCGGCGATACTTTTAAGGAGACTATTCGGCTGGTATTTTCGATAAAAGGCAGACCAAAGCCAGAGCTGGCCAAATATTGAAATCAGCGATAGTTTGGCAAATAAAGGCAAGTGGACGAAACGAAAGCTATCAACTTGCTCTACGCCTAGATATAAATAAAATGTCGGGACAAAAATAAGTACGGCAGCAACAACTTCTATTGCGGTGTGTTGACAGTATTTAGCTCTAAATAAAATAGCCAGCTGTAATAAAATAGCCAGCACGCCAGCCCAGTTGCCGATAAATATATTTGCCGACGAAATAACCAATATAGAGATCCAAATTACCTCCAGTAACTGCAATGCTGGCTTTACGTTATTTTGAGAGAACTTATTAAAAACATCATCAATGGTAATTAACCGTTGCCATAAGCCAATAATAGCGATAATGATTAACGATAAAAGCCAGCCATCAACTGAACTCAAGGCCGGTAACGGGAAATATATCGCTAGCGTAACCAATGAATAACCTAGTGCTGCTGCCGTTAATGCTTGCCCTTGATTGATTACTTGAGGAATATAATAACGTTTACCGATGGCTAACAGTAATAAGCCTTCTGCAGCCCAGGCAATCCCCCAGTACGCTTCACTGACAAGACCAATAATAGCAAGCACGCCCCAGAGTGCACTTAGTAATATAAAGACATGGGTGAAGCTTCTTTTTCGCCGGTAAAAAAAGGCCGCTGTCACTAAAGCGATTAGCGTGTTGAACGAAAATACCACGCTTAAAGCTGTTTCGAATAATCCTGAGGCTTGGAATAAAATTAATATGGAGGCACTGACTACCGTTATTAACAATAGTAATAACGAGCGATTTTCTGTCTTTTTGTTCAAGGGATTATTTAACCCTTTAACTAAGCCCTTGAATAATGAAAGCGCGGTATAAGCGAAAAATAATTGATAGAACAGGCTGATACTCCATACTGAAACTGAAATATCGTCTATCGCTATGATCCATTCTAGTGCGATTAAGGTAAATGCTAAACTTAAATGCGCTAACCATTGGCCTAAATATCGATAGGCGAGCACTAAACTACTACCAACAATAAAGGCTAATGAGAGTAGATAATATAAAGGAGATGCACTAATCATATTGGAGATTAGTGGCATAGTCGCAATACCGATAACGCCCAGTGCAGCAACAACTTTAGTGTCTAGCCATAAAGCCAAAGCATGAGAGAGAATAGCGATTGAAAAATACAATAGTAAAATGGCAACGCTAGGTAAAATCCCGTAAACAGTACCGCTAAAATATACACAACTATATGACAGTAAAATACCTAAAGAGACAATTGCGCTAGCAAACTCATCGAAGCGAGTTTTCATCTTTAAATAAACCCCAAGCCCGATGATAGAAAAAGCGAGTAAGCCCATTAACAGAGCTTTAGTACCAGCCCCGATCTGATCGATCAGTAATTGCATTAAATAGCCAAAACCTGCCAACGTTAATGCAATG
>Ga0105356_10004594_pt1 | contig 13297 bp, 11 predicted proteins | sample GOMGulsemesocosm_3_FD_83502 | JGI IMG/M metagenome (GOLD analysis project Ga0105356, IMG submission 83502) | Methane-oxidizing microbial communities from mesocosms in the Gulf of Mexico - GOM9D Gulf of Mexico | ecosystem: Environmental > Aquatic > Marine > Cold seeps | place: Gulf of Mexico...
ATAAATGGAGAAGAAACATTTTGTTCGAACATATGATATAACTCTTTCTTTTGTTAATAAAAATAAAATAAAACTACAACGATTTGTACTATTACCTAAAAGGCATCAGTAACAAAATCATCAAAAAATTTACCTAGCGTCGCCAATTGTTCATCGGTTGACGTTAAGGCATTAAAAATAGCTCTAAACGCTTTGCCTTGGTCAATAGTAAAAGCTGCACTGAAACCATCTAGGGTCTCAACCAGATTTTGTATATACCAAGAAACATGTTTTCTGGCGATCATCACACCTTTGAAATCGCCGTAAAACTGGTGTAACTCCATAACGTGTGCCAATACTATTGAGCGAACTTCGCTCAATGCAGGTGCTAACATTTTGTTGCCCGTTGCCAAGAAATGATTAATTTCTCGAAAAATCCACGGACGACCCTGTGCACCACGGCCAATCATTATGGCATCTGCTCCCGTATGGGCTAAAACCTGTAGTGCTTTTTCTGGTGACGTAATATCACCATTTGCCACTACCGGAATTGAAACAGCTGCTTTTATTGCTTTAATAGTGTCGTATTCCGCATTGCCTTTATAAAAGTCATTACGGGTACGTCCATGCACTGCGAGTGATGCTATACCACTATCTTGAGCAATTTTTGCTATTTCAATACCATTACGAGTATCTTCACACCATCCTGTGCGAATTTTTAGCGTGACGGGTATATCTACCGCATTCACCACTGACTGAACAATACGTTCAACCTGTGCTGGCTCCCTTAATAACGCAGAGCCCGCTAATTTCTTATTTACCTTTTTTGCAGGACAGCCCATATTGATATCAATAATTTGTGCGCCGTTATCAGCATTTGCTTTAGCAGCAAACGCTAATTCATCAGGACAACTTCCAGCAATTTGTACACTGCGGATACCTGCGGCTTCACCATGCAGCATTCTCAATTTAGACTTTTCGGTATTCCATACTTTCGGATTTGACGAAAGCATTTCGGACACTGCTAAACCCGCACCCAATTGACAACAAAGTTGCCTAAAAGGTTGATCGGTTATTCCTGCCATTGGGGCAAGCATTACCTTGGATTTAAGTTGATAATTGCCTATCTTCATACTGCTGTTTTTTTGAGCTACCTTTCAAAAGGGCGCTAAGTTTACGCGTTTTTATTTCAATTGAAAAGCATAGAATTTGAACAATATTTGATTTTTTTCGCCTTTTTGATATTGACATTTATTAAAGTTTTAAACTGAGCGTAAATCGTACAATTCTCTAACAAATTTGTTGACAAATAGCACAAAAAAAGACAAAGCCAAAAATGCCCAAACTTAGCTCGAATAACGTCTGTAAGTGTGGCAGAGTAAAATAACACCAGTTAGCTAAACACACAGCTAATGCAATAATAACTATAAATATAATGCCAAAGACCATGACAACACTTTTAACAATGCCAATTACTAATGTATTTGGACAAGGTGACTATACCGTTACCTTACACCTCGGTAGTAATAAATCACCGGTAAATTTAATGCTTGATACCGGTAGCAGTACCCTAGTGGTAAAAAATGACAGTTACCAAGCAGCACAAGATAAAAACTTAACCGCCAGCACAATTGTGCAAGAGGTCAATTATGGTATTGGCGGTTGGAATGGCCCTGTTATATATACCAGTATCGATATTCATGAACATTGCCAAACAACTAATCACTCACAAAACATCGCTAATAGCCCAAGCATGAAACTAACCAGTGCACCGGTTGCATTAGTTCAGTCCGCAAAGCAAAGTAAAACCTTTGCTAAAAGCGATGGCATTTTAGGGCTGGCTTATCATCACCTCAATAAAGGTTTTGACTTTAGCCAGTATTTTATTGATAACAACATTAACCCGCCAAAAAGTTACCCTTGGCCTTTTGATAAAACACAGAGTGAAGATCTAGCCAGTTTTAAAAAACTGAGTTGGAAATACCCAGAGCATGATGTAAGCCCCTACTTCACCTTATTAGCAGAGCAAAAGTTAAGTGCTAACAAATTTGCTTTCTATAGCAAACGCTCATCCGTGCATATCAATGAAGTCAACTCGAGTAAAACAGATAAAGCCCCTGACAGTGAGCTAGCGAAAGACCCCCTCAACAAAGGCTTATTAATACTCGGTGGTGGTGAAGAGAAAACCGACTTATACCAAGGAGACTTTCAAAGTATTAAGGTTGAACATGATGTCTATTACAATGTCGCACTAAAGTCTGTTCAGGTTGGCACAAGCAAAGTAATACCTGCCGCGCCACTTGAACAAAAGCATCTAAAAGGGTATTTCACCAATGCCATTATTGATACTGGCGCTGCTGGCATAGTGCTTACAGCTGAAATCTACCAACAAGTTATTGATGATCTCATTAGTTGCAACACTCAATTCGCACAATGTTTAGCGCCCTTTAAAGAAATGAGTGCTCAACTTACCGGTATTGATGCCAGCAAACTCGATTTATCGCAATGGCCGACACTCTATTTTACCTTTGTTAGTGAAGCTGAAACGCCAAACAGCCCAGAAATAATCGAAGTACTAGCTTGTTCGCCACAAACTTACTGGCAAATCAATACACCAACATACAACAAGGCCTGCTTTCGACTATTAAGCCAATTACCACAATGGCCTAATCAAAGTATTATCGGCTTGCCACTATTAAATAATTACTATGTCGTGTTTGACCGCTCAGCCGAGGATACGGGTATGGTGAAATTTGCCAAGCAGAAATAACGCCAATTAAGATAGATAATGCAGGGGTGGGTCGAGATTATTTAGTGACTTGATATTAGGGCTTTTTGCTCGACAGCCCTTTATTTAGGCGTTTGTACAAAAATATTTGATAAAACTTTACTGATTTATGCAGCCAGCAACTTGATAAAGTCTGCATAAATCATTGCTCTCCTGCCCCTAAAGCTGCTAATTTAGCAAGCAATGGAAAAGTGTAACAAATGAGTAACCTTTGTTACTACACCGCTTAAATTTACTCGCTGAAGGAATAGTGTTGCTGTGAGACTTAGTTATATTAAAAGTAATCAATATAAATTGCTGACAGGTATAGTCGTGCTATTTATATTGCTAATAACTTTTAGCAAACGCACCTATAGCCAACAAACCAACTTACAATCCGCAGCACTCGTCGACCAAATACCCACTAATGCGCTAAGTAGTATTTCAGCTGCACTTAAACTTGCCGATGACATCAGACGATCTCAACCATTAAAATTCCAACAAATATTGAAAAACCTTGCCAGCAAAAGCAACTTTACCAAAGAGCAGCTGCACTTATTCAACTTTTTAAAAGGCTACGACCATACTTTTAACGGCCGATTTAACAAGGCAGAAGAGCAATTTGCGAGTATTTTAGCTTCTGATGCAAACGCCCTCATTAATTTTCGGGCAAGTTACACATTAATTCATGTCTACGCTAGAAAAAAAATGTGGTTTGAGGGCCTAGCACTCATTGCTAACAATATAAAAAATGCGCCATTAATAAAGGATCAACAGCATTACCAAGCACACCTAACTTCCGTTATCATCTTTTATAAAAAAATGCAGCAATATGATCTCGCCTTACATTACATCAACGAGTTATCGGCTTTATCTTTATCACCAAAAATTGACTGTCTCGCAAAGCAATTAGCCATTGAATCTAAATCTAACTTAAATCAACTCGCTAGCAATAGCCCTGAAATATATATAGCGCTTGATAGCTGTGAAAAGGTTAACGACAATATGGTCAGCAGTATCATTCGTATTTATCAAGCAAGATCCTTTCTCAACGAACAAAATACTAACGGCGCCATTAATAGCTTATTACCCTATATTGAAGCAGTAAAAAGCACACATTACCCTGAAATCATTACAGGTGTGAACAATATTTTGGCGCAAGCTTACTGGCAAGTTAACGATATAACCAAAAGTAAATACTACGCAGAGCAAGCAGCCTTATCTAATACCAACAACAGTAATGTTAACCAGTCGGCTACCAGTTATAAGCTGCTTTACCAAATAGCCAAAAGAGAAAATAAGCCTGACTTAGCACTAAGCTACCATGAAAAATATGCCGCCTTTGAAAAAATGGATTCCGATAACATTAAAACCAAACATTTATCTTTCCAGCTCGCGCAAAACAAACACCTAGTTCAAAAAAGCCAAATAGCGCTATTAAGCGAAAAAAATAACCCATTATCGGCTGAGCAAACACTTACAAAAACTAAAGCCAACAACCGACATTTAGTCATTATATTATTAACCTTCATTATTATAATATTAACCCTAGGTGGTTTACGTTTTTGGCGTACTCATAAACGCGTAAAAGAATTAGCCGAATACGATCCACTCACTGGCATATTCAATCGCGGTCATTTTACCCAAGTAGCGCTTAGCGCATTAAAATATTGCCAAAATGCCGAACAAGACTTATCAGTCATTATGTTCGACTTAGACCACTTCAAAAAAATTAATGATAACTTTGGCCACCTTTGTGGCGATTGGGCGTTAAAGCAAGTAACCAAAGCCTGTGAAAGTATTGGTAGGCAAAATGATATTTTTGCTCGTTTAGGGGGTGAAGAGTTTTGTATTGTATTGCCTAGCTGTAATATTGACGTAGCTATGCGTAGGGCTGAGGCTTGTCGAGGGGCAATTGAAGCAATAATGACTAAAGAGTCTGGTTGTGAATTTACCATAACCGCTAGCTTCGGCGTAACCGATGTCAGCCGCTCTGGTTATACCCTAGAAAAACTCATTGGTGATGCCGACTTTGCTGCCTATGCCTCAAAACATGCTGACCGTAATAGAGTCACTATGTTCCAACCACAGGCAGAAAGTCAAAAAGAAAAATTAGAGACCGCTTGGGAATGTAGCTAATAGATTATATTTAATTGGGCAAAATTTAATGCATAGTTTTACCACAGAACGATTATTAATAAGACCTTTACTGGCTGAGGATGAAGCTTTCTTTTGTCAGCAGTTCACTAATGAAAAAGTGATGCGCTACACTGGCGGCACTATAAGCCTACCCGAAGCAAACAAAGTTTTTCAGCGCTCACTCAAAGCTAATGAACGGGCAACAAATGGTGGCAAAAAATCAGTACTCACTTGGGCAATACTGTGCCTTAAAACTGAGGTACTTATTGGCACCCAAACCTTGTCATCTCTAGTACGTCCTCATAATGCAGAAATACTACAGCAAGCAAAAATTAGTGGCATAAAACAAACCGAAATAGGTATTATGCTTTCTCCGCAAGCCAACGGAAAATTATTTCCCGAAGAGGCAATGGGGGCTTTGATGGAGTATGCTTTTAGCCAGTTAAAATATGCCCGTATTAGTGCTTTTTACGATAGTGCTAACTTGGCAACTAAACGCTTTGTTAATAAATTAGGTTTTACTGCAGCAACAGAGTTAGCTCAAGCAAGCGACCTTAAAAGTAAAAATGAGTGTATCAATAAGACAAGCTATCAGTACTTTGACCACCAACACTGGCAACAAAAGATAATTACCAAAGTATTTCCACCTTTAATTAAAGAAAATACTGTAATTGCCGATTAAGCCCTAGAGTAAAATATTGCTATAAAAACAAGCTGATAATATCAACAATAGCCATTGCACTAACTACCCTAACTCTGCTAATTTAGTGCTTCATAGAATTGAATTTAATCTATTACTTTGGCTAAAAGTCCAAGGTTTTTTTAAGTCGCTAACAATAAAAATAAAACGGAGTCTGTATTATGAGTAAAGTAATTTCGGTATTAGAAAAAATGGCCAGTGATGCTGCAATGAATGGTAAAAGCGCTATTGCTGATTTAGTTGCAACCAGCGATATCACTGCGAGTCAGCAAGGGGCAATCATAGCAAAAGATTCAGAAAAATTAGCAGAAAAGACTCATGAGTTACCCCAAATAAGAGCTTTTGTGCCTCTTATTGCTGCGGATGAAGACGAAGAGCAAGCCTACACAGTCGAAAACAAAACAGCGGTGAACTTTTAATTTGCAAACAATATTAGTTTAACAAAAAAAATTAAAAATAATACAAAATGGAGTAAGCGTTATGAGTAAAGTAATATCAGTATTAGAAAAAATGGCTAGTGATGCAGCAATGAATGATGACAGCGTTGTTGCTGAATTAGTTGCCACTTGTGATATTAATGATGGTCAAATGCAGGCTATTATGGCTAACGATGTAGAAGCGTTAGTTGAAAGTACGCAGGATTTACCAGTTATTAAATCTGTTGTACCTATTATTCCTGCTGAAGATGATGAAGATGATGAAGATGCAGAAACAAACAACAAAAAAAGTGCTAACATATCAGCAATAGCTTGTAACTATTAAAGTTTCTTCAATATACAAATGAATATTAGCCCTCCGCAAGTAGCTAGGCCTATAAGAAATAAGCTATATTTTATACCTTATAGGATAATGCTTTTTTTATGTATTTTTACTATTGGTTCGACACTTGCTGAGAGCAATTTAAAAACAATTCAAAACTCAAGTCTTTTTAAGGATAGAGGGGAGCCTCAGATTAAAAGAGACATTGCCATAAACATCTCATCCAAGCTTAAACTTGCTGATATAAATAGAAGGTCTGATCCGAAACTATTAAAAGAATTATTGTCTGAGTTAGCACAACTTCAAAACAACTTCACTAATAAGCAAATGCACCTATTTAATTATTTACTTGGCTACCACTTAACTTATATTGGCCAATATAAAGATGCAGAAAGCAAGTTAGAAAACATCCTTCAATCAAATGCTAATATATTAATAAAGTTTAGAGCAAACTATACACTTATAACTATATCAACAATTACCCAGAACTGGTCAGCCGGGATAAGATATATAGCCCAAAGTGCACAATGGCTACCACAAATTAGTGAAAATACACACCGACAAAGCAACTCTCTTGTCATGATTAGCTTTTATATTCACCTCAAACAGTATAATTTAGCATTGTATCATATCGATCAATTAAGTAAGCAAGCCTTACCTCCTAAATATAACTGTTTTATAAAACAATTTACTCTAGAAGCTAAACTGAACTTGCAGCAATTAAAATCATCCGACTCCACAATAGAAGAAGCAAAGAAAATTTGTAGGCAGGCTGACAATACAATTGGAATTAATACAATCAGATTGTATCAAGCAAAACTACTCCTTAAGGCACGTCAACCTGAACAGGTCTTAACACTCCTATTACCTTATATCTCAGAAGTAGAAGAGACACTATTCCCTATGTTAATTTCTGCCTATAAAAACTTTATAGCGCAAGCATATTGGCAACTAGATGAAATAACTAATGCGAAGTTTTATGCTACAAATGCACTCCTGAATGATGAAGCAATGGTTACTATGAAACCTGTAATTGAGAGTTTACATCTACTATTTCAAGTAGCCAAAGAGGAGGGCCTGCCTGTTTTAGCATTACGATACTATGAAGAATTTGCAGAATTAGAAAAAGCCCACCTTGAAGGCGAAAAAGCCAAACATCTGGCCTTTCAACTTGCTGAGCACCAAGCGTTTGAACAAGAAAGTCAAATTAAGCTGCTTAATGAACAAAAAAATGCGATGGCTGCAGAACAAGCATTATCAAAAATACAAGCTGCTAACACAAAGCTAGTTATTATATTACTTAGTGTCATTATTTTAGTGCTGGCTATATTGGGTACCCGTTTATGGCGTGCTCATAAAAGGGTAAAAGAGCTAGCAGAGTACGATCCATTAACCGGTATATTTAACCGCGGTCATTTTACTCAGGTAACCCAAAGTGCTTTAAAGTATTGTCAAAGTGCCGAGCAAGAATTATCGGTAATTATGTTCGATTTAGATCACTTCAAAAAGATTAATGATAGCTTTGGTCACCTTTGTGGTGATTGGGCATTAAAGCAAGTGACCAACGCTTGCGAAAAACTTGGTAGACAGAACGATATTTTTGCCCGTTTAGGTGGAGAAGAGTTTTGCATTGTATTACCTAGCTGTAATATTGATGTCGCCATGCTGCGCGCTGAAGCATGTCGCGCTGCCATTGAAGCAATAATAACTGAGGAGTCGGGTTGTGAATTTACCATTACCGCCAGCTTTGGGGTAACAGATGTTAAACGCTCAGGTTATGATTTAGATAAATTATTGGCTGATGCTGACATGGCGGCTTATGCATCAAAACACGCAGGGCGTAATAGAGTCACACTTCATCAAGTGCCTAATGAAAGTAAAGTAGAAAAATTAGATAACGCGTGGAGCCTTTAATGCTATGGGCTTTACATGCTCTGCTCTCCCCTTAATGCATGTCAGCCGATATTAATCCCACAACTCATAATAAAGAATTAACGAGAACTTATCATGTCAGATAACATGTCAGGTAGCTTAGTGTGTGTCGGTACAGGCATGACTTTAGGCGCACATATTAGTCCTATTGCTAAAAGTCATATAGAACAGGCCGATATAGTGTTTTCATTGATGGCCAATGGTTTTGCGCAAAAGTGGCTGGAAGAAATGAACGGTGATGTTCGCTGTTTGCAAGGTTTCTATCAAGAAGGTAAAAACCGTAACATTACTTACAATGAAATGGTTGAAGCGATATTAACCGAAGTACGTGATGGTAAAACAGTCGTTGCCGCTTTTTATGGTCACCCCGGCGTATTTGCTTGTGTTAGTCATAGAGCGATAAAAAAAGCCAAGATTGAAGCATTGCCAGCCAAGATGGAGCCGGGCATTTCAGCTGAAGATTGTCTGTATGCTGATTTAGGCATAGACCCAGGTAAAACAGGTTGCATGCATTATGAAACCAGCCAGTTTATGTTTTATCAACGTAATATTGATACTTCAGCGCATTTAATCTTATGGCAAGTTGCCCTTGCGGGAGATAAGTCGTTAGGTAAGTTCTCAACAGGTAAGGCCTATAGGCAGGTATTGGTAGATTTACTGCTTGAACATTACCCAAGTGATCACGAGGTTATTCTTTATCAAGCCAAAGGTATTGCTATTGATGCTATGCGTGATGACAAAATATTACTCACCGAGCTTGTTGATGCTGAATTATTCTTGCATACCACGCTGGTGATTCCGCCCTGTAGTGCCATGGTGCCAAATGAAGCTGTGCTAGCAAAATTAGCAGCCATTGATAAACAAGAAGAACGTGTTAAGAATGGCCCAAAACTCAGTTTAGTTTTGTAAAAAAACGGTCAATTTCTAAGGCTTGGGTTATCAGCAAAAGCGTGGTGCGTGAGATGATAACTTAAAAGCCATCTCTTTCAGGTGTATGGTTGAAGATGCGTGCGATTAAAAGCAGTGGTTAGGTAATGAGGGAGCAATTTATAATGCTTTTGTCGTGCCTTTTCACCCTCCAAGTATATTGCTTTACTGCTATACTCAATTGCATGCTTTGAGGTGTATTAGTTAGTGAGTTGCTGTACCACTCTATTAATTAACTATTAAATTTTACTCGTTATCCGTTACGCTTTATCTATTGATCTCTACCTAAATAAAGTATCGCGCTGATAACTAAGTAGTAAAGTCAGGATATTAGTTAAGCGTGAATGAAGTCAGCCCCCAGCCAAGTAGTAAGGTAACTACGCTAAAGAATAGTCAGTTCAAGACTGTTCTTCTGCCTTGCGCTGCTTTATTTAGCCGCTTTAACTTTCTGTTACTGTGCTCCATTCTTTTTGTCTTCATTAATACTTCAACAGCCAGTGAACAAAAGCCCCACATAGCGAGTGCGTTAATTATTAGTGAAGACATTGCGCAAAAATTTACCTTGGCTGATAACAGTCGGCTGACGGATCCAAAATTATTCAAAAAACTATTGATGGAGTTAGATCAGCAAAAAGCTCACTTTACGCCAAGCCATCAGCAATTTTTTGATTATTTACAAGGTTATCATTTTGCCTATATAGGTGAGCATGATAGAGCAGAGCAAAAACTGAAAAGTGTTTTGCAATCAAATGCCGATACTCTACTTAAATTTAGAGTTAACTATACCCTTATTAATTTATCGGCAATAAACCAAAAGTGGGCTGATGGTTTGCAATATATAGCTGACAATAATGCAAAAGCTGGTCAAATTGAAAATGAAAAAGCGATACAACATAGCTTATTGGCCATGGTTATTTTTTATAATCAATTAAAGCAATATGATTTAGCCTTATTAAAGCTTGATGAAATTGAGAAGCACACGTTATCAGCATTTAGACGCTGCTTTACCAAACAGTATTATCTTGAGGCTAAATATCATTCTGACCAACTGAGCCCACAAAGTGAGGAATTTAGTGAGGCGATAGGTTTATGCGAAGCTGCTGACAATAAAATAGGGGCAAATTCAATACGTCGCTACCAAGCGAGATTGTACTTACAATCGCAGCAAGCTCAAAAAGCATTAAGTTTGTTATTACCTTATGTCGATGAAGTGGAAAACACCCTATTTCCTATGCTAATTGCTGCAATAGATAACCTTATTGCTAGCGCTTATTATCAACTTAATGATTTTGATAATGCGAAACACTATGCCACTAAAGCCATGTTACTTAATAAGCATAATACTGGTGTACAACGTGGTAGGGATAGTTATCAGGTTCTTTATCAAGTTGCCGAGCAGCAAGGTGACTTAGCCTCAGCACTCGCTCATTACAAAAAATTCGCGCAATTAGATAAAGCCTTTCTCGATGAAGTAAAGGCTAAGCACTTGGCATTTCAGTTAGCCCAGCATAATAGCCTGCTGCAAGCGAGTAAGATTAAGTTACTTGACGAAAAAAATAAGGTACTAACAACTAAACAAGCCTTGGCTGAAATAAAAATACACAATGTACAATTGTTGATTATTGCGCTGCTGTTATTCTTAGTTTTATTAGGGATATGGGGCACTCGTTTATGGCGTTCACATAAACGCGTAAAAGTGCTTTCTGAAAGTGATGAGTTAACCGGAATATATAACCGTCGACATTTTAATTATGTTGCAACGAGCGCTTTAGGGTATTGCAAAACAGCGCAACAAGACTTGAGTGTTATTATGTTTGATTTAGACCACTTCAAACAAGTTAATGATAATTACGGGCATATTTGTGGTGATTGGGCTCTTAAAGAAACGATTAAGGTATGTCAGGCCATAGGCAAGAGTAATGACGTTTTTGCTCGCTTAGGTGGTGAGGAGTTTTGCTTACTCTTACCGAGCTGTAATATTGATGAAGCTTATATTAGAGCTGAAGCATGCAGAATAGCTATAGAGGATATAGTTACCGAACCGTCAGGTAGTGATTTTTCACTTACCGCCAGTTTCGGGGTTACTGACATTAAACGCTCTGGTTTTAGGTTAACAGATTTACTTAAGGATGCAGATAGAGCTATGTATCAAGGTAAAAAATTGGGGCGTAATCAGGTTACGTTATTTACCCCTAAACCTGAAAGTACGGGTTTGGATAACTCGTGGAGTATTACTTCTTAATCTGCCTAATAAAATACAACATAGCTAGCAGCTACCAAATAACCAAGCAGCAGTTGAATTCAGCCAAACAACCGCTGACTCCCCGACAAGAAATCTCGGGGGTGAGCTGATGTTGTTTGGCAAGGATAGTTTAGCGACTACTTACGTTGACCGTTTAAGCGTACCCATTCTTCTTGTATGCTTACTGGTTCCATATCACACCATTGGCCATATATTTCTTGTAATGTTTGTGCTTGCTCTTCAAGCACTCCAGATAAAGCTAATAAACCTTTATCACCAACATATTCGATAATAGTAGGCGCTAACTCACGCAATGGACCAGCGAGAATGTTGGCAACAACAACGTCGGCTTTAAATTCTGGTTGATCTTTCGGTAAGAATAACTCTAAACGATCGGCAACATTGTTGCGTTCTGCATTAGCAAGGCTAGCTTGTAATGCTTGTGGGTCGATATCAATACCAATCACTTTTTTAGCGCCTAATTTAAGTGCCGCTAATGACAAGATGCCTGAGCCACAACCAAAATCTACCACGGTTTTACCTTGTAGATCTAAGCCGTCTAACCAAGTTAAACATAATGCTGTGGTTGGGTGTGTGCCGGTGCCAAAAGCAAGGCCTGGGTCTAACATAACGTTTACGGCATCTGGCTCTGGTACATCGCGCCAGCTTGGGCAAACCCATAAGCGTTCACCAAACTTCATTGGGTGGAAGTTATCCATCCACTCACGTTCCCAGTCTTTATCTTCAAGCTGTTCGAGCTTGTATTGCATTTGCTCTTTATCTGGGTGAATGCCTTTTAAGTAGCTAATGACTTTATCCATATCATGGCTGGCATCAAATAAGCCCATAACCACGGTATTTGACCAATAGATAACTTCATCACCTGGTAACGGCTCATAAATAGGTGTGTCTTTAGCATCAATAAAAGTAACGGCTTGTGAGCCACAAGCTGATAACCAGTCACTAAATTTTTCAGCGTTTTCTTCGTTGGCACTTAATCTAAGTTGTATCCAAGGCATCTGAGTTTCTCTGTTTTCTTTGGTATAGGATTTTGAATTTGCTGCAACTAATAACCAAGGCGGCTAGCCAATGTCACTGGCAAATAGTGGCAATAAATATTCTTGATGCTAGTTTAACATTCATTGCTGCTAGAGTAGGAAAAAATAACATTAAAATGGAAAATACCATGCTTGATTTACTGCCTGACTTATTTGATCACTACCCTGAGCAACTTATTTTAGCAAAAACGCCTTTTAATGATTACGGGGCAAACACAATATTCAGCGGTGAAATAGTCACAGTGTCATGCTTTGAAGATAACTCAAAAGTAAAAGAGTTACTGGCGACTGATGGCACAGGCAAAGTATTAGTGGTAGATGGTAAAGGCAGTATGAATCGTGCTTTGTTAGGCGATATGATTGCAGAAAATGCCGTTAAAAATAATTGGCAAGGCGTAGTGATAAATGGCTGCATACGCGATGCAGGTACTATTTCGACTTTAACGCTAGCGGTTAAAGCACTTGGCTGTAATCCAATAAAAACAGAAAAACTCGGTGTTGGTGAAATTAATACTGTAGTGAGTTTTGCTGGTATAGATTTTACTCCTGGACACTATGTTTACGGTGATTCAAATGGCCTGGCAGTTAGTGAGTCACTACTTACGTTGTGCTAAGCAATAAAATATCTGGCAAGGGACTTATCATAGATTAAGGTTTTCTGTGTTTTGCTATGTTACTGTGAGCCAATGAGCATTAATAGGTAAACAAAGTAGATTGAATATGAAATATTTTCCGGTTTTTCTTGATGGCAGTAAAATTAATGCCATGGTTGTTGGCGGCGGTGATGTTGCTGC
>Ga0105356_10004597_pt1 | contig 13294 bp, 14 predicted proteins | sample GOMGulsemesocosm_3_FD_83502 | JGI IMG/M metagenome (GOLD analysis project Ga0105356, IMG submission 83502) | Methane-oxidizing microbial communities from mesocosms in the Gulf of Mexico - GOM9D Gulf of Mexico | ecosystem: Environmental > Aquatic > Marine > Cold seeps | place: Gulf of Mexico...
TCTCGTCAGAGGTTGATTTTGAGGTTGCAAACTTACAACTTTTTTATATAATTAAAAAAGAGAAGTTGAGATTTGTTATGTAGGCTTTTCTTTTGTGAAAAAGTGCTATTTTCTATGGTGTGAAATTAGAAATATTTAGTTTTTGGGAGTATATTCTTCACAATAATAAACCCAGAATTTTCGAATATTTCTATCACCTCTTTTTATTAGAATAGGTTGTATTTCGGTAACTTTGGAGAAATAGGTATTCAATTCTTTCGGTGTTTTTCCATTTTTATCGATATCATTAAAACGCTTGTCAGAATCTATAAACAGTGCGTTTTTTCCTTTTAATAAATTCAAGTCATCTCCAATATAGTCGAAATGCAAAGCGTGTTTGCCAAGAATATTCTGTGCATATATCTTTTGGTCTAAATAAAAAGTCAGGGCAGCAGTTGTTTTGTAACTGTCGTCAGAAAAGATAAAAGTATTCGGATATTCTTTTTGTAAGATTAAAGTTTTTGCAGCTAATTTTTCCCAACCCACCCAAGTATCATCACTTTTAATAGGTACAATATAAAAGAGAATTTCAATAGCAAGTAAAAGATGTATGACTATTGAAGAGTAAACTTGTAATTTGAGTAATTTTTTTGAAATAAAAATACTTGTTAAAATGATTCCTGTTATATAAGAAGGCATCATCCAATTTAATTTTACCCAGTAAATCGGGGTAAGTAAAAAGAAACCTACAAATGTTGGGATAAAAAAGGATAGTAAGAATAAAATATTACAAGAAGGAAGTTTGAATTTGGTAACTATTTTTTTTAAGTGCTTGAAAGTAAGGTTAACCAGTACTACAAATAGTATGGGTAGTAATAAGAATAGTTGATGTGCAATGGCTCCTAAGCATAAACTTGGTTTTATTTGAAATCTAGAAATGTCACCAGTTCTTTTTGAGGATTGAAAAAGAAAGGAAACAAAATCATTTTGGTAATTCCAATACCAAATAGGGAAGGTGGTAAGTGCCGAAATAATTAATGCAGACCACAACCATGGTGAAAGTAAAAAATGTCTGTGTTTGTTAGAAAAACTTAAAAAGAAAAGCAGCCCTAGTTGTAAAAATAGTGCTGTGTATTTACTGTCAAAAGCTAGTCCCATTACTAGTCCAGCCACTAGCCAGTAGACTTTGCTGTTTTCAAAAATGGCTTTGTACAAGCATATTAAAGAAAGTGTCCAGAACAAAATTAAAGGCACATCAGGTGTTGAGTTGAAACTGAGGATAGTTATAAATATGGTTGTACACATTAAAACCAGTGCTCTCAGTAATTTCTCCTTAGATAAGAAATAAGATGCTAATTTATAAAAAGAGAATAAAGTTAATGAAGTAATAGTAAAATCTGCAAACTTTACAACCATAGCGGTTTTTCCCAAAACAGTAGTGAAAATTCTTAAAATATAGCCAATCATTCCTGGGTGATCAAAATAGGAAAGGGCTAAGTTCTCTCCGTAAAAATGATAATATGCATCTTGAGGCATCAGGCCGGTAAAGGGTAAAAGAGAGAATCTGAAAAGCTGAAATCCAAGAATAATACTAAGTGCAGGATGTTTTTTTATGGAGTCTAAAATGCTATTCATGTCAATTAGTCGGTTAATTAATTTTTGAATTCAATCTCAGTCTCATCTTTCCTTATCAAATTTCGATGCTATTAGTTATCTAATAACTCAGGTTTTATTTGTTTTGTTCTTTCGTAAGCCTGATCAGATCTCCATTCATCAATTTTGGGGAAATTTCCAGACAATAAAATTTCAGGGACTTTGGATCCTTTGTATTCTGAAGGTCTGGTGTAAACAGGAGGAGATAACAATCCATCTTGGAAAGAATCAGTCAAGGCAGAAGTTTCATCGCCCAGAACTCCAGGAATCAATCGAATAATACTATCACAAACTACTGCTGCGCCCAATTCACCACCACTTAAAACATAGTCTCCGATAGAGATTTCTTTTGTGATAAATAAATCACGAACACGTTGGTCTACACCTTTGTAATGCCCACAAAGAATAATAATATTTTCTTTTAGAGAAAGTGTATTAGATGTTTTTTGATTTAATATAGGAGCATCCGGAGTCATGTAGATGATTTCATCATAATCTCGTTCAGCTTTTAATTTAGAAATGCATTTGTCTATGGGTTCAATCATGAGTACCATACCTGCGCCACCTCCAAATTGATAATCGTCAATTTTATTGTATTTGTTCAAGGCAAATTCTCGAAGGTTGTGAAAATGTACTTCAGCCAAGCCTTTGTCAATTGCTCTTTTTAGTATTGAATGTTCAAAGGGACTTTGAATCAATTCTGGTGAAACAGTAATAATGTCAATTCTCATGTCGCAAATATACTTATTTATAGCAATTGATAATTAGGGTTCTATTTTATTTTTAATTTGTTGGGCTTTTTAGATTAAATAAACGGAATGAGTTTTATTGAATTGTTGTAATTCAAATTGGTATTCACTCTCTTACTTGTATAGAATCTAGAAATGAAATTATTTGAATTTAGATTTGGTCATTCTATCATTTCCAAAAATATCCTTTTTCAATTCATTATTTAAAAACCCCTTATCTGCTAACATTTGTAACATTTCATTTCCTAAATATTGGTTGATTTCAAAATAAAGACTTCCATGAGGTTTTAGATGGTTTATAGCCAAATCCGTAATTTTATTATAAAAGACCAATGGATTGTTATTGTCTACAAACAGCGCATTATGTGGCTCGTTATTTAATACATTATTTTGAATTTCTTTTTTTTCTAATTCTCGGACATATGGAGGATTGCTAACGATAATGTCAAAAACTTCCGTTAAACTATCTGTTTTCAAAATATCTTGATGGATAAATCTGATTTTTACGCCATTCAATTCAGCATTTTCTTGTGCCGTTTGTAATGCACTTTCGGAAAAATCCAAAGCGTAAACTACTGCGTTTGTAATGTTTTTAGCCAAAGATATAGCAATACATCCACTGCCAGTTCCAATATCTAGAATGTGAATGTTTTTAGCATCTTGTGCATCATCCTGAATCCATTCGACCAATTCTTCTGTTTCCGGTCTTGGGATTAATACATTTGAATTGACTTTAAAAGGCAAGCTGTAAAACTCTGTTTTACCAGTTATATATTGTACAGGGAAGTCTTTTTTTAACTTTAAAAGCGCTTTGTTGAAAAATAAGGATTGATCTTCAATCAGTTCAATATTTGGTTGCAAAGCCCTGTCTATTCTTGTCAGTCCCATTTTATATTCTGTCAAAATATTGAAAAAAGAATCAATTTCTGTTTTAGGATATATTGATTCAAGCTCAGAATGGAATAAAGATTTTAATTGTTGTAATTTCATAAAAACAAAAATAGCGTTTAGAATTGACAATGTTGAGTTGCGTTACTAATTATCAATGAGTAATTAAGAATGTACAACAACCAATTATCAGTTAAGTCATTTGATAGCAATTTTACAATGGCTAATTTATTAAAGAAAATGTCACTTTGTGACTCAAATAATTAAACTTATTTTTGTGAAATGGAAATCAATGAAATTTACATCTGGCGTTGTATAGAATTGGCTCAAAAAGGGGTAGGAACTGCACGTCCTAATCCTTCAGTAGGATGTGTTGTCGTTTGGGATGATGTAATTATTGGAGAGGGATTTACATCGTCATATGGAGGGAATCATGCAGAGGTAAATGCCATTGAGGCAGTAAAAGACAAATCAAAATTAAGCGAAGCAACTATATATGTAACTTTAGAGCCTTGCTCTCACTATGGAAAAACTCCTCCTTGTGCAGATTTGATAGTGAGACACAAAATACCAAGAGTTGTAATTGGTTGCGTAGACACCAGTTCACAGGTTGCAGGTAAAGGAATTGAACGATTGAAGAACGCAGGTTGTGAGGTGGTAGTTGGTGTATTGGAAAAAGAATGTTTGATGCAACACAAACGTTTTTTTGCAGTACAAAATAAAAAACGTCCCTATGTAATATTAAAATGGGCAGAGACTTTAGATGGTTTCATTGCACCTTTAAAAAGAAATGAAAACCGTCCTGTATGGATCAGCAATTCAGAATCTCAACAATTGGTTCACAAATGGAGGAGTGAAGAGCATGCAATTTTAGTAGGGACAAACACGGCTATTGAAGACAATCCTAAATTGGATGTAAGAAACTGGAAGGGAAATGCTCCAATTAGGGTAGTTTTAGACCGTTCGGTGAAAATACCAAAGGATTATTCACTTTTTGATGAAAAGCAGCTAACAATCGTTCTTGTAGATAAAAGTTGCAAAGATATTCCTGTTTCAAAAAAGAACTTAAGATATGAGTTTTTGGATTTTTCAAAAGAAGTGTCTGGTCAAATTTGTGATTTGTTGATGAAATATAATGTTCAATCTGTTTTGGTTGAAGGAGGAAGTCAAACCTTAAAGACATTTATTGATAGTGAGCTTTGGGATGAGGCAAGGGTATTTGTAGGTCACATGTCATTTAAAGAAGGAGTAGAAGCTCCAGTATTAGAAGAGTATTCTTTTGAAGAGAGTATGTTGAAAGAAACAAAATTGAAAATGTATAAAAATTCAAAACACATTTTATAGAAATGGAAATTGTAGATATATATAATACGATTTCTGAAGCGTCTCAGGAGACTTTGTATAAAGAAAAGGGTAGTAAGTTTTTTGGCTATGCTTTTCCTGTTGTTAATGAAGAGGAAGTAAAGGAAATATTGGTTCGAATTAAAAAAGAGCATCATTCCGCAAGACATTGGTGTTATGCTTGGAAAACAGGTGTGGCTGAAGTACGTTTTCGAGTAAATGATGATGGAGAACCTAGTAATTCTGCAGGGCAGCCTATTTACGGACAAATAATTTCGGCAGATTTAACAGATGTTTTAATAGTGGTTGTACGTTATTTTGGTGGAGTGAAATTAGGAGTAGGAGGTTTGATTCGTGCATATAAGTCTTCTGCACAATTGACAATCGAAAACGCTTCTATTATAGAGAAAACAATTGAAAAAACGTTGGAGTTGGTATTTGATTATCAGCATATGAATAAGGTAATGCGAATTGTAAAGCAGCAAAAATTAAATATTATAAATCAGAAAATGAGTTTAAATTGTATATTAACTCTGTCTGTAAAAATATCTGAACTTGTAAAAGTGAAAAATTGTTTTGAAAAATTACATTTTTTAAATGTAAAAGCTTGAATGGTCTAAACAGACATTGATTGTGTTTAATTTGTTTTTAGATAGGATTGCGATGAATTGGTAAGAAAATGTAAGAAATTCTTATAGCATAAAATAAATTGAATGTCTAAGAATTTTTTAATTCCCTTTTAAAGGAATAAAATTTTGAAAATTAAAAATGATAAGTTACTAATTTATCTTGATTTTAGGAATTAAAAAATGGATTTACTTTTAAAGTAAATAAAATCTTTCAAAGCATAAAATCAAGATAGATATAAGCCAGTTTATAATAGGTATAAATAAGCGGGTTTTAGAAAAAAGGAGTTATTTTTTTTAAGAGCTCTTGAGGTATCTTTACAGGTCTGTTTTTTGAGGTGTCAACAAAAACCAATGTGGTGTTTCCTGAAGTAATTAATTCTTTTTTTTCATTATAGATTTCATATTCGAATAGAATTCTTGCTGCAGGAATTTTTTTTAAATAGGTTTTGAGGGTAACGGTGTCATCGTATTTTGCAGGTTTAAAGAAACGTGTGTTTATAGAGTGTACAGGAAGAATAAGACCTTCTTCTTCCATTTTTTTATAGGAAATATCAAGTGATCTTAACAATTCAATTCTTCCCATCTCAAAATATTGAGGATAGTTTCCATGGTGAGCATATCCCATTTGATCGGTTTCACCATATCTTATTCTAAATGTTATTTTATTTTCAATCATTTTTGTTTTTTATGAAATGTTATTTTACGGAAAAAATAAATAGAAACCAATAGCAATTTGATTTTTTTATACTAAAAAATATTCACACTTTTGTATAACGAAAATGAACAGTGGGAATGTTTCTTTTTCGAACTCTATTAACACAACTTATTACGATACAAAAACAATGACTAACACTGCTACTTCGGTTTGGGATGAATGCCTGTCTTTTATAGAGGATAATATCAAGCCGCAAGCATATAAGACTTGGTTCGAGCCAATTAGACCTATTAAAGTGTCAGGCGAAGTTTTAACTGTACAGGTTCCAAGTAAGTTTTTCTACGAATGGTTAGAACAGCATTATATAAAATTATTGCGTGTTGCTTTGACAAGGGAATTAGGGAAAGATGCCAAACTGGTGTACGAAGTAAAAATGGAAAATGCTTACAGTAGCAACAGTCCACAAATAGTTAAAATTCCTAGTTCAAATAGGGCTCCTTTAAAATCTCAGGATGTTTCCGTTCCTTTGGGGTTAAAGAAGAGAGAATTAAGAAATCCATTTGTGATTCCAGGGCTTCAAAAAATTAAAATTGAATCTCAACTAAATCCGAATTATAATTTTGATAACTTTATTGAAGGAGATTCAAATAGATTGGCAAGATCAGCTGGTATGGCTGTAGCAAATAAGCCAGGTGGAACTTCTTTCAATCCTTTGTTGATTTATGGGGGAGTAGGTTTGGGAAAAACACATCTAGCACATGCTATAGGTGTTCAAATAAAAGATAAATACGCAGATAAAACGGTATTGTACATTTCTTCAGAGAAATTTACACAGCAGTATATAGATTCTGTAAAAGGAAATACAAGAAATGATTTTATTCATTTCTACCAAATGATAGATGTATTGATTATTGATGATGTACAGTTTCTTTCTGGTAAAACAGGAACGCAAGATGTATTCTTTCATATTTTTAATCATTTGCATCAAAATGGGAAACAGGTTATTTTGACATCGGACAAAGCACCTGTTGACATGCAAGATATTGAACAGCGTTTATTGTCTCGATTTAAATGGGGGCTTTCTGCCGAATTACAAACTCCAGATTTTGAAACACGAATTTCTATTCTTCAAAATAAATTGTACAGGGATGGTGTTGAAATGCCAGATGAAATTGTAGAGTATGTTGCTAAAAATATAAAATCTAATGTTCGTGAATTGGAAGGTGTTTTGATTTCTATGATTGCACAAGCTTCTTTTAATAAAAAGGAATTTACGATGATTTTGGTAAAACAAATTGTAGATAAGTTTGTTAAAAATACCAAAAGAGAAGTTTCTATAGACTACATTCAAAAAGTGGTATCTAAATATTTCGATATGGATGTGGCAACTTTACAGTCTAAAACACGTAAACGTCATATTGTTCAAGCAAGACAATTGGCTATGTTTTTTGCAAAAAGAATGACAAAATCATCTTTGGCAAGTATTGGTTCTCAGATAGGAAAAAGAGACCATGCAACTGTTTTACATGCTTGTAAAACAGTAGATAATTTGACGGAAACAGATAAGCAATTTAAAAAGTACGTTGAAGATTTGACCAATAAATTGACATTTTAATTCTCTATTATGATCCGTGTTTTAATGGTTTGCTTAGGTAATATTTGCAGATCTCCATTGGCAGAGGGTATTTTAAAATCCAAAGTCAATTCGGAAGAAGTAATTGTAGACTCTGCAGGAACAGCGGCCTACCATGTAGGGAGTTTGCCGGACAGCAGATCTATTGAGGTTGCTCAAAATTATGCAATAAATATTACTGGACAGAGAGCTCGCGCTTTTTCAACAAATGATTTTGATACTTTTGATTTGATTTATGTCATGGATGTTTCGAATTATAAGAATAACATGAGTTTGGCTAGAGGTGAAGAAGACAAAGCAAAAGTGAAATTAATTTTGAACGAATTGTTTCCTGGTGAAGATAGAGAGGTTCCAGATCCTTATTATGGAGGAGAGCAAGGTTTTGAAAATGTGTACCAGTTGTTGGATGCTTCATGTGAATTGGTTGCAAAACGATTAAAATAACAATGCTACGAAAATGAATTTAGGAAAACTATACTTGATTCCCACTACATTAGGAGAAAATGAGCCTTTAGAGGTGATGCCTATTTCTGTTAAGAAAGTAGTGGAAGAAATTGATTATTTTGTTGTAGAAAACGAAAGGTCAGCAAGAAGATTTATAAAAAAAATTACTCCTAAAAAATCACAGCCTGATTTACAATTGATGTTGTTGGATAAATATGCTGACGAAATGGAAGTTCAGCATTATTTGGATATTTGTGAAAAAGGGGTCTCTGTTGGATTGTTGTCCGAAGCCGGTGTGCCAGCGATTGCTGACCCTGGTGCTGAGGTGGTGAAATTGGCACATAAAAAAGGAATTCAAGTGGTTCCTTTGGTTGGTCCATCTTCTATCTTGATGGCGATGATGAGTTCTGGTATGAATGGTCAAAACTTCGCTTTTAATGGGTATTTACCCATAGATAAAGCGGATAGAAAACGAGAGATAAAATTGTTAGAGAAAATTTCAAAAGAAAGAAATCAATCTCAAATATTTATTGAAACTCCATACCGCAATGAAAAAATGCTTACTGATTTAAAGGCATTTTTAACACCGAGTACAAACTTATGTATTGCGGCAGATATTTCACTTTCTACAGAATACATCAAAACGTATACAATTCAAGAATGGAAAAATATAAAGCCTGATTTACATAAAAGACCTGCTATTTTTATCATCCATAAATAAGAATATTAAAAAAGAAGGGCTTCTTGTAATTACAAATTATATGATTACAGGCATTCTATCTGCAATGATTAATGAAGTGTTGTAGGCTGCGAATAACTTTAAATAAGTCTCTATAGAAGTTCCAAAGGCATCTTTAAATTTGATACGACCTTGACTTCTTAAGTATTTTTTTACATTCCCTGCACCGCTTAAATGTGCAGCAGCTAAAATACCAGACTCTGTAATTAAGATACCGTTGAAAGTTTTCCCTACACTGCGTCTGATGTCTTTCCTTAAAATCCACTTATTGACTTCGCAAAGTGCAATGAAAGCTTTTTCTTGCAATTCAGGGTTTCTTAAAAAGTTTTTTGTGTTGTAGATTTTAAAACGTTCTAATGTTCCTCTTCCAAATTGATATTTTCCTAAATAACCTAATTTGTTAACGACTTTATAATTTCCTTGTGATTCTCTGAATGCCAGTGCTTCTTTGAAATAATTGAAATTACGTTGTGCATAAGGAGCGTCGAAATGTGCCAATGTCTCTTCTTCAGTCAATACAGTTGAAATTGTAGTTTCTGGATTCTCAGAGAACAAGTTGCTTGCAAATGTAGTACTGATAACAAGTGCAATAATAATGCTTAAAAAAAACTTCTTTTTTATATATTCCATAATAGTTTATATTTATTCTAAATCTGTTTTTTGCGCTGCAAAGATACAAAACATTTTTTAATTGCTTGTTGGTCAGTAAAAAGCTGTTTTTTAGAAGTGTAGAAGATGTGTTTTTATTTTTCCATTGCTAGTGATTTCAATAGCTGGAGCAGGTATTTTAATAAAATTAATAGCATTAAATAGTCCTTTTAAAAACTTTGATTTTGTTTTTATTTTTGTCAAGTCTATGTCCAAACTGGCGTAAAACTGCCTAAATGGAGTAGGAATGTTTTCTTTTTGATTTTGGTAACGACTGTAGAGCATTCCTTCAGCTCCATATCCGATGGCAATATTTAACCATTTTGGAAAGTTGCTTTGTTTATTGAAAGACCATATGTTGGCAGAAATCCAATAGGTTTGTCCATTGTAATCTTTCAACATTTCTTCATAGAAGTTAGCACCTAACGTTCCAGGTCGTTGTGGTGCATAAGAAGTTTGGTGAAAGGAATATTTAAAAAGTATGCGTTGTTCATCCCATAATAATTCTTGACCAATTAATAATGCCGCTCCACTTGCGTTGGCTATGATATCTCCTGTAGATGCTCCCCATTCTGAAGAAAAACCGTCAAGGATTTCTACAGCTGTTAAAAAAGCAAATCCACTAGTGGCTCCATAAATTAACTGATTCTTTTTAGAGGCACCTGCCCAGTTTAAAGCAGACATTCCTAATTTTCCAATATGATAAGCACTAAGCAAGTGTCCAAATTTATCCATTTGCATCCAATCTTTGTTGTCATTGATAAAATGAAATTTTGAACGTGGATAATCTGCATACCATAATTGATCTAAAGCGAGTAATGTACTGACTGCTAATGCTGATTCGGCAATATATACACCATTGATACGAACTTGGTTTACAGTATCCGATTTTTGAAAGAAAACAGATTTGTTCTGTGCTGTACTGTATAAACAGAACGAAATCAACAGGGGAAAAAGAAGTAGGTGTTTAAGTTTCAAAATCAAAAGTAATTTTTATCGAAAATAGACTATTTTGTCAATATGGTCAAAAATATCAACGGACTTTTGTTTGAAAAACGATATGTATTGAGAATATTCTAAAGCTCCCCGTATTCGATTCTTTTAACCACTTTTACAATTTTAATCGAAGGGCAAAAGCCCAATTGGGTTTAATTCCCTGACGCTTGTGTCGAAATAAAAAGGGAATTCCTATTTAATACTTCGTAGCCTTGAGGTGCGGTAGTTTATTATAGGCTATCTGTTGACACCTTGCTTGGAAAGCCATTTTTGATACTTCCTAGCATTTCTATTGTGTTGTCTTAGATTTTTTGCAAAGGCATGTGTTCCAAAATTATCAATGTTTACGCACATATAAAAATAGTCATGATCTGTTGCGTTTAATACAGCATCGATAGAAGAGATGTCTGGCATTGAAATAGGGCCTGGAGGAATTCCTATATGTTTGTAAGTATTGTATGGAGACTCTATTTTTAAATCGACAAATAATACTCTTTTTATAACTGTATCATGTCCATGTTTTTCTTTTAAAGCAAAGATAACAGTTGGGTCTGCTTGTAAAGCCCATTTTTTATGAAATCTATTTAAATAGAGTCCAGCAACAATTGGCCTTTCTTGTACATGAGCAGTTTCTTTTTGTACAATGGAAGCCAAAGTAATGACTTCTTCAATAGAAAGGTCTCGTTTTTGAGCTTTTGAAATTCTATTGCTATTCCAAAATGTATTGTATTCTTTTAGCATTCTGTTTCTGAAAGAATCGGCACTTGTATTCCAGTATATTTGATAACTATTTGGAATGTACATGCCCAATGCTGTTTCTTTGGTGAATCCATTTTTTTCTAAAAAAATAGGATCTGTAAATGAGTTTAGCAGAGAAATAGAGTCTGCTTCAATTTGTTCTGATATTCTTCCTGCTAATAACTCTAAACGGTGTTGGTTGTTAAAAGTCAATTTAACAGGAGTCTGTTTTCCACTTCTTAACAGATTGATCAATTCGTTTGAATTCATTCCTTCTGTCAGAGAAAATTTACCTGATCGTATATTTTCAGTATATTTTTTTCGATTTAAAACCCATTCAAATGCACCACTATCTCTAAGCAATGGTGCCGTGATTTCTATCAATTCATCCAGAGTAACATTGCTAGGAAGATATAATTCAAAATTACCTGTTACATTTTCTGCATAAATTTTCTCATAATAATGAGAAGTAGTTATTGAAATTATTAAAATAACCAAGAGTGAAATACCACCAACAAGTTTTGTTTTTTTATTCATGATTAGCCTTTTAATGTATGAATTAGTTGATAGGTGGCTTCATCTTTGTAGTTTTGATCGCTGTAAATCCATTCTTTTTTAACACCAACAAGTGTAAATTTAAACTTCTCAAATAAGGCAACACTTACTATATTATCTGTAGTAATGTTCGCATATAGTTGATGCACGTTTAAATAATGAAAGGAATAAGAAATAAGCAACCGCAAGGCTTCAGAGGCAATTCCTTTTTTACGATGGTTCTTGTCAATTAAAATTCCGATGCCTGCTCTTTTGTTTATAGGGTCAAAATCGAATAAATCAATCATTCCTACAGGAGTTTTATTTTCACTAGATTCGATTACCAAGCGCAATTGTTTTGCTTCATAAATATCTAGATGAGAATTCTCTAAATATTTTTTCAAAATAAATTTAGAAAAAGGAGCAAGTGTAGCACTCACTTCCCAATTTTCTTCATTATTCTCAGAATCATAAAGAAACTGAAGGTCTTCTGGTTCTAAAGCCCTTAAATTGATGTGTTTTCCTTTGAGTTTTTTCATTTGGTTGGTTTTTTGCCCAAAGACGTGCTAAGGGACGGGAGTTAATAGTTTCTGACAAAATAAAATTCTGCCATGGTATCCAAAGGTGTTTTTAGATGGTTTTCCGTTTTTAAGGAAAATTCTAAATTTTAAATCAACTAGTTCGATGCAAGCATCGAGAATTAAACCCACAGGTGGGAGTAAAGTTGTATGTTCTATTGTTGCGAAGTAAAAGTTCCTTTGAAAACAAATTTTGCAGGACCTTTTAAATGCACTTTCTGATATGAAGAATCTGTTTTTTGAAAAGAAACTTCTAATTCACCACCTTCAACCAAAAGTTTAATGGTTTCTGAAGTGGTATACTTCTGTTCATACATTGCAATTGCGACTGCTGTTACACCAGTACCACAAGCTAATGTTTCATCTTCAACTCCTCTTTCGAAAGTACGAACTCTATAGGTTGAGTCGTCAATTGCTTCCGCAAAGTTTACGTTGGTGCCTTCTTCGAAATAAGGAGCTCCATTTCTAATATTTTTTCCATTGGTAAAAACATCGTATTCACCAATGTTTTTTACAAGCTGTACATGGTGAGGTGATCCTGTATCTAAAAAAGCATATTCAGGATTAATTTCAACATTGTTTACATCAATCATTTGAAGATTTACCAAACCATTTTCTATGGTGGCATGATGCAATCCATCTACGGCATTAAATGTTGTTTTATCAGATATGACACCTAGGTCGTGAGCGAAAGCAACAAGACACCTTCCTCCGTTACCACACATGGTTCCTTCTTTACCATTTGCATTGTAATATACCATTGTAAAATCGTATTCTTTTGAAGGATTTAATAGAATCAAACCATCTCCACCAATTCCAAAGCGTCTATCACACAAACGGTTGATAAGTTCGGTGTTGTTCTCTTGAAATGTCAAGTCGCGATTGTCAATCATCACAAAATCATTTCCTGTTCCTTGGTATTTGTAAAAAGGTATATTCATTTCTTTATTTTATTCGACTACAAAGTTAAGAAATAATATAAAAGGTAATGAAATTGATGGATATTTTTAACAAGAAAGTTGTTATCTGTGCGATAGGTTCATTTTACATTGTTCAGCACATTTTTCTCCATCTATAGCAGCAGAAATAA
>Ga0105356_10004601_pt1 | contig 13288 bp, 9 predicted proteins | sample GOMGulsemesocosm_3_FD_83502 | JGI IMG/M metagenome (GOLD analysis project Ga0105356, IMG submission 83502) | Methane-oxidizing microbial communities from mesocosms in the Gulf of Mexico - GOM9D Gulf of Mexico | ecosystem: Environmental > Aquatic > Marine > Cold seeps | place: Gulf of Mexico...
GGCCATAATGCCGCCTTCAGTAATGGGGGTATCGAGTGCTCGGTGGGCGCCATGTTTTTCATAGAGGCCTTCGGTGCAGCGGAAAACACCGCCGAAATAACCCACGTCCTGCCCCATCACCAACACGTTGGGGTCTTTCTTCATGGTGCAATCCAGCGCGGAATTGATTGCCTGAACCATCGTCATTTTGGTCACGGTCTATACCCCCATCATCTGACGTTGTTTGCGCAGGTGCGCCGGCATCTCTTTAAACACATCGTCGAACATGGACTGCACGGGCCAGTGGGGGCCATCTTCGAGGGTCCCGTAGGAAATGGCTTCTTTCCAGTCACGGGTAATGTCGTTTTTCAAATCCAGTGCTTGTTCTTCGTGTTGCTCGTCGCTCCACTCGCCGAGGTTGATCAGGTGTTGCTTCAGGCGTTCGATCGGATCGCCCAAGGGCCATGCCTGGCCTTCACCTTTGGCGCGGTAGGCCTCCGGATTGTCACTGGTTGAATGACCTTCGCTGCGGTAGGTAAACAGTTCCACAAAGGTGGCCCCCAGTCCCTGGCGCGCGCGTTCGGCGGCCCACTGAGTGGCGGCATAAACCGCGAGAAAATCATTGCCGTCGACGCGGATGCTGGGAATATTGAAGCCGGTACCGCGGGCGGCAAATGTGGTGCCTGCAGATGCAAAAGATTGCGGCGTGGAAATGGCCCACTGGTTGTTTACCACGTTCAAAATCACCGGTGCCTTATAGGTAGAGGCGAACAGCAAGGCGTGATAGACATCGGATTCGGCGGTACTGCCGTCACCGACCCAGGCGCAAGCAAGATGGTCTTCGCCTTTGTAGGCCGAGGCCATGGCCCAGCCCACTGCCTGGCTGTACTGGGTCGCCAGATTGCCGGAAATACTGAAGAAGTTGCCTTCTTTCCAGCTGTAGAACACCGGCATCTGCCGGCCCTTCAAATTGTCTTTGGCGTTGGAGATGCAGTGGCACATCATGTCGACAATGGGGCGCTTGCGTACAAACAACAGTCCCTGCTGGCGGTAAGTGGGGAACAGCATGTCGCCGCCGTTCAGCGCCATGGCCTGGGCCACAGCAATGGCTTCCTCGCCGGTACACTTCATGTAAAAAGAGAGCTTGCCCTGGCGTTGCATGCGGAACATGCGCTCGTCGTAGGCGCGCACATGCATCATATGGCGCAAACCTTCGCGCAGTCGCTCAGCAGATAGATCCGGGGCCCAGGGGCCAACGGCCTTGCCGTTATCGTCCAGCACCCGAATCAATCCATAAGCGAGGTCTTGCATGGCTACGGCGTCGGTATCGATGGGTGGTTTCTCAGTATGCCCGGCATCGGGAATTTGCAACTGGCTGAAGTCCGGGGTTTCACCAGGGCGGGAAGAGGCCTTGGGAATATGGAGCTTGCTGTTGTAGGGGCTTGGCGCCTGCTGCCCTTCGTTAGGTAGCGGCGCGGCTTGAGACTGCTGTTGTGGCTGAGCCATGGCTCGGTTCTCCTTGTTATGGCGATCAAAACACTTTTAGCGTTTCTACGCTGGAGTTAAGGTTGATAGCCCCCGACGGGTAATGGGGGCGAGTTTCTTTACTACTGGCGAGGCGGGTAGTCGCAGCAGCCTGCCGGTGTGGGGATTGCCCAACGTCCGGGAAAGGGAAACTATACATTAAGTCATGAGAATTAATTATTCGTACTGACGGGAAAGTGCCGAGATTTTGGTATTTTTTATACCTTTATTCTTTTTTTGGGTATAGAAATTCGCTGTTGCGGGCTTTTGTGGATATTAGTTATGCTTGGCAAGTCACAAGCTGCAAGTGTTGAGCTTGGCAGTGACAAAATAATTGCACCTGATACTTCGCTGGAGACCCCCAATGGCCCTGAAGCTCGACAAAACCGACCGCAAAATTCTTGAACTGATACAGTCCGATGCCAGTCTTTCGGCCTCGGAAATCGCCGAGCGGGTCAACCTTTCCCGAGCATTTATCACAACTGCCGGGCGTGCAGGATATCAACTCCAGTGTGGCCTTGAGTGAGGTGAAGTACACCACCGAGTTGCCGCTGGGGCTGGTTTAATTGGTTGGACCAATTGGCCGCGACGACAAAGAGGAAGAATTAAATAAAAAATGAATAAAATCAATATATTACGCTTATTTGTTCGATTCTTTACTTTTCTCTATTGTCAAAAATATTCCTTTTCGGCTAGATTTACCAAAAGGCGATTAATTCGTATCGCTTAACTGGCGAAAAGTCATGTCCACAGTTTCCGGCCCCAAGGGCGTACCATCGCCCGCGCAAACGCCCATGCCCGAGTTGGTTGCCCGCCAGATCGAGGCCATGATTCTTGATGGTCGGCTGAGGGCGGGGGAGCGTCTACCTGCCGAGCGCAGTCTCTGTGACAGCCTGAATGTATCCCGCAATACTTTGCGCGAGGCACTAAAAGAGCTGCGTGCCCGTGGAGTGATAATAACGCGGCGTGGCAGTGGTACTTTTGTTGCCAGTTTTCAGGAGCTGCAACCCGACATTCAGGCGCTGCACCCGGAAACACCACTGCGTAAGCTGTTGCAAAATCACCCGGAAACCCTCGAAGGGTTATTGGAGGTTCGCCGCTTGCTTGAGGGCGAGGCGGCTTATCAGGCTGCTCGTCGAGCAAGGCCTGAAGACCTTGAAGAGCTACAGCAGGCATACGAAGCGCTGGTTGACGAGAACCCTAAAACAAAAACCAGCCAAGCCCACGCCGAGCGGGATCTGCGCTTTCACCGAGCTTTCTACGCCGCTGCACACAATCCCATTTTACTCTTGGCGCTGAACAGCATTCGCGATTTATTAATGAGCTTTTTCTTTGATACATCGGGCAAGCTTTATTCGCTCTCATTACAAAAGCGCCAGTTGCGCACCCAGCATCGTCGTATTTTTCGGGCGATTGAAACGGGAGATGCGGCTGGCGCTCGACGAGCGGCCACTGCGCATATCGATGCGGTGGCACAAAGCTTAAAAGAATTTAAAAAAAAGCAATGACTGAATTTGCGAACTGATTGTATTAGAACTGATTGTATTAATAGGAACACTCCATGCCTGCACTAAAAAATTGCCACAATATTTCTGACTTGCGCCAGCGTGCCAAAGGCAAGTTGCCTAAGCCCATGTTTGATTATATCGACGGCGGCGCCGATGACGAGTGGACCATGCGCCGCAACACAGAAGCCTTCGATGATTACGAGTTGATGCCCAACTACCTCAAGGATATTGACAGCATTGACCTGAAAACCAAGGTGTTGGGCACAGAGTTGGAGTTGCCATTTTTCCTTTCGCCCACCGGCATGTCGCGCTTGTTTCATCACGAAAAAGAGCTGGGCGCCTGTCGTGCCGCCAACGAATTCGGCACACTGTACAGCCTCTCCACCATGTCCACCACCAGTCTGGAAGAGGTGGCTGCAGCCACGCCGGGCCCCAAAATGTTCCAGATTTACATTTTTAAGGATCGCGAGCTGACGCGCGAGTTTGTGCATCGCTGCAAAGCCAGTGCTTACCAGGCGCTGTGCCTGACCGTCGATACCCCGTTGGCCGGCAATCGCGAACGCGATCTCTATAACGGCATGACTATGCCGCCCAAGATTACGCCGAAAAGTTTTTTCAGTTACGGCACCAGCTTCGAGTGGTTGTTTAACTTGATGTTGAGTCCCAACTTTAAGCTTGCCAATGTGACTCACCGAGTTGACGCCCTGGGTAAGGGCACGATGGGTTTAATGGATTATGTGAACAGCCAGTTTGATCGAACCGTCACCTGGGACGATGCCGCCTGGTTGGCTGAGCAGTGGGACGGTCCCTTCGTGATCAAGGGCCTGCAATCTCCGGAAGATGCCAAGCGTGCAGTAGAGATTGGTGCCAGTGCGCTGATGGTCTCCAATCACGGTGGCCGACAACTTGAAGGCGCACCGGCACCGGTGGACTGTATCGCCCCGATTCGTGACGCTATTGGTGATGAGCTAGAGCTAATTGTTGACGGTGGTATTCGCCGCGGTACGCATATCATTAAGGCGCTGGCCCAGGGAGCCAACGCCTGTTCCATTGGTCGTCCGTATTTGTATGGCCTGGCTTCCGGTGGACAGAAAGGTGTTGAACGCTCGCTGACACTGTTAAAAGCAGAACTGGAGCGTTCTATGGCTCTGCTGGGGGTGAATAATATCTCCGATATTCGTGGCGAGCATGTACAGAGGCGAAGGTGATAAGAATGCAAGGTTGGCAGCTTGTGCTAATAAACGAGTCTTCTTTAGCACAGATGGCTGCGAATCGTTATTTTTCTTCAAAAATACGCAATCTATCGCCCGACTATCTCGGGTAGCATAGCTCATATTAAAACAGTGGGATTAATGGGGCGGGAAAGTTGGTGGCCCCCGTCTATTGTTTCACTCGTAAACCCAAACCCAACAAAAAGGATCAAGACCATGAGCGAGCTGCAAACGCTAGTGGATAATTACGCTTTGCCCGATACCCTCGGGTTCGGCCAACTGATGGCGCCGGTCATGTTTAAAGCCGAATACTGCGATCGTATTTGGAGTGCTGGCAAACTCGTGCCCTATGGTCCTATCAGTCTGGATCCGGCTGCCAAGGTGCTGCACTATGCTCAGGAAGTGTTTGAGGGCATGAAGGCTTACTGGGTCGACAGTGATCGTCCACAGTTATTTCGCCCCCTGGAAAATCACAAACGCTTCAACAACTCCGCGGCTTATATGTGCATGCCGGAAGTGCCCGAGGCGGTATTTATGGAAGGGGTGTGCGGCTTAACTCAACTGTGCAGCGAGCTGATTCCACGTCACACCGGTGCTTCCCTGTACTTGCGGCCCTTTATGTTTGGTTGTGAGGCGGACCTGAACCTCGGCGCGTCGAGCCATTACGAATTCTATGTCATCGCCAGTCCCTCAGAGATCTATCATTCCGGCGAGATGCGAGTGATTGTAGAGCGCAATCGTTCGCGTACCGCTGCGGGTGGCATGGGAGCCTCGAAAACCGGCGGTAACTATGCGGCCTCCATGCAGTCATCCAAAGATTGCGTCAATCAGGGTTACAACCAGGTGCTCTGGTTGAATTCCAAGCTGGAAGGCCAGGTCGACGAACTTTCGGGCATGAATTTGTTTGCGGTGATTGATGGCGAGCTACATACACCTGCGCTCAATGGTTCAATTCTGCCTGGTATCACTCGGAACTCCATTATCGAGCTGGCGAAAAAGTTGGGCTACTCGGTTAGTGAGCGCGATATCCAGATAGATAACTTACTGGCGCTTATTGCTTCCGGCACCTGCAGTGAAGCTTTTGCCTGCGGTACTGCCGCGGTGATCAGTCCCATCAGTGTCATTGGCGACCAGGGTAATGACTATGAACTCCCGCAGGCCCAGGGCCCAGTTGGACAGTGTTTGTATGAGTCTTTGTTGGGGCTTCAGGAAGGCAGGGCTGAAGATGAGCTCGGTTGGATAATGCCGCTTTAAGTCCTTTTTGGCCTGGCTTAAATCTTCGTTGTCACGGTTCGGGCTACTTGGTAAAGTGGGGGGAGTAAGACGTCTAGTTTATTTTAAATCACTTAGCCCTTTACTCAGACCCGCAGGACGGAAGCCATGGAAGCACTCAGCCCCTCAGATCACAGCAAGCAACGCCTGATGATGGCGGCTATAAAACTTTTTGCAGAGCAGGGCATAGACGGCGTGTCCCTGCGCATGATTAACCGCGAGGCCGGCGCCAAAAACAACTCAGCGCTGCACTACCATTTCGGCAGCAAGCTGGGATTGGTGGAAGCGGTGGTGGCGTTTATCCAGGGCTGGTTTGAAGAGGCTCGCGAAGAGGCGTTATCAGGGGTGGAGGCAGAGGGTGAGGAGCTGGCGGTACGGGATATTCTCGAAGCCTTTATCGAGCCCTATCTTCAACTGGTGGAAAACGAGCCCTGGGGCTATCACGCTGTGCGTTTTCTGGCGCGTATGGAGATGGAAGGCGGGCCGGATATCCACGCCACCCTTAACCTCTTTGCAACTAAGTCCATGACTCGCTTTAAAAAGTTATTGTCGAAAGCCTTGCCTGAAATGCCGCGTAAACTGCTGATGCAACGTTGGAACTTTTGTATCACCAGTATTATCAGCGGAATTGCCGACCACAAAAGTCTAAAAAAATCCTATGTGGGCGATGTGAGCTGCAGCCTACAGAAACTGGGCGCGCTCTATGTGGATTACAACGCGGCAGGCTTGGCGGCACCGGTGAAATAGGTATCGCTTATGTCCCCAAAGGTGAACCCCATTCAAGACAGCTTACCCCCAGGGTTGGAATTACACCGGCACGGTGGCGTTACACATGTGCCCTACGATCTTAACGCTTCAGGACTTTCTGGGAGTGCACCGTCAAGTGAGAAAATGGAATTTGGTCACCTCTTTGATCCAATGTGGGCGCTGGCCCAGGCCGAACAGGCTTCCCGCATCCTGCGCATGGAACAACCTGGAGCATTCACCACCGACTTGTACCTGCTGGAAAAAGATTGCTACCTGTGCCTGAATCGGGGGGGTAGCAACCGCGAGGCACAGAACATGCACATTGAGTACGACGCTCGCGACTGGTGTATTTTTCGTGTACGGCTGCGGGCTGAGCTGGTGGAAACCTTTGCCGACTACGATCGCAAGAGCAGCAATGCTGATTGTTCGTTTCTGAACTTTGGGCGAGGACTTAAGTATTCCATGGATGTATCTGCACCGGCTCAGCTCGTTAGCCTGTCGCTAGTGTTCAAGACCGAGTGGCTGCTGAATCAGTTCGGCAGCGATGCCACAGAAACTCTGGCCCCGTTATTGGCGGCGGGCGAGGCGCAGGAGGCCGCGTCACACCTGGTAGCCATTTCAGTCAATGCGGCTATTTACCAGATCGCCAGAGAGCTGCTGGATCTTCCGGCAGGGGATCCCTTTTGTATATTATTGGCGCAAGCCAAGTCCAAGGAGCTGTTGTTTAGGGCTTTACAGGCGCTGACCAGTGACAGCGAATCCCCCGGCTCGCGATTTCGCGAGCAGGATCTCACCCAGCTATACGCGGTGAAACAACGGCTGGAAACTGACTATGCCAACGCGCTGACCTTGGGGGAGCTGAGTCGCTGGGCGGGATTAAATCGCCGCAAGCTTACCGAAGGCTTTAAGGCGCTTTATGGTGCCACAGTGAATGAGTATTTACTGCTGCAGCGTATGACTCAGGCCGGCAGCTTGCTTCGCCAGGGCCTGCCGGTGGCCCAGGTGGCCGAACAGGTAGGTTATTTGGACCGGGGCAGTTTCAGTAAGGTGTTCAAGCGCCATTTTGGCCTTACTCCAAAGGAATACTAATCCTATAGAATTAACGACGATTGCTGGCTGTCTTCCTGCAATCTCTTGGTTATTAATACCGGCGCAGTCTTCAAACTGCTTGATCCGCTTGGCTTAAAAAGTACCGATTGCCTCCCTTTGAGTGTCAAATGCCCCCCCAAGACTCACGCGAGCGGCGTACTATCAATCTCAGGGTCGGCTGTAGGCACACTAAGCGGCCTCGAACCCTCTCCCGACCGTGTTTATTAGCTCAGAGTCTAGTAGTGCGAGCGTCGGATTAAAATTATAAAACTCTTGAGGAGTATGTTAATGAGCAATGACGTAAACATTCTTTCTAGTACTAGCACCAGCAGTCGCCTAAGTCGAACACCACTGGCAGCCCACATCAGTACCGCCATTCGCGCAACTGCCGGTGCTGTTGTGTTGTCAGGTGCAGCCATGACTCCGGCCCTGGCCAGCGACAGTGACGATAATTTCCTGTTAGAAGAAATTATCGTAACCGCCCGTTTTAAAGAGGAAAGCGCCCAGGATATCGGGCAGAGTATTACTGCAATTGGCACTGCCGAGATTGAAAGGGCGGGTATTGTTAATATGGCAGATCTGGCACTACGCACACCGGGTCTCGATTTTAACGATAAGGGTCCAAACCGTAACGACGTCTCTATGCGTGGTATTTCGCCTTCAGTGGGGGACTTTGGGCGTGACTCGTTGGGGTCCCAGTCGCTGGTAACCTCTTTTATTGACGATATCTCCGTTACCAGTAGTAATGCAAGCCAGCGCAGCTTTAACCTGTTTGACTTCAACCGGGTTGAGGTGTTGCGTGGTCCACAACCCACTTACTTTGGTGAAGGTGCTGTTGGTGGCACAATTCGCTACTTCAGCACCGATCCGACGCTTGAGGGCCCAGTATCTGGGCGCATTGCAACAGATACCTCCAGTACAGACAATGGTGGCACTAATTACACCTTGAATGGTGCTCTGGACCTTACGCTTATTGAGAATGAATTGGGGGTGCGTCTAACCGCCTTTACCCGTGACGATGATGGCTTTATTGATGATGAGCTGAATGGTAGAGATGGGGTTAACACTTACGAAAGCGATGGTGGTCGTGTTGTTGTCAAGTGGCAGCCCAATGACAAATTCAGCGCACGTTTTGCCCACCATTTTTCCCGTGATGACCAAGGGGCAGACTGGTTAGTCGACGACACGAGTGATGATTATGTTATCTCCTCTCGTCCTGGTATTGCGACGACCACTGATGATTTTGACCTGTCTACTCTGAACCTTACGTATGATTTTGGTTCTATCTCGCTGACTTCGGTAACTGGTTTATATGAGCGCGATCGAACTGTGTCAGGCTATGATTTCGTTCAATCATTAAATAGCCACGTTATTCTTTATGGCATCCCTGGGGACGTAATTAGCACTACTAATAATGTGGATGAGAACTTTAGCCAGGAATTTCGCATTATCTCAGAATTTGAAGGACCCTTTAATTTCACCGGTGGTCTCTTTTACCGGGATTCTGAATCGACTAGTTCTTTCAATGCAATTTCATCAACTATAGCCGCACTGCCTGGCTTAACCGATGGTTTCATGTCTGGAGATGATGGCAATACTGCACCACCGGCAACGCGTGAGCAGTTGGCCGTGTTTTTTGAAGGTACCTTTGACATCACTGATAATCTAAAGTTGATAGCGGGAGCTCGCTGGCTGGATGAGGATCAGGAAACACCAGTTATAGGAAATGATAATCGCGCACTCGCAGAATGCAGATTGGATGTGCTGGGTAATAGCCCCGGTGCATTTTTTGTGCCTTGTGTAAATTATGGCTACGGCACCAATGCTGAGCTATTGGCGAGAATTGGGAAAACTGGCACCACGAAAATCACCAATACAGTGGATGGTGAAATATTGCCAAAAGTCGCGATTGAATACCGGGCATCAGAAGATGTGCTGTTATATGCCAGCTATTCAAAGGGTATGCGTAACGGCGGAATCAATTCGATCTTTGTGCTCCAGGCGGCAGAGGTTAGTGATGATGCTTTGGGCTACGATCAAGACGAGTTGGATGCCTACGAGTTGGGTATAAAAAGCACCTGGCTTGATGGAGACCTGGTATTTAACTCAGCTGTTTTCTACTACGACTGGCAAGATATTCAGGTTCAACTCGCTACCAGCATGGGGGCTTTACTTGCCAATGCACCTGCGGCCCAATCCATGGGTGTTGAAGCGGAGTTTGTATATCGTGTCAATGATATGCTAAGGCTATCAGGTGGCGCGAACTATACCAAAGCGGAATACGATGGTGACCTGGTAACAGGTACACCTGAAGCCGCTGCATTATTTGCCTTCTTTGGTATACCTCTGCCAGTGATTGAAGATGGTTTCAAACTGCCAAATGTACCCGAGTACACCTACAGCTTGGCCGCTGATTTGGTCGTGCCTGTATCTGATGGCTTGAGCTTTACTGGGCGTCTGGATTATCAATATCAGGATGATCGCTTTTCTGCCGCTGTGAATGATTCAGACTCTATGCTTGATGCTTACGGCATTGCCAACCTGCGAGCTGGTCTGAAGGCAGATAACTGGAGTGTTACCGCTTATGTAACCAACCTGTTTAACGAAATAGAATCACAGTCGTTTTTCCGGGCTGGTGGTGGTGGAAACCGGGTAGAGGGTGCCTACATCAACCGCCCACGCACAGCGGGTATTAACCTGCGCTACGAGTTTTAATCTTCTCTCCTTTAGCCCCCTTTCTTTATAGCAAGGGGGCTTTTTTTATGTGTAACATTGAAGAAGTTTCCGCAATTTGTACTGAAGAATAGGTAAACATAATGCTGACCAAAAAACTGATCAGTCTCTCCGTGGTCTCGAGCCTGGCGCTGGGGGGTTGTAGCCTGACCTCGGAAACCAAGTCCCCGGAAACCCAGCAGGTTTCTCTGGCGCCCAGCCAGTGGCCCGCTGCCGATCAGGAAAAATTTAACCAGATAGAGCGCGACACATTCCCCGGTAACCCCGAAGCCGTGGGTTACCAGGGTGCTGTGGCCGGCAGTTTCCACGGTTTGGCTCAGCGTGCGGGCCTGGAAGCTTTAAAGCAGGGCGGCACCTCCGCCGATGCCGCCATGACCACCGCTCTGACTCAGGTTACCCTGGGTGCCGGGGCTGTTGTCAGTCACTTCGGCATTATGTCGGTGGTGCACTATGATGCTGCCTCTGGCGAAGTGTCTTATATGAATGCCAACTGGAACACGGTAAAAGGTGAAACCGATGCGATGTCGATTCCTGGAACCGTGGGCTTCAGCGGCGATGCACTTTACGGCGGTGTACCCAGTGGTCGTTCAGCGTTGGTGGGTGGTTTCATGAAAGGTGTTGAGGCCATGAATGAGCGCTACGGCAAGCTGCCGTTTGAGCGATTGTTTGAGCCCAGTATCGAATTGGCGGAAGAAGGTATTACCTGGACCCCGAGCCTGAATAAATACCTGAAACCGAGAAAAAAATCCCTGTCGCGCCTGCCGGAAACCAAGGCGGTTTTCAGCAAAGCTGATGGCAGCTGGCTGCAAGAGGGCGATACCTTCAAACAGCCCGCTTTGGCTAAAACCCTGCGTGCCGTGGCCGAGCAGGGTGCCGATTATATGTACTCCGGCCCCTGGGCTAAGAAAGCCGTGGCCGCAGTGCAAAAAGACGGTGGCCACATGACGCTGGAAGACCTGGCCAACTATGAGGTGATCTGGGGCAAGCCCCTGATCGCCGAACACAACGGTTACACCATTAATGCTAACGGCTTGCCTTCCTATGGTGGCGCTAGCATGATCGAAGCCTTGCACTTGGCAGAGGCGGCCAACATTCGAGAGTTAGGGCACTGGTCTGAGAACCCTGAGTCTTTCCGCCGCATGTCGGAACTCACTGCCAATATGATGGTTCCCCATATCAAAGCGGGAATGCCGCAGGTATTGGATCAAATGTACCCTGGAATGGATTTTTCACCCGAGTCTCGCATTACCGCCGAACACGGTGAACAGTTCTGGCAGCGTATGGAAGCTGGCGTGAAACTCGCCCAGTGGGATGATGCCACACCGAAGCATTCCGATACCGTGGTGGCTATCGACCAGTGGGGCAATATGACGGCTGTTGTTCACACCATCAATGCAGTGGTCTGGGGGGCAACGGGTATTATCGTGGATGGTGTGTCTATCGGTGACCCGGCTGTGCATCAGAAAGCCATTATCGCCTCGGTTGAGCCCGGTTCGCGCCTGCCAGATCCGGTGGAGCATGGCCTGCTGCTGAAAGACGGCGAGCCTGTGATGGCATTCAGTTCCATGTCTATGGGCTTGCACCAGCAAACGCTTCAGTCGCTGATCAACGTGATGGATTTTGGCATGTCGCCAAAGCAAGCGCTGGATGCGCCATCGTTTTTCTTCCCGGAAATGCGTGTTGATCCCAAAACGGGCATGCCTAAAAATACGGCCCGCGTAATGGAAGGCGAATTTGATCAGGCGCTACTGGATAAAACCGGTTTGCCCGTCAATCAGATCACTCCTGCCGAGCGTCGCATGGCCCAGGGCTTGTGGGTAGGTATTGCCCGCGACCCGAAAACGGGTGAGCTGCGCGCGGCGTCGCACCCTTATACCAATGGTCAGGCTTTGGCTTACTAATCCAGGGGGCGTATTCGCTTTATCTTAAAGGCCGATGAGGCTTGGTTTTCATCGGCCTTTTTCGTTTTTTATTATTGGCGAATAACTTTGCCTTCCTTCATTACAAAACTGACCCCTTCAAAGGCTTTTAATTCCTCGCCAGGGTTTTTGGGAAGGGCGATAACATCGGCTATTTTGCCTACCCTTAAGCTGCCAATGTTTTTACTTTCACCCAATAACTTCGCGCCATTAATGCTGGCCATTGCAATCGCGTCCCAATTGCTGACGCCTTGTTTACTGAGGGAATAAAACTCATTCAGTGATTGCTTGTGTGAAAAAATCTGGTCGACACCAAATGCGATATTGACACCGGCTTTGTAAGCTTTCTTGAAAGCTTTATCACGCACACGTTTTATGTCTATAGCTTTTTGCAACATTTCTTCTGTAATGCCGTTACCTGCACCCTGGGCAATAATCCAATCAAGCACGTAAAGGGTTGGTACCAGATAGGTACCGGATTTTTTCATTGCTTTGATAGTTTTATCGGTGATCATGGTGCCGTGTTCGATGCTGTCGAATTTGGCTTTGGCGGCGGTATAAGCGGCTTGGTCACCGTGAATGTGTGCGGTGATTTTTTTGCCATAGCGATGGGTTTCTTCGGCGAACGCATGGATTTCACCGTCGGTAAAACCTTGCACTCTGGGGTCGTCGCCGGTTGACATAACACCGCCACTGGCTGTGATTTTAATCCAGTCCGCGCCGCCACGGATTTGCTGGCGAACGGCTTCTCGGGCGTTGTGCTCGCCAGCTTTTACCACATTGCTTGAGACATGTTGCGTCAGGTCAGAGGGCAGGTAGCGATGATCATTATGGCCGCCGCTCGGTGATAGAACATGTGGCGCAACATAGAGCCTTGGGCCTACCAAATCACCGCGATTGATGGCGTTGCGTAGATCGACAATGCCAAAGTGGTGGTCGAGGTCGCCCGGAATACGCAGTGTGGTAAACCCGAGATTCAACATTGTCTGGGCGTTTTTCAGCGCCAGCAGGGTTTTACTGGCGCTGCTGGCCATAGAGTAGTTAGTTAAGCCCTGATCGTTGGCGGCGGCGAGATGTGTATGGCTGTCAATTAGGCCGGGTGCACAATATTGCTGGCGTAAATCGATCACGGTCGCGTTGTCGGGTATCTCGACAGTTTTGCCCATCTCGGTAATGCGCCCATCAGTGATTAACAAGGTCGCAGGGCCGGTGATCTTCTGGTTTTCGGTATCGACAATGTGACCGCATTTGAGGGCGGTAGTGCTGGGCTTCTCGGTCGTATCGGCGTGTAGCGAGCTGTGGAACA
>Ga0105356_10004604_pt1 | contig 13286 bp, 8 predicted proteins | sample GOMGulsemesocosm_3_FD_83502 | JGI IMG/M metagenome (GOLD analysis project Ga0105356, IMG submission 83502) | Methane-oxidizing microbial communities from mesocosms in the Gulf of Mexico - GOM9D Gulf of Mexico | ecosystem: Environmental > Aquatic > Marine > Cold seeps | place: Gulf of Mexico...
AATCTACAAAACGCAATTAAAACTCGTTAAAATACATATTGATTAAAGATTAATTAAATTGAAAAACATGACCAAGAAAACAGAACAACAAAGTACTATTAATGGGATTAATAATACAAAAATTGAAGCTATAAAAGATTTAATATTTGGAGAAAATATTGCAGAATATGAGAGTGAATTCAATGCTATTAAAAGGGACCTAATTAAAAAGAAAAATGCTTTGGAGAATCTTATAGATTCTACTCAATCGCATCTAAATGAAATCATCGATAATTTAAGTACAGATTTAAACATAAGAATAACAGATTTAGAAGAGCATTTGGAAACCAAGTTCAACACTTTAAATGAAGAAAAAATGGATCGCAAACAACTTGGAAATATGTTTATAAAATTAGGTAATAAAATAAGTGAATAACTTATTTATGGTGAAAGACAAAAAACTTATTCTTTTAAAAGAACTCTTACTTACAGATGATAGAGCACATATTGATTCTTTAAATAATAGAATCAAAGAACTGGAATCTATTATTGACCTTCAAGAAAATCTTTCTATAAAGGTAGACCCCATCATAGATGAAAAACTACAAAAATACACCACTGACATCCCGGAAAAACTTGGCCCTATGATAACTGAGTCACTTAAAAATGAAATTCAAAACTCAAAAGCTCAAGTTGTGGACGCCTTATACCCAATCATTGGTAAAATGATTAAAAAATATATTCAACAAGAATTTAAAATATTGTGATAAAATTAATCAGCAACTAAAAAAAAGGTTTTCCATGGAAGGAATTGTTCGAAAATTCAAATCCAAATTTACTGGTGTAGAAGAAGAAAGTCTGATTTTACATGAACTGGCAAAAACAGAAATAATTGAAATTTTCATTATTGAAAAAAACTCTGGATTATTAAAAGCCAACTTCTCCAAGTCTGACACCATAGATAAAGAGGTGTTATCTGCCATGTTAACTGCCATCAAAAGTTTTGTTGAACAAGCGTTTAATACTGGAGAAGAACAATTAGAATCTATTGAATATGGGTTATATCATATACATATACAAAACTTCAAATCATTTTACATAGCGGTAATCTTACATGGTGTTTATGATAGTACATATAAATCTAAATTAAAATCAAAATTACTGGTCTTTGTTGGGAAAAACATTTCAAATACATCTAATTCGAACCTCAATATAAAATTAGCAGAAGCATTCAACAATGGAATCATCTAAAAAAATAGTCATATTAGGTCACTTTGGAGTAGGAAAATCTTCAATTATCAGAAAATTTGTAGATAACGTTTTTTCTACAGATTATAAGGTTACAATTGGTGTTCATATATTAAAAAAGACGGTGCAAATACCAAATAGGAAAAGTATTTCTCTAATTATTTGGGATTTGGAAGGCACTGATAATTTGGAATTGATTAATAAGACATACTTATTAGGAACTCATAGTTTTATTTACGTTTACGATGTCACTCGGCCTTTAACCTTTAACACTATATCTGAGGATTTAGAGATTTTAAAAACAACATATCCATCATCATTAATTAAAATTGTTGGTAACAAAGTTGATTTATTATCAAATTCAGAAAAGAAAAGTCATCAAATTCTATTTAAAGTTGAAACTTATTTAAGTAGTGCAAAAACAGGTGAGAACATTGAATTTTTATTTCAAGACATTGCTCAAGAACTGGATAATTAGTCACTATATTTTTTTATTAAACGATAGATCATTTGTAATACAATAATTTAAATGAAACTTCAAGAATTAAAATTATCATATCAAACTCAAAACACTCAATTTATAACCATTTCAGGTGATGGTGTAGTTATAGAAAGTGATGACATATTATTTTATGTATCACTAAAATTAAATATTCATCACCTACATCCCTTTTTTGAAAGCATATTAGAAACCCTGCCAAAATTAGAGGATTTGATATTTTCTTGTGTTCATATTGAAATTGAAAAAAAAGATATTATATGTGATATTGAGATAAAAAAAATAGCAACTAATTTATATCTCATCATAATAATTGATTTTTCTAAGCATTACAATGCATTTAAAAGCTTGGTCCAATCCAGAAATGAAACCACTATACACTCTGAATCACTAATAATTAATAATGAGCTATTAAGAGAAAAAGAAGATTTTAAAAATAAATTTATTGCAAACTTTAGTCATGAAGTAAGAAACCCCATTACAAGCATTATTTCTTTTATCAATTTAATAAAAGACACTAAACTTAATCGAGAACAACTAGAATATTTAGATATTATTTATTCTTCTAGTTTCCATTTAAATTCTATCATTAACGATATCTTAGATATTTCCAAAATTGAAACTGGTAAAATGGCTATTAAATTAGCGTTTTTTGATTTCCATATGCTTATAGAGCAAATAGAGATTAATTATAATGTAAAATGTAATGACAAAAATTTAAATTTTAAGGTTATTATAGATCATAATATTCCAAAATATATAGAGAGTGATAGTACAAGGGTACAGCAATTAATACAAAACTTATTAGATAATGCTATTAAATTCACATCACAAGGCACAATAAGTTTAGAGATTAAAAACATTTACAAACGTGCTCAAAACTTAACGCTTTCCATCATAGTAAAGGACATGGGAACAGGTATAGAACAAAAATATTACAATACCATATTTAGGCGTTTTAACCGCCTAGAAAATGCTAATAGCAAGCAAGGTGTTGGACTAGGTCTTTCTATTGTCAAAGAGATTGTTGAATTAATGCATGGAGAATTACACTTTGAAAGTGAAATCAATATAGGCACAACAGTTACCATAAACCTAAAAACGAAATCATTATTAACTCTTCAAAAACAAGTTAATAATAAAGCAGAACTGAAAGCCGTTAAAGATAGTTTTAAAAACAAACCAAAAAGAAAACACAATATTCTTTTAGTTGAAGATAATACCACTCACCAACTAGGTATATTTAAAATATTGGCAAAAACTAAACTATTTTATTTAGACATTGTAACCAATGGTATCGATGCTATAAAATTTGTAAATAAAACAAATTATGATATTGTATTAATGGATTTTAAGCTTCCTTCCCTTAATGGCCTTGAAACTTCTAAAGCTATAAGAAATTTAAGTGATAAACATAAAAGAAACATTCCAATAATAATGATTACAGGTAGCAATAGTCGAAGCATAGATAAAAATCTTTCAAAACAAAAGGAAATTCTATTATTTGATATTATAAAAAAACCATTTGACGAAGAGACTTTTATTACTACAATTCATAATTGTTTAAAAACCAAGTCTAGTATACCAAGACCCAATTGAGCTTAAGTAAAATGTGTCTTAGTATTTTTATAATTAGTAAAATTCAATTTTATATATTTTTTGCAGGGCATAACGACATCAAATTTACCTTGTAAAGCCTCAATAATATAGTGCCAATTGCGTATAAGGTTTTATATTTGCCACATAAAAATTGGGCATGACATTTATAGAAGAAATAAAACGTAGACGAACCTTTGGAATTGTATCACATCCTGATGCGGGAAAGACCACTTTAACTGAAAAGTTATTATTATTTGGTGGTGCTATCCAAGAAGCAGGCGCTGTGAAAAGCAATAAAATAAAAAAAGGAGCGACAAGTGATTTTATGGAAATAGAACGTCAAAGAGGAATCTCTGTAGCGACCTCTGTTTTGGCTTTTGAATATAATGGCATAAAAATTAATATCCTTGATACACCTGGTCACAAGGATTTTGCAGAAGACACTTTTAGAACACTTACAGCTGTAGATAGTGTAATTGTGGTTATTGACGTTGCAAAAGGTGTAGAGGAGCAAACCGAAAAATTAGTTAAAGTTTGTAGAATGCGTAACATTCCTATTATTGTATTTATAAATAAAATGGACCGTGAAGGAAAAGACGCATTTGATTTATTGGATGAGATTGAGCAAAAACTAGGGTTAAAAGTTAGCCCGTTAAGTTTCCCTATAGGAATGGGCTACGATTTTAAAGGGATATATAATATTTGGGAACAAAATATTAATTTATTTAGTGGAGATAGCAGAAAAGATATTGAAGAGACTATAAAGATTTCCGATTTACAATCAGAGACTTTAAATGAACTCATTGGGGATGAATCAGCAAATACCCTAAGAGAAGAATTAGAGTTGGTAAATGGTGTCTATCCTGAGTTTAACAAGGAAGATTACCTTAATGGTGATTTGCAACCTGTATTTTTTGGGTCTGCATTGAATAATTTTGGAGTTCGAGAGTTATTAGATTGCTTCGTTAACATTGCTCCAAAACCACGTCCAAAACAAAGTGAAGAGCGATTGGTTGCTCCAGATGAAGATAAATTTACAGGATTTGTTTTTAAGATTCATGCCAATATGGATCCTAATCATAGAGATAGGCTAGCATTCATCAAAATTGTATCTGGAGAATTTAAAAGAAACACCCCTTACCTACATGTTAGGCACAATAAAAAGTTGAAATTTTCGAGTCCAAATGCTTTTTTTGCAGAGAAAAAACAAATCGTAGACATCTCATATCCCGGTGATATTGTAGGGTTACACGATACAGGTAATTTCAAAATTGGAGATACTTTAACTGAAGGAGAAAATCTAAGTTATAAAGGTATTCCAAGTTTTTCACCAGAACATTTTAGATATATCAATAATGCCGATCCTTTAAAGTCAAAACAACTCTATAAGGGTATTGACCAATTAATGGATGAAGGAGTAGCACAGTTATTTACTTTAGATCTCAATGGACGTAAAGTAATAGGAACAGTGGGTGCACTTCAATATGAAGTTATACAATACAGACTGGAGCATGAATATGGTGCAAAATGTACTTATGAAAATTTAAATGTTCACAAAGCTTGTTGGGTAGATCCTGAAGATGATAAAAACGAAGAGTTTAAAGAATTCAAACGAGTTAAACAACGTTTTTTAGCTAAAGACAAACAGAATCAATTGGTCTTTTTTGCAGATTCTTACTTCTCATTACAGATGACACAGCAGAAATATCCGAGTATAAAATTTCATTTAACCTCCGAATTTAAATAAAAAGCAGACCTTTTTACTCTTAATTGAAACCGAATTCTCTAATTATTATACCAAATATTTTGTTTTTAATCGGATTTATTGTACATTTCATCGATATTTATTTTAAACAACAATCCTTAATTACTAATTATCAAGCGTTTAATAAAATTTAGTTTTTACCCCAAAACCTGAACTATTATGAAAACAGAACCAAATGTGTTTAGTAATAATGACATTACTGTCACCTACAACCCGTGCAAATGTATTCATGCAGAAAAATGTGCTCAAGAACTATCAGAAGTATTTCGAACATCAGTTATACCTTGGATTAACCTAGATGGGAACACAACCAAACGTATCATTAAACAAATAAAACGATGCCCTTCAGGTGCGTTACAGTACCATCTAAATCCTAGTAAAAAAGCAAGTTAATCCTATTACATTGTTAATGCATTAATTGGAATTATATCATATAGATATTTTATCATAGTCTTAAAAAATCGTTTAGAGTAAATTTTTAGGCCTTTAAATAAAGTGTTTATCCTACCAGCTAAAACGATCAAGAATCATATTCATTGTAACAACAACTTTTATAGCAATCGAATGTTTTTATATCATTTGATTTACATATTCAGTTTATCTATAACCCTATTTTATTCAGTACAACATACTGAACATAAAAAAATCCTGACTTTTTCAATCAGGATTTTTAATTTTTATTTTAACTTCAAAGGTTACGCTTGACCTGTAGGCCCAAAATTAAGTGGCATTGGTGGCTGTTCATAATCTTTTATCTCACCATGTGCATTTTCAAAACGTTTTACATTTTCATTCAAGGCTTTCACTAAACGCTTTGCATGTTGGGGTGTTAATATTATTCTTGATTTCACCTTACTCTTAGGAGTACCAGGCATTATACTCACAAAATCCAATACAAACTCTGATACTGAATGATTTATTATTGCTAAATTAGAATAGGTCCCTTCAGCAATTTTCTCGTCCAGTTCAATATTAATTTGACCTTGTTTAGATTTATTTTTATCGTCTGCCATTATTTTAATTTTTATCATTCCGAAACAACGGAAATCATATTATTTTTGATATGTGAATATAACAAGAATCCCGATATAAATCGGGATTCTTACTTACTTTTATAAAACTAACAACTGAATTACACTTCAATAAACTCAGTGTACCAGTAGGTATAAAATGGATTAACCAACTCCTCCTAAGTGGAGTTGGAATCTCATTTAATTATAATTCATCTCTTGTTTAGCTTGCATCATTTCATTGAACTCTTCTTTAGAGCCCACAATAATGTTTTCATAATGACGTAAACCTGTTCCTGCAGGAATCTTATGTCCAACAATTACGTTTTCCTTAAGACCTTCTAAAGAATCGATTTTACCACTAACTGCAGCTTCATTCAATACTTTAGTTGTTTCCTGGAACGAGGCAGCCGAAATAAACGATTTCGTTTGAAGAGAAGCTCTTGTAATACCTTGAAGGATTGGCGTTGCCGTAGCTGGACTCGCGTCTCTAGCCTCAACAAGTGCTTTATCTTCACGACGTAAAATAGAATTTTCATCTCTCAACTCACGTGGCGTAACAATTTGTCCTGCCTGTAAGTTTACTGAATCTCCAGCTTCTTCAACAACTTTCTTTCCAAATATTTCGTCATTCTCTACAATGAAGTCAGATTTATGTACCAATTGGTCTTCTAAGAAAATTGTATCTCCTGAATCTTTAATTCTAACTTTACGCATCATTTGTCTCACAACAACTTCAAAATGCTTATCGTTAATTTTCACACCTTGTAATCGATATACTTCTTGTACTTCGTTTACTAAGTATTGCTGCACAGCAGAAGGGCCTTTAATATTTAAAATATCGTTTGGTGTTATTGAACCATCAGAAAGAGGCATACCTGCTTTTACAAAATCATTTTCTTGTACTAAGATTTGATTTGATAATTTAACCAAGTATTTTTTAATATCTCCTAACTTAGACTCAACAATAATCTCACGATTACCTCTCTTTATTTTTCCAAAAGAAACTACACCATCAATAGCACTAACAACAGCTGGGTTGGATGGATTACGTGCTTCGAATAATTCGGTAACACGAGGTAAACCACCTGTAATATCACCTGCTTTAGACGATTTACGTGGGATTTTAACTAAAATTTTCCCAATATTAATCTTATCACCATCATCGATCATTAAATGCGCTCCAACTGGTAAGTTGTACGAACGAATTGTTTCTCCTTTAGCATCTTGAATATGTAATGTAGGAATCAATTTTTTGTTTCTCGATTCAGAAATTACTTTTTCTTGGAATCCAGTTTGCTCATCAATCTCTACTTGATACGTAATTCCTTGCTCTATATTTTCATAAGCAATTTTACCAGCAAATTCTGAAATAATAACACCATTATATGGATCCCATTGACATACAACATCTCCTGTCTTTAATTTTTGTCCATCTTTAACAAAAATTGTCGAACCATAAGGAATATTATTTGTACTTAAGGTAATTCCAGTTTTTGCATCTGTAAGTTTAAGTTCAGATGTTCTAGAAATTACTATATCAATTTCATTTCCTTCAGCATCTTCACCTTTAACAGTTTTAAGCTCTTCAATTTCAGCCTTACCATCAAACTTAACCTCAAGTTTATTTTCTTCTGAAATGTTTCCTGCAATACCACCAACGTGGAATGTACGAAGTGTTAACTGTGTTCCTGGCTCACCAATAGATTGTGCGGCAACAACACCTACAGCTTCTCCTCGCTGAACCATTTTACCGGTCGCAAGGTTACGTCCGTAACATTTAGCGCAAATTCCTTTTTTGGCTTCACAAGTTAATGCAGAACGTACTTCAACAGCATCAATTGGTGAATCTTGAATTTTCTTGGCAATTTCATCATAAATATGCTCACCAGCCCCAACTAATAACTCATCAGTTAAAGGATCAAACACATCGTATAATGATGTTCGACCAACAATTCTATCTTCTAATGTTTCAACAATTTCTTCATTCTTCTTAAGTGGTTCAACATTAATTCCTCTTAAAGTACCACAGTCTTCAGTGTTTACAATAACATCTTGAGAAACATCTACCAAACGACGTGTTAAGTATCCTGCATCGGCAGTTTTTAATGCTGTATCGGCAAGACCTTTACGCGCACCGTGAGTAGAAATAAAATACTCTAAAATTGAAAGTCCTTCTTTAAAGTTAGATAAAATTGGATTTTCAATAATTTCTCCTCCTCCTGCAGTAGATTTTTTAGGCTTAGCCATTAATCCACGCATACCAGTTAACTGGCGAATTTGTTCTTTAGATCCACGAGCTCCAGAATCAAGCATCATAAACACAGAGTTAAACCCTTGTTGGTCCTCTCTAATACGCTTCATTGACAGCTCTGTTAATTCGGCATTTGTAGAAGTCCAGATATCAATAACTTGGTTATAACGTTCATTATTTGTTATAAGACCCATGTTATAGTTAGCCTTAATTCCATCTACTTGCTTATTTGCAGCAGCAATCATAGTATGCTTTTCTGGTGGTATAATAATATCACCTAAACTAAATGATAATCCCCCTTGAAATGCAAATTTATATCCTAAGGTCTTAATTTCATCAAGGAAAGCAGCCGTTTCTGGTACACTTGTTACCTTTAAAATATCACCAATAATATCTCTTAGAGATTTTTTAGTTAAAACTTCATTAATATAACCAGCAACTTCAGGAACTTTCTCATTAAATAATACACGACCAACAGTGGTCTCAACTATTTGTGGTACTAATTCTCCTGCCTCGTTAAAATCTAAAGTCTTAACTTTTATAGATGCATTTAGGTTAACCTTCTTTTCATTATAAGCAATAGTAACTTCTTCAGCAGAATAGAATGTTAATCCTTCTCCAATAATTGGAACCTCTGGAGTATGCTTACGTAACTTAGTCATATAGTAAAGACCAAGTACCATATCCTGAGAAGGTACTGTTACAGGAGAACCATTTGCTGGATTTAAGATATTATGAGACGCCAACATTAATAATTGTGCCTCAAGAATAGCTTCAGGTCCTAATGGTAAATGTACAGCCATTTGATCACCATCAAAATCGGCGTTAAATGCCGTACATACTAATGGATGTAACTGAATTGCCTTCCCTTCAATCAATTTTGGTTGGAAAGCTTGTATACCAAGTCTGTGAAGTGTTGGAGCACGATTTAAAAGCACTGGATGTCCTTTTAAAACATTCTCTAAAATATCCCAAACTACAGGTTCCTTTTTATCTATTATTTTCTTTGCAGATTTTACTGTTTTTACAATTCCTCTTTCAATTAATTTTCTAATTACAAAAGGTTTGTACAATTCTGCTGCCATGTTTTTTGGTATCCCACACTCAAATAATTTAAGTTCTGGTCCAACAACAATTACAGAACGTGCAGAATAATCGACACGCTTACCAAGTAAGTTTTGACGGAATCGTCCTTGTTTACCTTTAAGAGAATCTGATAAAGATTTTAAAGGTCTATTAGAATCCGTTTTAACTGCAGATGATTTACGTGTGTTGTCAAATAATGAATCTACAGATTCTTGTAACATACGTTTCTCATTACGTAGAATAACTTCTGGAGCTTTAATCTCTACAAGTCTCTTTAAACGGTTATTACGAATAATTACACGACGGTATAAATCATTTAAATCTGACGTTGCAAAACGACCACCATCAAGTGGTACAAGAGGACGTAATTCCGGCGGAATTACTGGAACGGCCTTCATGATCATCCATTCTGGACGGTTCTCTCTATTTTTATTAGCATCTTTAAAATACTCTACAACTTGCAGACGTTTTAAAGCTTCTGTTTTACGTTGTTTAGAAGTTTCAGTGTTTGCTTTATGACGTAATTGAAATGACAATTCTTCTAGTTCTATTCTAGATAACAATTCAATTAAACATTCAGCTCCCATTTTAGCAATAAACTTTTCAGGATCTGTATCATCCAAATACTGATTTTCTTGAGGAAGTGTTTCAAGAATATTTAAATATTCTTCTTCTGTTAAGAAATCCATTTTTTGAACTGGTTCACCTTCAGCATTCTTAGCATTTCCTGGCTGGATTACTACATAACGCTCATAATAAATAATCATGTCTAATTTCTTAGATGGTAATCCAAGAAGGTATCCAATTTTATTTGGTAATGAACGGAAGTACCAAATGTGAGCAACAGGAACCACTAAGTTAATATGCCCTACACGGTCACGACGTACTTTCTTTTCTGTAACTTCAACACCACAACGATCACAAACAATTCCTTTGTAACGGATACGTTTATATTTACCACAAGCACATTCATAATCCTTAATAGGACCAAAAATTCGCTCACAGAATAACCCATCACGTTCAGGTTTGTGAGTTCTATAATTAATAGTTTCTGGTTTTAGAATTTCTCCTCGTGAAGCTCCTAAAATAGCTTCTGGAGAGGCTAAACCAATTGAGATTTTACTAAATCTCTGTATTGTATTCTTATCTTGTCTTCTTGCCATAATATATGGTTGATAATGAATTTATTATTCTTCTAATCTAATGTCTAATCCAAGACCTTTCAATTCGTGCATCAGTACGTTGAATGATTCTGGTAGACCAGGTTCTGGCATTGGCTCTCCTTTTACGATAGCTTCGTAAGTTTTAGCTCTACCAATAACATCATCAGATTTTACTGTTAAGATTTCTCTTAATGTTGCTGATGCACCATAAGCTTCAAGTGCCCAAACTTCCATTTCTCCAAATCTTTGCCCTCCAAATTGTGCTTTACCACCTAATGGTTGTTGCGTAATTAAAGAGTACGGTCCAATTGAACGTGCGTGCATCTTATCGTCAACCATATGTCCTAATTTTAACATATAGATTACACCAACGGTTGCAGCTTGATCAAAACGATCACCTGTACCACCGTCATAAAGATGTGTATGTCCAAATCTTGGAACTCCAGCTTCATCAGTTATATCATTAATTTGATCAAGAGACGCTCCATCAAAAATTGGAGTTGCATATTTGCGTCCTAAATTTTGTCCAGCCCAACCTAATACGGTTTCATAAATCTGTCCAATATTCATACGAGATGGTACACCTAATGGGTTTAACACAATGTCAACCGGTGTTCCATCTTCTAAGAAAGGCATATCCTCTTGACGAACAATACGTGCAACAATACCTTTGTTACCATGTCGTCCCGCCATTTTATCCCCAACTTTTAGTTTACGTTTTTTAGCAATGTAAACTTTAGCTAGTTTAATGATTCCTGCAGGCAATTCATCTCCAACAGAGATCGTAAACTTCTCACGTCTTAACGATCCTTGTAAATCATTTTCTCTAATCTTATAATTATGTATTAATTCTGATACAAGATCATTTGTATGTGTATCTGTTGTCCATTTTCCTGACACTAAATGCGCATAATCATCGACAGCATTTAACATTTTTAGAGTAAATTTCTTCCCTTTAGGGAATACATCCTCACCCAAATCATTATATACACCTTGTGCTGTTTTCCCACCTACAATTACAAATAACTTGTCAATTAAAACTTCTTTTAATCTGTCAAATTTATTGTAGTATACATTTTCTAAATTTAAAATATCTTCTTTATCCTGAGCACGCTTACGTTTATCTTTTATAGCTCTTGCAAATAACTTTTTGTTAATTACTACACCATGTAAGGACGGTGATGCTTTTAAAGATGCATCTTTTACATCTCCAGCTTTATCACCAAAGATTGCTCTTAATAATTTTTCTTCAGGAGTAGGATCACTTTCACCTTTTGGTGTGATTTTTCCAATTAGAATATCACCAGGTTTGATCTCAGCACCAACACGTATCATTCCGTTTTCATCAAGGTCTTTTGTAGCCTCTTCTGAAACATTAGGAATATCGTTTGTTAGCTCTTCATTACCAAGCTTAGTATCTCTAACCTCTAAAGAATATTCATCAATATGAATTGATGTAAAAATATCATTACGTACTACTTTTTCAGAAATTACAATTGCATCCTCAAAGTTATACCCTTTCCAAGGCATAAAGGCTACTTTCATGTTTCTTCCTAAAGCTAATTCTCCTTTTTGAGTTGCATAACCTTCACACAATACCTGACCTTTGGAAACCTTATCACCTTTTTTTATAATAGGTTTAAGATTAACTGAAGTTCCTTGGTTTGTTTTTCTGAATTTTGTTAATGGATATTTTTTGATGTTACTTTCAAAACTTACCATTGCTTCTTCTTCCGTACGATCGTATTCAATTACAATCTCATTAGCATCGATATATTGTACAACACCTGCTCCTTCAGCATTAATTAGTACTCTAGAATCTGTCGCTACTTGACGTTCTAACCCAGTCCCAACAATTGGAGATTCTGGAAGCAATAATGGCACTGCTTGACGCATCATGTTAGATCCCATCAATGCACGGTTGGCATCATCATGTTCTAAGAAAGGAATTAAAGAGGCTGAAATAGATGAAATCTGGTTAGGAGCAACATCTGTATAATGTAGATCTTTTGGCTCAATTACAGGAAAATCACCTTCCATTCTAGCAATTACTTTATCCTCTAATATCTTTCCGTCTTCGTCAACTGGAATATTAGCTTGAGCAATTAACTGTTCTTCTTCCTCTTCAGCACTTAAATAAATTGGTGTTCCTTTAACATCAACAACACCATCAGTTACTTTACGGTATGGTGTTTCTATGAATCCCATTCCATTAACTTTGGCAAATACACTCAATGAAGATATCAAACCAATATTTGGTCCCTCTGGTGTTTCAATAGGACATAATCGCCCGTAATGTGTGTAGTGTACATCACGAACCTCAAATCCAGCTCTTTCTCTTGATAATCCACCAGGTCCTAATGCCGATAAACGACGTTTATGCGTAATCTCTGCAAGTGGATTCGTTTGATCCATAAACTGAGATAACTGGTTTGTACCAAAGAAAGAATTAATTACAGATGATAATGTTTTAGCATTAATCAAATCAATAGGGGTAAAGACTTCGTTATCACGAACATTCATACGCTCACGAATTGTTCGTGCCATACGTGCTAATCCAACACCAAATTGTGACGATAATTGCTCACCAACAGTACGTACACGACGGTTAGATAAGTGATCAATATCATCAATCTCTGCTTTAGAATTAATTAATTCTATTAAATATTTTATTATTGTTATG
>Ga0105356_10004611_pt1 | contig 13278 bp, 13 predicted proteins | sample GOMGulsemesocosm_3_FD_83502 | JGI IMG/M metagenome (GOLD analysis project Ga0105356, IMG submission 83502) | Methane-oxidizing microbial communities from mesocosms in the Gulf of Mexico - GOM9D Gulf of Mexico | ecosystem: Environmental > Aquatic > Marine > Cold seeps | place: Gulf of Mexico...
CAGCAAAGCAGTTTGTATTACCTGGTAGGCGGGAAAGATGGTATCCACGGGCTTTGAAGTGTTCAAAAGATAGGTATCCTATTAAACGAAAAAATGCCGTTCACCTTAAATGAACGGCATTACCATAATGGGGCCGTTTTTTTTGGCTAAAACGCCTTGCTTGCATGGATAATGGCACTTAAGTTCTGCTTGGAGCAGAGAACTTGTGATATCCACTAAAATGTCGTCACTGGAGTTTATCGTTGGTGCTTCAATGATTTACAAAACTATTATCCATAACTCAGATAGTGTCAATAAATCAGTTGGTTACATAGATAATGATATTAAGGTGCTACTTAAGGATTTAGAAACAGTAATTATTGCTGGTATATAAGTGGCAAAGTCCGTAACGTATATTTATTGCACGGTGTGCTAACTAGAGGTGAAAGGATTCATCATGAAGTTGAAAAGTAAAATTTTAATTGGCTCTGCGTTGTTAGTTGCCATCCCTGTTATTATCTCTTCGTTTATTATTGGTTATCAATCCTCTACTAGTGCCTATCAAGCCATGGAAGTGGCAACTAACGAGCGGCTGCTGGCAGTGCGCGATATTACTAAAGGTCGGATCGAGGACTATTTAGGTAATATCGATAAGCAGGTTCGTACATTTGCTCAAAACACCATGATTGTGATGCGATGAAATCTTTTACCTGGGCGTATAATGACTATACGGCACAGGTTACAATCTCGCCAGACTTAGCTCGGGAAGACTTAAGTCGTTATTATCAGCAAGAGTTTAATCAGCAATATCAAACTCGTAATCAAGGTAATAACGCCGCGGTCGAGCAATGGATAGGTAATTTGTCAGATACCTCTTTGCTGCTGCAGCATCAGATGATCGAGAAAAACCCTAATCCATTGGGCCAAAAAGACCAAATGAGTTCCTTAGGCAACGGCACTGATTACGACCGCAGCCATCAGCTTTATCACCCAATTATCAGTAATTACCTCGCTGAATTTGAATATTACGACATTTTTTTAGTCGATAGTGCCAGTGGTAATATCGTGTATTCGGTGTTTAAGGAATTAGACTACTCTACTTCATTAACCACAGGTACTTTTGCTGATTCTAGTATTGGTAAGATCTATCAACAAGCGCTGCAAGTTACTACGCCCGGCGAAACGGTGATTAGTGACTTTGCTAGTTATCAGCCGTCTTATCAAGATGCTGCCGCTTTTATCGCGACACCAATTTTTGATCAAGGTGAAAAAATTGGCGTGTTAATTTTCCAAATGCCGATTGGTCAGATCAATAAAATAATGAACCAAGATGGCCATTGGCAAGAGTCGGGACTTGGCACATCGGGCGAAACTTACCTGATTGGCCGTGACAAAACATTGCGATCGCAAAGTCGTTTTTTACAAGAAGATTTGCCGGCTTATCTTGCTGCGCTTAAAGCTGGTGGCGTTAGCTCTAGCATTGTTGGCACCATCGAAGCTAAAAATAGTGGCATTGGTTTACAGCCAGTTAATACGTCTTCGGCAACCAGTGCGCTGAGCGGTTTGTCGGGAATTGAGATGGTTGATGACTATCGCGGTGTTTCGGTGCTGTCTGCTTATGCCCCCATAGAATTTAAAGGTCTAAACTGGGCTATTTTGGCAGAGATTGATACCAGTGAAGCTTTTGCCAGTGCAAATGCAATGACCTTAGCTATACAAGTTTCGGCAGTGTTGGCAGGGTTTATTTTAATAGTTTTAGGTTTGTTCGCCGGCTTGTTATTTGCCAATAAAATTAGCCGACCGATCATCAGTCTAAGTACCGATATTACGAAAGTTGAGCAACAGTCAGATCTGACCCATCGCTTTACCATCAACACTGGCGACGAGATTGGCGAAGCATCAAATGCCCTAAACGCAATGCTAAGTAAGTTTCACGGTGGCATTAAAGATGTCGCCGACAACTCGGTGCAAATTGCTACAACGGCAGAGCAGGCGTCAGTTAGCACCAATCAAAATAGTGTCTTAATTGATGCTCAGCAAGGTCAAACCGCAATGGTCGCAACAGCGATGGAACAAATGACCTGTGCGATAGAAGAAGTTGCCAGCCATATTGGCAATACGGTAATGGCCGTTGAAGAAGCTAACCAGCAATCAACGGATGGTTACAACTTAATGAAATCAACCGTGGATTCGGTTAATCATCTGGCTCACCAGATTAACAGTGCAACAGCGGTGATTAACGATTTTGAGCAACACAGTGGCCAAATCATTGCGGTATTAGATGTGATTAAAGGCGTCGCAGAACAAACTAATCTATTGGCGCTTAATGCGGCAATAGAAGCAGCCAGAGCCGGTGAGCAAGGTCGTGGTTTTGCGGTAGTTGCCGATGAAGTACGTGCATTGGCCAGCCGAACTCAGCATTCCACCACCGAAATTAGTGATGTAATCGATAAATTAAAAGCCAGCTCGACCAAGGCGGTTGCGGTAATGGAACAAAGCCAGCAATCTACTCTGGGGGTGGTTGAGCAGGCTCAAGTGGCAAGCGAACGTTTTGCCGCTGTATCGCAATCAATCGAGCTAATTAATAACATGAATCGTCAAATAGCGGCGGCAGTAGAAGAGCAGCGCGCAACGACTATTGATATTAATAAGAATGTATTGTCTATTTCAGATGCTGCCAATGAATGTGCAGATGGCTCGAAGCAAACGGCTGCAGCAGCGTTAGACTTAGCCTCATTGGGTGGCAATTTGCGTTACCTTGTCGCACAGTTTAAGATTTAACTTATTATCACAACTTAAAAAATTGCATAAACTGACACCATTCTTTGGTGTGATCTGTAAAGTTAGCCCAGCGAAATCGTAATACGGTGCCAGGGCGAGCTTGTGCTATCCGAGATTGGTCGCGACGGCTTATGCAGCCAAGTTTGGGGTAACCGCCTAAGGTCTGACGATCGTTGAGCAAGATGATTGGCTGACCATCGGGTGGAATTTGAATAGAGCCCGGTGCTATCCCCTCAGAAATAATCCCGGTTAGCGCGCTGGTAATTACTGGCCCAGCCAAGCGAATTCCCATGCGGTCACTGTGTGGTGTCACCACATAATTTCCTTGATAAAAAATCGATTTTTGTTCGGTGCTAAAAGTATCACTTTGATACGACTCCAGCACATTTAGGGTCAGTTCATTGGGGTAATAAGGAATAAATCTGCGTGGTACCCAGTGGCAATTTCTCGGTATTTTATGCAATGGCAGCTTCGCTAAAACTAACTTGTCTCCTTGCTGTAATTTGTTGCCTAAGCCAAATGGCGCATCTTCGCTTGCGAGGCCACCTAATTGATTACGGCAAACTGTCGCTGCGCTGTTAAATACCAGTGGTATATCTAGGCCACCTGCGATAGCTAAGTAAGCACGTAATCCATTCTCGCAAGCCCCTAAAGTTAATAACTGGCCGCGTTTTAACTCGAATCGTTGCCAATTATATTGAGGTTGGCCATCAACGGTAGCTTGCATCTCTGCGCCAGTCAGGGCCAATGTAATATCTTGCAATGCCCGAAATTTCGCTTGGCCAACGGTTATCTCGATGCCTGCAGCATGGGCTGGGTTGCCCAGTATTTTATTGCTCCAACAAAAGGCATGAAGATCTAACGGACCGCCAGCGCTTAGGCCTAAATGGGCGGAACCTTGACGCCCTAGATCTTGAATAAGTGATAAAAACCCGGGGTTAACTACCTCCAGTCCAAACATAACTTGCCTCCTAGCGCTTTAAATTGCTCGGTGTCGATCGACTCGAACATCACTTGGTCACCGACAGAAAACGGCATAATTGGATCGGCTAAGGGATCAAACAACTTGGTTGGACAGTTGCCAATAATTTGCCAGCCACCGGGGCTAGCACTAGGATAAACCGCGGTTTGCTGATCGGCAATGCCGACACTGCCAGCGGGGATCTTCAGGCGTGGTTTAGTGTGTCTTGGCGTGGCAATACGCGGGTCAACCGTGGCTAAAAAAGCAAAACCCGGTGCGAAACCAATCGCACAAACGCTATAAGGCTGTTGGCTATGAATTGCGATAACCTCGGCGGGTGATAACTTATTTATTGTGGCGAGCGACTCAAGATCTGGGCCGGTTTGTGCGCCATAATAAACGGGCAGAGTAATAGTGCGAGCCGACTGTCGGTCAGCATTGATTTCTAATTGTTGCTCAATTAACTGAACTTCGGTCATTAGCTTGTTGGCGGTTATTTTTAAGGGGTGGAACTCAAGTAATAACGAAGTGTATGACGGAATAGCATCGGTAATTACAGTGCCCAACTGTTGTGCTATAGCTTGGTTTAAGCGCGCGATATAATGCGGTAGTTCGAGATCGATCCGGTCACCAAAAGTAACCATAACTGCCGATTCACTCACCTGCGCCAACCGTATTTTTAGCACATTATTTTCATCAAAATCATGCATCTTTTAATGGCTGTTTTAGTGCTGATCTTAGTGCCTTAATACAAGCTATCGATTCAGCGTTATCGCCATGCACGCATACCGTATCGACTTTAAGGGTTAGTACCGAACCATCATTAGCGATGATTTCACCAGTTTGGGCTAGTCTGACTACTTGTTCGATAATTGCACTGGATTGATGTAATACAGCACCGGGCTGGCCGCGAGATACTAGTTTGCCTTGGGGCGTGTAAGCGCGATCAGCAAAAGCTTCAAATAGTAAAGTGACGCCTTGCTTGTTGGCTATTGCTTGATAGCTTTGCAGTTGAGGAGCCGCTAAAATCATCAAGCTCGGTCGTGACGGTTGGCTCGCCACGGCATCGACAATCGCTGAGAAAATCTCGACGTTGTCCATCATGTCATTGTAGAGCGCGCCGTGCGGCTTGACATAACTAACGGTGGATCCTTGCAGCGCACACATGCCTTGCATTGCACCTATTTGATAGGCCACTAAATTTTTTATTTCAGCTAACGAACATTGCATGCTGCGGCGACCAAAGCCTTTTTTGTCATCATAACCGGGGTGCGCCCCTATAGTAACTTGATGTTTTAACGCCAGCGCAATTGTTTGAGCCATGACATCAGGATCTGACGCGTGGAAGCCACAGGCAATATTGGCCATATCGATCCACGGCATTACCGATTGGTCTGAGCCCATGGCCCACTGACCAAAGCTTTCACCCATATCACAGTTAAGTTTCATTTGCTGTCCGACACCAATTTATTTGAATTAACGATATATCAAATGCAAAACGTATGCAAAGTGTGTTTAAACTGTATCTGTAATGATGTGGTGATATTTTTGAATAATTAGTCCTTACTTCATTACTTGCCAAGACATGTTACTTTTAATCGAACCTCATCATGCAAAATAGCTTAATCGACTTAAACACCAAATAGCACTAAGCGGGTTCCCCCTTAAATATTGCCAAACCTCGGCTAAATGAAGTAAATATATGATATATACCAAAATAATTTAGGAAGGTAGGCGCTAATTTTTTGCGCTTTACAGCAATATTAAAAGTGGCAAGATATAACAACTAAGATAGTGCTGGGCGGGCACCTAGTGAGATAGGAATACTCGCGTTGTATAAACTCAGTAAGAGAAAAACTCTACTGTTACTCATGAAGGGCAAAGAAATGGAATTCTTACAAGACTTAAAAACTAGAACTAAGATATTAACAGGATCTGGTATTTTACTAGCCTTTATCTTACTGCTTGGTGGTGTCAGTTATTTTAATATTAGCTCGATAGTTACAACGAATGAGCAGGTAAACCATACACACGTAGTTCTCTCTAAAGCTGAGGGAATAATTAGTTCTGCGGTTGATATGGAAACCGGTATGCGAGGTTATTTACTCGCTGGTAAAAGGTTTTTTTTGACGCCTTACAGGAGTGGTGAAATATCAGCTTATGAAAAAATTAATCAGTTAAAAAAATCGTAAGTGATAATCCTAAACAAGTTAAACGTCTAGAAAAAATAGAGCTGACCCTCAAGGCTTGGCAACAACAGGTTACCGAACCAGCAATAATGCTACGTAGCGAAATTGGTAATGCTAAGTCCATGAATGATATGAGCAAACTTGTAGGTGAAGCCAAAGGAAAGCGATATTTTGATAAGCTTCGTGGTCAAATAAGCGAGTTTATTGATAGAGAACAAAAATTGTTAGCGAGTCGTTCTAACAAAATCACACCAAAGAATGCAATGTCGTCAATCAAGTGGCTAACTAATACTCATGATGTGATAACGACGGCAAACAATATACTGGCGTCTGCAGTGGACATGGAAACGGGAATGCGTGGTTACCTTTTATCAGGACAACAAAACTTTCTGGCCCATTACCTCGCACAGAAAACGTATTTTTTTAAGTTAACTAACCAATTAAAACAAACCGTAAATAACAACCCTAAACAAGTCGAATTGCTCAATCTCATTGAGAAAAATATTGGAAACTGGATATACTATATTACCGAACCAGCTATCGCGATGCGCAGAAACATTGGTCACGCAAAATCGATGGAAGATATGGCCCACCTTGTTGGTGAAGCTAAAGGTAAGGTTTACTTTGATGAGTTTCGCGCGTTGATCTCAGCTTTTAAAGCTGACGAATCAATATTAATGAAGCAGCGAATACTAACTAATGACACCACGGTTACAAACACCTTGATGCTGGTTATTGGATTAGTTATCAGCGCATTCTTAATAGGGGTTACTGTCGCTTGGCTCATTGCAAAAGGCGTTGCCAGTCCGCTGGTGAAAATGACTTCGATCATGCAAAGCCTTGCTCAAGGTGACCTTCAAGTTAATATTCCGGACCAACAAAGAAAGGACGAAATAGGCGACATGGCTAAAGCCGTCGTTGTATTTAAAGATGCAGCCGTTAATAAGGTGAAATCTGACAAAGCAACGAAAACACTCGCAGACTTAGCGAGTGCGCTGCGGGTCTGTCAGGCCAATGTCATGCTTGTCGAACCTAATTTATCCATTGTTTATGCCAACGATCAACTTTATAAGCTGATGAGCAAGCGCCAAGTAGAATTGAAACAAGAATTATCAAATTTTAGTGTCGATTCTTTGCTTGGCATGCAGATCCAAAGCTTCCATCACACATTAGCCTCTATTAAGCAGCGTCTCACATTAGATAGCTCTGAGTTTCGAACCGAAATAGTCATAGGGAACCTAACATTTGCGGTAATAGCTTCACCATGGATAGCAGCAGATGGTGAGAGCTTAGGTATTGTGGTGGAGTGGCAAGATCGTACCGAAGAAGTATCGATTGAACACGAAGTCGCAAACGTTGTGCAAACTGCAACGAAGGGGGATTTCAGCCAACGTATTAACCTTGAAGGTAAAGCTGGTTTCTTCCGTGATGTGAGTGTAGGCATTAATGATTTAACCGATGTCATGAAAAATGTGGCAGATGATTTAGCCCATAATCTGCAAGCATTATCGAATGGCGATCTCACTGCCCGTATCAATACTGAGTACGAAGGAGTTTTCCTGCAGCTTAAAAATGATTATAACTCGACATCACAAAAACTTGCTCAAGTTGTTGGAACCATAAAATCTGTGTCAGAAGATGTCAATGCAAGCTCAGACGAAATGGCCAGTAACTCAAAAGGCCTTGCTGAAGCTGCGGGCGCGCAAGCTGCAACTTTAGAGGAAACATCAGCTGCAATGGAGCAATTAACAGCCACAGTTAGGATTAATGCTCAACAAGCAAAAGAGGCTAGTAAGGCATCACTTGAGACTCGAGATATTGCAGGCCAAGGTAAAGATGTGGTCAATGAGGCTGGTGAGGCAATGATCAAAATTAAACAGTCTTCCCAAAAGGTAACAGAGATTATTAGCGTTATTGATCAAATAGCTTTTCAAACTAATCTTCTTGCGCTCAATGCCAATGTCGAAGCTGCACGTGCTGGTGAAGCTGGGCGAGGTTTTGCCGTCGTTGCGTTGGAAGTGAGAAACTTAGCGCAACGCTCTGCTCAGTCAGCTAAAGATATAAAATCATTGATAGAAGACAGCTCAAAACAAGTAAATAACGGCGTTAACTTGGTAAACTCCACCGTCGCTTCATTGCAGAGCATCTATGACGCAATTGATGATGTTTCGGGGGGCATTAACAAAATTTCTGATGCCAGTATCGAACAAACCACCGGTCTTGATGAGATGCGTAATGCCATTGTGAATATGGACAAACTGACTCAAGAAAATGCCGTAATGGCAAAAGAAAGCAGTAACGCATCGCAATCAATTCAGGGGAAATCGATGGAGCTAGGCGATACGGTGGCTTTCTTTAAACTGACCGATAATAGTCATTTAGCACAAAGTGCAAGCTCTAGAGTCTCCGCCAGTGCTAGCCGCACAAAATCAACAAGGAAAGCCGTCCCTGTCTAGTAAAATCTAAGCCTAAACCTAAACATCACTGATCATTAATGAAGGTGATGCTTAGGTAATATTGATAACAGAATAGCGCTCGAAAATTTACTTTGAGGAAAAACATTAAGAATAATTCAATTGAAATATTCTTAATGTTTTGTACACTGTAAATTAGGTTTCGCTCCCTCTTCGGTACGGGTAAGTGTAGGATCGTTGAGCATAGAACTGGTTTTGTCTTGACCCTTGCCAGTATCATCGAAGCCTGCTACTTTTTTTGTAATTTATTAATAGCGTCAGCCAAGTCTTGATCAACCTGAGTTGGCTGCAGATCGATAACACGCCGATATTCATCATACTGCTGCTTGGCTTTTTTCTTTGCTTGATCCGCTGATATTTTTCCTGCATGCGTTAATACATCAAAGTCACTCAATTTAAGAAAGTCATTAAGTTTATTTGACCAGTCAGCCATTTTCATTAATTTACCTTTTCTAGCTTGTAGCTCTGCAAACTCAAGGTAAGAGGTAACTAAACGATTCAATAGATCTAGCTCTTCTGCTAATAAATAATTTTTACCTACCATTACTTCCTTTCGGGTTGGTTCTTTACCTGCATAATTAGTTAGCCCTAAATGTGGCTTATCTGAATCAATTCGGTTGTATATAACCTCAGCAGCAGTATGACCATGTGCTGCCCAATGCATCTTATTCTGTACTTGAGCGAAGAAATTCATACTCTGCTGAGCATTACCATCATAGTCGATGCTGGTGGCGTAGATATCACACACTTTACGCCAGAACATTTTCTCAGAAGAACGAATGTCACGAATACGATTAAGTAACTCTTCGAAGTAAGCACTTGAATCTGGTTGCTTTAGTCGTTCATCGTCTATGATAAAGCCTTTAACCAAGTATTCCTCAATGGCTTTGGTGGCCCATTTTCTAAACTGAGTGCCTTGTACGGATCGCACTCGATAACCAACAGCAATAATCATGTGTAGGCTGTAATGTAATTTATTGCGAGTTACTTGCCGCGATCCTTCGATACCAACTTGTAAGTAATGCTTACAAGTTGAATTTTGTACAAGTTCTTCTTCCTCATAAATCGCCTTCACATGTTGAGTGATGGCTTGTGGGGTGATGTTATATAATTCACTCATTGAATTTTGAGTGAGCCACAAGGTATCAGACTCAAAACGGCACTCAACTTTGGTGCTGCCGTCAGTACTTTGAAATAAAACAAACTCACCTTTAGGTGCGTCTGGTATTAAGTTATCAGTCACTTTACTCTCCTATATGTGCTGTGAGGTGTAGTTTATTACCAGTCTGTGATAACACTTTACACTGTACCTTAGCAGCGATAGCGAGTACGGCTAAAGGTTATATCTATTAATATTTTTATATATGAGGTTACAATTAAAGCTTCACTTACTTGCTCGTTATTCGTTATTCGTTATTCGTTATTCGTTATTCGTTATTCTGGATCTGCTTGTTGGGTATGTTTTCTTTTTAGTTATAAAACAGGTGTATACATGGTTTGTTGTGTGTGTGTAACTTATTGCCCACCATTTTGCCCACCACTAAGGGTGGTGGGATATAATAAAATGGCTATGAACTTTTCTTTTCATTTTTAAATAAACCAAATGATGGCGTATAGCATTTTTGGAATTCGTTATACAAATTAATTACACTGTTATTGGACTCTTCTAGAAACAGTTGGAGTTGTATTCTATTCTCTTCGGGTTTTCTCCGATCGACTTCTTCACAGTTTAAAGTCATATGTGATGAAATTATTGATAAATCGACACAGCTTATATCAATATTCCTTTTTTCAACGATATCTAGCCTACTAGATAATGTTTGTAATTTTGCTGAGGTTAATAAAATAAATTCATCTGTCTCTAAACGATTCTTTCGGCCTGATAGCCAATAATCAATAGTAAGCCTATCGAGAGAATTAATTATAGTAACAACATCGTCAATGAGAGATTTTGTTTCGTTTCTCGTTGCTAGTTTTTTTGCATTTTGGTATATGACGCCCCATCCAACTATAATCAGAATTATACTTACAAACGCTAAGTACGGTGAAATATCATTAACACTGATCGGTGTATCTATTGTTTGCTTACTAGGTTGAATAGTTATTGCAATGCTTTTTGTTGCGGCTTGCGATATAGGGGCAGTTTCGGGTATCGATACAGTGTTAGTTTCAACAGTCGATACAGGGTTAGTTTCGACAGTCGATACAGGGTTAGTTTCGACAGTCGAATTTATTGAAATAACTGATTTTTTTGAGGAGTTTAACTGCTGTTCTTTTTTTATAGATAATTCATTATGTTTTTGTAAAGGTATATCTGTGCTATCAATCATGCGACCTCAATAAAATGTTTTACCTGTTTATTGTAAAACCCCATTTTGTCTTTGATTACTAAATGATTGATCAATTGTCTTTTTTCAAAACCTTTACGGATTAAACCACCAAAAACTTCTTCAAGAAAAGATGAGCCTACGCCCAAAGCAACTTTAGAAAAATCAATTGTAATATCCTCGTTTCTTCCTAGTTCAGGAATGAGTATATCATCACGAAATCTCTCAGCACTATCGTCACCATCTGTACGATATCTTCCAAATGGTGTCCGAGAAAATGTTTTAGCAACGTCTATAGTTATCATGTCCATCTCCTATTCTCCTATTATCCTAAGTTCAAAGTCCACTCTATCAAAGTTCCGTGGAAGAATCTTGGTAATCTTTCCAATTCTGGATCTTTCATAGTTGTATTATAGCAGTATTTTACTCCGCCACTATAAACAAGTAGGCTTTCCTTTTCCTTACATAGCAACCCTACTGCGCTTTTTATGTCCTCAGAACCATTACCTCTGCCTTGTCCTTGAAACCTACTTTTACCTAAAGAGAAAGCTTCTCGCATGGCATCCAACAGTTCCAAGCCATTAGTTTGGGTGTAAGTAAACGGAATTCCGAGACCTAAATCGCAAATGATGAATACCCATTTATTACTTGAATCATCAAACCAAGCACATTGCCACCACCGCTCTCCGATATCCTCAACTAATCTTATTTTTTTTGGGTGAATTTGAGAATCACATAGAGGGTCTCTGTATGCATGGTGAGAAACATTTAACATGGCCTCTCCAATTCCTGATGTCAACATTTGAAATTGATTATCACTAAATATAGCTTTTCCAGCTAAAAAGTTAACAGTTTGTACTACATGCTTACTTGGATTTGTTTCTGACTGAAAATATATTTTTGAAATAACTAAATCGTCGAGCTTTTCAATGCTGCCTGAATGCAAAGCGCGTGCTAGTCCTGTTTTTACTATAAATTGATGACCTATTGGGTTTTGTTTCTCGGTAGGAAATATACACCGAATTTGGTTTGAATTGTTAGATGCAAGTTGACAAGTATTGACCGTGGCAAATAATAAAACAGAAGCGGCAGCTGTAATCGTTTCTACACCTCTTAGGTCTAAAGTGACAAAATTATTCTTAATGAATACCGCTTCATTAATCTGAGACAATAAGTCATATGTTGAGTCCAAATTAATATTTCTATATATACATAATACTTTCGGAGCTTTTATTACTGTTTTTATCACTTACTACTTCCTGTTTAGTTAATGAGGAATAGGCCATTAAGTATTAATTTGTAATTAACTTGTATTTAGGATTAATAAACGTGGCGAACTTGTCTCTTAGAACATCACAGCGTAAGGCCAAATGATTTATTGCAACCGTATAATTACATTAGGATTATAACAGGTAAAATGAGTTTTATGCTCAAATTATTACTAGGTTATACCGCTGTTTTCCTATGGATTTATCGTCAAACATCTAGGTCTATAAATATGCGAGGTTTAAATTTGATACATATTCCCGTTTTAGACCGCTAAATTATTTTGTGTTGAGCAGTAAATTAGTCAGAATTTTTGAAGTGGGGTCTACATAAGGAGCTGTACGCATCTAATGGCAACGCTAGCCTAGTTTTGGTTGCCATTAGCCATTACCAACACCACTAAAATCATAGTAGTCAAGCGTTGATCGTTACTGCTGACTCATGAACACACTGAAAACTAGCCGAACACCGAGAACCTACCGCCGTTGCAGGGCTATTCATCTCCTAGGGTCCCGTCAACTCCCCTTGTGAAACGATCGAATTGATATCAAACACAACCTTACAATTAAAGTGCTCGTATCCTTCGTTGTGAGCTTGAATACTAATCACTCTAGAACCATTTTTAAGGTACTTTCTTACATCTATTTCTGGCCAACTATTTAGATCTAAATGGGTTTTAAAGCGTCGACCTTGATCTTGCATTAGTGCTGTTCTTTGCTCGAAAATTTTATTGAAATTATCTTCAAATTTGGGTTTTCTGCCTATCCATACGAATAAGTCTATATCGCTAACAGTTGCTGCGTCAGTTATGTAACTACCAAATAAAGCAACTTTAGTCACTAGATAGAGATGTTCATCACTTTTATTTATCTCTTTTACGCGGTCCATAAATGCTTGATAGTGTCGATCTGCGGTTGCCCTTTTAACTTTCTTTGCAGCGCTCGCCTGAACCAGCGCAAAGCCTTTGACAGTCATACCCCAGTATTGCTTATATTTTTTGTTAGCTATCCGTTCAAAATACCCTTCCGCTGAGAAGGCTTCAATTTGTTGCGTTGCTTGGTGAATATCAATACTAAACTGTCTTGCGTAATCTCTAGGCGAGAAGGCATTTTCAAGCTTTCTGGCAATGTCTCTTGCTTTCAACGCTGGGAGTCCAGCAATCAAAGATTTCGAGTTTATGTTCAAAATTAATTCCTTTTTAGTTTGCTTACTGTTTTCGTCAGTAAACAGCGAAAAATTTTTAGTTTAGTCAGCCTGTAACCCAGTAAGGACGCAAGATTTACCAGGCAAGTGGCAAGGGA